>ERZ842401.4925-NODE-4925-length-15136-cov-7.813010_pt1 | contig 15136 bp, 18 predicted proteins | sample MGYA00521270_ERZ842401 | MGnify/ENA primary metagenome ERZ842401 (study PRJEB31892, sample SAMEA3878208) | bioreactor metagenome | biome: Moose rumen | place: Sweden | collected 2011-10 | study: EMG produced TPA metagenomics assembly of the PRJEB12797 data set...
TTGTCAGTTATTTACAACCGGAGTTGGGCTTATGAAATTATCTTGGACAGTAGTGGTAAGCCAAGCAAATCGATAAGAGAGTCAACTTCTTCTTGTGTCGAAACCGAGGGATTGTTCCGAAGTCCGTAGGTGATATTTTTGTACGCATTCAGATTTGGAAACAGCGCGTAATCTTGAAACACGATATTGAAACCGCGCTTTTCCATCGGCATAAAAGTCACCGCCCTGTCATTGAACAGGATTTCTCCTTCATCTGGGTGAATAATCCCCAAAATCAGATTGAGCAATGTCGTTTTTCCGCTTCCTGACGGACCGAGAATCGAGACAATTTCTGCGTCTCCGATTTCAAGCGAAAGTTTTTTGAGAATCGTCATTCCGTCGAAAGATTTCGATATTCCGTTCATTTTTAGCATAGGTTGCTCCTTACCGAAGAAAAATCGTCCCCGAATTTGATTTTCATCGTTTTGATGATGACATCCGCGCATTTTTCCCGACCGATTCGCGCTGAATTCAAAGTTGCGTCATAATTGATTGGATTTGTCCAATAGTTTCCGCCCGAATAGAATTTGTAATAGTCAGCACGATACTTGTCCGTTGTTTCAATCAGTTTTGCCGCTTCTTTTTCAGAAACGCCGGTTTTGTTCATGATTGATTCAAGACATTGCTTGCGCGGGGCTTCAATATAAAAACTTCCGACATTGTCAAAATCCCGCAGGATAAAATCAGCGCACTTTCCGACAATCACGCAGCTGTTCTTTTTGGCAAGTTCTCGAATAATTATTCGCTGAAGTTCAAAAAGCCGAATGTCGCCTTCAAATCGTTTGTTCTGCGGAACCAATTCTTTCGGAAAGGAGAATTTTTCAAGTGCTTTTGCAATCAATCCTCCCCGTAGCCTTTCATCGACTTCCGCAAAAACAGATTCCGTAAGACCGCTGTAATCGCTCGCCATCTGCAAGATTTGCCGCTCATAGCAGGGAATCCCGAGTTTTTCAGCGACTTTCAACGCTATTTCTTTCCCACCAGAGCCGAACCCGCGCGCAATGGTAATCACAAAGTTCTTCGCCATAGAAGCCCCTTTTTTTACAGCCCTTTTATCAGCCGAAAATCATCGGGATAAAGTAGATTCCCGCGGAAATGACCGTCGCGATAATCGTGCCCCATTTCCAGATTGTGTATTCGCGGTCGATTTTTGCCTTTTCTTCTGCCGTCGGCTCGTCGATTTCGCCGATTTCTTCTTCAAGTGACGGAATCTTGTTTTCGTGCCGGCGCGTGAAGATGAAGTAATAGAGGGCGGCAAGGGCGCAGACGATAAGCCCCGTGATGCTTGCCGCATATTCGACGAACGGAAGCAGGGCAGTGTAGGTGACGAATGTGACGATACAACCGAGCGTTCCGTGCGGAGCCTTGTACGGCCGCTTCATGTCGGGATAGTTCTTTTTGAGACCGAGGTATGCGGCGCAGCCAATCATGTAGCAGAGCGCGAGCGAAAAGAGCGAAACTGACGCGATGTAGTTGATGGACCCAGTTCCAATCAGAATGTAGTTCACGATTCCGACGAAAATGAGCGCGACATACGGCGTTTTTGTCTTCGGATGAATCTTTGCGAAAATCGCGGGGAGCGTATGGTCTTCTGCCATCGTGAAGATGTAGCGGGCGGGTGCGGCGATTCCCGGATTGATAGTGGAAAGGTCTCCGCCGAACGCGATTCCGATACAGAGTAAAATAACCGGGAAACCGACCAAGCCCATCGCTTTCAAGCCTTCCGCATAGGGAGCGTCGGCGAGTGCAAGCAGCCCATATTTTTCGGGTGAGACGAGCGCGACCAAGAACCACTGGAAGAGCGCGTTTGCCACAAATACGAGAAAAACCGACAGTTTGAGCGCACGGGGAAGCGTGTACTGCGGGAATTTTGTCTCCGCGCCCATAGAGCAGCAGGTCTCAAAGCCCGTGTAGCACCACCAGACAAGCCCAAGAATGTACATCAATTCGCGGAACGGCGGAAGTTTGTCCATCGTAAAGCCGCCGAAGTATTCAAGATGTACATGCGGAATCATATACAAGAACCAGGCGATTGCGCATCCCCAAAAGAAGAAGATGAAGCCCGTCTGAGCCTTGCCCGAGAATTTGATTCCAAGCAGATTGAGAACCAGGAAAATCGTCACGAGCGTCATCGCGATAATTCGCGGATCAACGACCGAAAGATTGATGCCGAACTGCTCAAAGAGAATCGTAAAATAGTTGGCGAATGCGAGCGTCTCTCCCGCGCCGATGCCGATGACCGAGATGATGTAGTTCCAGCCCGCGATGTTCGCCCAGACTCGGTTTAGCCCGCGCTTTGCGTAGTTGTAAGTGCCGCCCGCGCAGGGAAGGGCTGCCGACATCTCGCCGTAAATGAGGCACGGCCAGATTGAAATCAAGAGCGAAACTGCCGTCAAAACGATAATCCACGGACCGACCAAGCCGACCTGTGCCGAACCGCAGGTAAAAAGCCCCACGCCCACGACTGTTCCGATTGTCATGCCGATAGATTCGCGCAATCCAAGCGCGCGAACAAGCCTTGTCTTTTCTTCCATAAGTGAACTCCTTGCTTTTTTTGAAAACTCTCACGATTTTGCTTACAATGCCTCTTCGCCGCGCTCGCAGGTACGGATTTTTACCGCATCCTCGATTGCCTTCACGAAGATTTTTCCGTCTCCGAAACTGCCCGTGTTGAGTTCGGTAAGTGCCTTTTCGATGATTTTCTCGGCGATTTCGTCTTTTACGACCGTCCGCACGCTCAGTTTCGGAAGCAAGTTGATTCCCGGATTTTCCTCGCGTGTGTAGACTTGTCCTTGCCCCCGCTGATGACCGTAGCCGAAAATCTGGGCAATCATTACGCCCCTCGCTCCCGAAGAGTCAAGGATGCGCTTTACATTTTCCAATCGCTCAGGTTTGATGATGATTTCAAGTTCTTTCATTTTCTTCTCCTTAGCCGAACAGCCGTTTGTAGCGTTCTGCAAGCTGAATCGTGCCCTCCATCCAGTTGGTGACTTCTTTTGCCGGGTCTGAGTCGGCATGACTTGCAAGCCACGCCGTAAATTGCAGTCGGCGCATCATAATGAATGTGTCGATTTCCTCAAAATCCGTGTCGGTGAACGGAAGCACTTTTTTGTAGCCCGAGAGCCACGCGTTCACGAGTTTCGGCGCAAAGGGCTTGTCCTCAATCAGGCTGAGTGCCGCCGCAAGGTCGTGCAAGTGCCAGCCGAATCCGCAGTCGTCAAAATCAATGACCTTAATCTGGTCGCCGTCAATCAGAAGATTCGTGTGCCGCAAGTCCGCGTGAATCAGCCCCCAGTTCGTGCTCGTCTTTCCGTAGCGCGAAAGCCGCTTTTCGATGATTTTTTCGACCTCATTTAAAAGCACTTCGGCTTCAGGCGTAATTTCGGGAAAGGCGCGCCAGTCGCCCCACGCCGCGTTTTTGCCGATAATCGTGTCAAAATCCCAGTTGATTCGCTTGAGTGTCTTCGTGCCGTTCCAGATTTCCGTCTGACGGTGAAGATATGCCGTCGTTTCGCCCAAAAATTTAAAAGTCGTGACAAGCTGCTCCTCGTTGTCCAGAACAGGATTCGCACCCGTCAAGAATTCGCAGATGACGCAGAAATAAGTGTTTCCGTCCGTTCCTTTCACTTGCTGCACGGCTGTGCCGTCCAGAGCTGGAATCGGATTTGCAACGATGAGCGGCGTGTACTCGTTAATCTGTTTGAGCCACTTCATCTCGGACTGCAATTCTTCCAAGTCGTGGTATCCCGGTCTGCTCACTCGAAGCACTCCGTCAGCCTTGCCGCTTGTTTTGTTGCGCACAAGATAGGTCGCGTTCTCAGAAAGCACGATAAGTTTTGTGTCGTCCGTGTTTTCAAGCCCGTAGTTCTTCAGCGCACTTTGAGCGACATCGTTAAAAATGTGGATATTCTCAAATGCCATATATTCCCCCAAAAACAAAAAGGCGGCATGAAGATGTTCTTCACACCGCCTTTGGCTTTGTTGACGAAAATCCTAGCGAAAATGGTTTTGGTAATCAATGCAACTTTTGTTCCATTTATTTTTTTTTGCGATTGTGCTTAAATCCGATTGCAGGAAAAACGCAATGAAGCACGGAAAATCTCCGTGCTTTTTTTATTGCTCATTCTATTTGAAAGGAGATACAACATGGCAACAGATTCAAGCATTATGGACGCAAACAGTTTCAAAAGCTCAGATGCAGATTCGCTCGATGCGCGTACGAGAAATCTTGTGGAGAGAAGGGAAAAGGTTCTCGGCGCTTCCTACCGTCTTTTTTACCGAAAACCCGTGCATCTTACGCAGGGAAAGGGCGTGTACTTGTGGGATGCCGACGGCACAAAATATCTCGATATGTACAACAATATTCCGAGCATGGGGCACTCAAACAAGGCGGTTGTCGAGGCAGTCTACGAGCAAATGCAGAAAATCAACACGCACACGCGCTATCTTCACGAAAACATCGTCGCGTACAGCGAGCAGCTGCTTTCTCTCATGCCGCCTGAAATCAACAAGGTGATGTTCATGTGCTCAGGTTCTGAGGCAAATGACCTTGCGCTCCGTATGTGCATGAATTACATGGGCGGAACGGGCATTTTACTTTCAAAAGAGGCGTATCACGGAAATACCTTTCTCGTGAGTGCGGTAAGCCCGGCTCTTGGTGGCGAACAGGAATTGTGGAACGGAGCACGGCTTGTTCCGACACCTGATTTTTACCGAAGCGGAATGAGCGAAGAGGAATTCACAAATTGGTATTGCGCGCAGATTCAAGAAGCGATTGACGATTTAAAAGCGCGGGGAATTAAATTCGCGTGCTTTATCGCGGACTCGATTTTTTCCTCAGACGGCGTTCACCCGAATCCAAAAGGATTTTTAAAAGCGGCGGTCGATGTGGTTCACAAAAACGGCGGACTTTTTATTGCGGACGAAGTGCAGCCGGGCTTTTGCAGAACGGGCGACTCTTTTTGGGGATTTGCTCGGCACGAAATAATTCCCGATTTGGTGACGATGGGAAAACCGATGGCGAACGGAATTCCTTGCTCCGCTTTGGCGGGGAAAAGCGAGATTCTTGCCAGTTTCAGCGAGAAATTCCCGTATTTTAATACATTCGCAGGAAATCCTGTCTCAATGGCGGCTTCCCTTGCGGTCCTCAAATTCATAAAAGACGAGGATATTCTTTCGCATACCAAGAAAGTCGGCGCGGAATTGCTTTCGGCTTTAAAAGAGGTGCAGTCTCGCCACTCAGGAATTGTCGGCGATGTCCGTGGGTCAGGCTTGTTCATCGGATTTGAGCTTGTGGGTGATACACAAAAGAAAACGCCCGACAAAGAACGCACGCTCCGTCTCATCGATTTGATGTACGAGCGAAAAGTGCTTACCTCGAATTGCGGAACATACGGAAATGTCTTAAAAATCCGCCCGCCGCTCGTGTTCCAGTCAAAGGACATCGACTGGTTCTGCACCGCGCTTGACGAGAGCCTTTCCGTGCTTGAGGCGGGAAGATAGCTATTCTGAATTGTGCTCTCGCCGTGGGCAAGTAAGAAGTTAGGAAAGATTTATATCAAAATTTGCAAAAATACAGGTAATAACTTTTCCTCATTTCTGTTACAATAGGTGCATGGAATCACTCTTGCTCGCCCGAATGCGTGGTGGGGAAAAACTTTCGCTCAAAGAGCAGCTCAAACTCATTTTTGAATTGAGCCTTCCCACCGTGCTTGCGCAACTTTCTTCTATAATAATGACCTATATTGATGCTTCGATGGTCGGGCATTTGGGCGAAAAGGAGAGTGCGGCAATCGGGCTTGTCGCTTCCTCAACTTGGCTCATCTGGGGAATCTGCTTTGCCTGTTCGATGGGCTTTACCGTGCAGATTGCGCATCTGATTGGAGCGGGGAAGGAGAGCGAGGCGCGGAATCTTCTTAAAGTTTCTGTGCTTGTAAACAGCCTGTATGCGCTTGCCGTTACGGTTTCCGTGTGCGCGATGTCGCCTTTCGTTCCGCTGTGGCTTGGCGGTGACGAGGAGATTTATTCGGACGCGTTCCATTATTTTTTGATTTTTGCGCTGAGCATTCCGATTATTCAGTTCAACAACCTTGCGGCGGGCAGTTTGCAGTCTTCGGGGAACATGAAAATTCCGAGCGCAATGCAGATTCTTTCGGGGATTTTGAATGTCGTCTTGAATTATGTGTTCATCTACCTTTTGAAGATGGGCGTGACGGGGGCGGCGATTGCAACGCTCATTTCCCGATTCGTGACCACCGTTCCGCTCGTCGTTTTTCTTTTCTTAAAGAGCGAGACGCTTCACTTGCGGAAGAACGAAAAAATCTATTTCAAGAAGTCATATTTTTCGACCGCGCTCAAAATCGGTGTTCCGACGGCGTTTGAGCAGTTGATTATGAGCGGTGGGCAGGTCGCGTTCACGAGGATTGTCAGTCCGCTCGGACAGACGGCACTTTCGGCGAATTCATTTGCGATTACGGTCGAAAGCCTCTGTTACATGCCCGCCTACGGACTTGCGGCGGCGGCGACCACGATTTGCGGTCAGTGCTACGGAAGCGGGCAGAAAAAACTGACTTGGCGGTTCGGCTGGCTTTCAACGATTGTGGGAATGGCGCTCATGGTCGTGACTGGCTCGCTCATGTTCATTTTTGCGGGTGAGATGATTCGCTTTATTTCGCCAGAAATTGCGATTATCGCGCTCGGAAGAAAAATCCTCAGAATCGAAGCGTTTTGTGAACCGTTTTATGGGGCAAGCCTTGTCGCGAGCGGGGCAATGCGCGGAACTGGTGACACTTTTGCGCCGAGTGTCTTAAAATTCGTGTCGATGTGGTGCGTGCGCCTTCCGCTTGCGTTGTTTTTGCGCTCACGGTATGGGCTTGAAGGCGTGTGGGCGGCGATGAGCTTTGAACTTTGCGTGCGCGGCGTGCTGTTTTTGATTCGATTGGGAAGCCGAAAGTGGGCGGAACGATAAAAAAACTAGCCTGTAAACTGGTTGACTTTTTCTAAAAATCTGCTATTATAATATTCACAAGGAGGTGCGTATGATGCCAATGGCAGGTGCTGTTCAAGCCAACAGAGTTTCAATCGGGTCGTTTCAGGCAAAAACTTACTTTGCGGAGCTTTTGCGCAAGGTCGAGGAAGGTATTGTCGTTACTATCACGCGGAATGGGCATGATGTTGCCGTCATGCAGAGCCCTCAAAAAAAAGAATCTACACAGGCTCTCAATGCGTGGAATCGGCTCATGAAGGTTTCGTCGCAAATCTCCGCGCAGAACAAAACTGCGCCCATTACGGTGTCGCAGATTCAGCAGTGGAAGAATGAGGGTAGGCGGTAAATGCAAAAAAATCATATCGTCATCGATTCAAACGGCAATCTCGAAGATTCGCTTCCTCTTGCGGTCGTTGACACTTCCTATTTTGCGAGTGCGCTTCTCTCTGAATTCACGAGCGATGAGTCGTCGGTTTCGCGTGATTTTTTGCAAGATTTAATCCAAAAAAACGGGCAGATTATCGTGCCGCAGCTTTTTTGGTTTGAAATCGGGAATGTCCTTTTGAATGCCGCAAAACCGCAAAAAAATGGTTCTCCCGCACGAATCACCAAAGTCCAAACAGACGCGATTTTTATGTCGATTGCCGAGCTTCCGATTTACACCGACTTGCAGCCCGATTCTGAAATCCGCGCCCGAATTTTTTCGATTGCACAGGCGGAAAACCTCACCTACTACGATGCCACTTACTTGGAGCTTGCCCGTCGAAAAGATGTTCCGCTCAAAACTTGGGACGCAGATTTGGCTCGCGCTGCGCAGAATTCTTGATTTTACTGATGCAGGGCAGAACGCATGCAGATTTACATTATTTCATTTACCGAAGCAGGATTTTCTCTCGCCGAGCGGATTCGCTCGCTCATAAAAGAATCCGACACGCGTGAGTTTGGCGAACTCGATTTTTCTGAAGTCACGGTCGATTGTGCTTCTTCTGCGAGAAAAAATTCCATCTCGCTTTCGGAATGGGTAAAAGTTCACTTTAAGGAAGGAAACGCGCTCGTTTTCATTGGGGCGGCGGGAATTGCTGTGCGTGCGATTGCTCCATTCGTCCGCGACAAAACGACTGACTCCGCCGTGCTCGTGATAGACGAGAAGGGTAGCTTTGTGATTCCGATTCTCTCTGGGCACATTGGCGGCGCGAATGAATTGGCGCGAGGAATCGCCCGTGTGCTTGGGGCAACGCCCGTGATTACGACCGCAAGCGATGTGAACAATCTTCCCGCCATCGACGAATTTGCGAAAAAAAACAATCTCGTAATCAACGACATGCAGAAAGCCAAAGAATTCGCCGTCAAAGTCCTGCATGAGTCCTGCAAGGCATCTGAAAAAAACTGTTCCCCCGAACTTGATTCGGGGTCTCGCCCTCAGTTCGCGATTTCTCTATATATCAAAAATGATATACTCAATTTGATTCCGCAGTGCGTGGTGCTTGGAATCGGGTGCAAAAAGGGAAAATCAGCGGAAGAATTACAATCGTTCGTTTGTGAAACGCTCAAAACACACAAAATTGACTATCGTTCGGTAGAAAAAATCGCCTCAATCGACCTCAAAAAAGACGAAAATGCGATTCTTTCGCTCTCAGAATCGCTCAAACGACCGTTCGTTACCTTTTCTGCCGAAGAATTGAACGCTATTCCCCAAAAAGTGAGCCATTCTGACTTCGTTTCAGAAATCACAGGCACAGACAATGTGTGCGAACGGGCAGTATGGGCGGCAGGAGCAAGCGAAATCATTATCCCTAAAACCGTAAAAGATGGCATGACACTCGCAGTAGGCGTGCGGAAAATCGAAGTAGAAATCCCAGAAGGGTTAAAAAAATTTCTGATAGAACAAGCGGAGGACAGCCAATGACACAAGGAAATCTCATCGTCGCGGGAATCGGGCCGGGAAAATTCGAGCAGATGACCGTTGCATGTGCAGAAGCGTTGAAAAATTGTGACTGTATCGTCGGCTATGAAGTCTACATCGAACTTGTGAAGTCGCATTTCGGCGAAAAAGAATTCATCACTACGCCCATGCGGAAGGAAGAAGAACGGTGCAGGCTCGCGCTTGAAGAGGCGGCAAAAGGGAAGCGCGTTGTGTTCATCTGTTCGGGCGACGCGGGCGTGTACGGCATGTCGGGCTTGATTTACGAGATTTTTGCTAAAGCTTGCGAGGAGCGGGGCGAGGAATTCAAAAACATAAAAATTTCCGTTTTGCCGGGAATTACGGCGGCTCTGAGCGGTTCCGCCTTGCTCGGCGCGCCCTTGATTCACGATTTTGCCGTCATCAGCCTGAGCGATTTGATGACTCCGTGGGAAAAAATCGAAAAACGGCTCGATTCTGCCGCCCGTGCGGATTTTTGCATCGTCATGTACAACCCGATGAGCCACAAGCGAAAGGACTATCTTTTTAAAGCCTGCACGGTTCTGCTCAAAACGCTTGGCGAAAACACGCCCTGTGGCTACGCGCGGAACATCGGACGAGAAGGCGAGAAGTGCGAAATCCTCACGCTCAAAGAACTTGCGACCGCTGAGCTTGACATGTTCACCACGGTTTTTGTCGGGAATAGCGAAGCGAAGGTGATTGAAACGCCGCAGGGGAAGAAACTCGTCACCCCGCGCGGGTATGCGTTTGAAAAATCAGTGTAGAACCAAAGTTCTATAGAAGAAATCCCTCATTTTGAGTTATTATGTTTTTAACGCAAGGCAAAGATGTCCGTTTTGGATGTCTTTGCCTTTTTTTATGCATTTTTGCGATGCGAGGAGAATTGAATGAGGCTGACTCCACGGGAAACGGAAAAATTGCTTTTGAGTTATGCGGGGCTTGTCGCTCGGGCGCGGAAAGAGCGGGGGCTTCGGCTCAATTATGTCGAGGCGGTGGCGTATATTTCTTCTGAGCTTTTGGAAGCGGCGCGTGACGGAAAAACGGTGACAGAACTCATGCGCGACGGCACGAAAATCCTCACAGTCAACGATGTCATGGACGGAGTGAGCGATATGGTTCACGAAGTTCAGGTTGAGGCGACTTTTCCCGACGGAACAAAGCTTGTCACCGTTCACAATCCGATTAGAGAAGTCGAATCTGTATGAAAATCCATACATCTTAACGAGGTTTTTATGAAAATCGGTGAAATTATTTCGTGCAATTCGGAAATTGAGCTTAATGCGGGGCGGGAAACAAAATCAATGCAAGTCTCAAACACGGGTGATCGTCCTGTCCAAGTCGGCTCGCATTTTCATTTTTTTGAAGTGAACAGGGCTCTTTCTTTTGACAGAAAATCGGCGTTCGGATTCAGGCTTGATATTCCTTCGGGAATGAGCGTTCGCTTTGAGCCGGGCGAGACAAAAACCGTGCAGCTCTGCTCATTCGGCGGAAAGTCTGAAATCTACGGACTTAACAATCTCACAAACGGAAAGGTGAAATAACATGAGCTATAAAATCGACGGAAAAAAATATGCGATGATGTACGGTCCTACAACGGGCGACAAAATCAGGCTTGCGGACACGAATCTTGTGATTCAGATTGAAAAAGACTTCACGCACTATGGCGACGAGGCGAAATTCGGCGGCGGAAAAACGCTTCGTGACGGCATGGGACAATCGGTGAACACGACGGGCGTAGGCGGAGACTTGGACTTGGTGATTACGAATTGCGTAATTCTTGATTATACAGGAATTTACAAAGCCGACATCGGAATCAAGGAAGGAAAAATCGCAGGAATTGGAAAGGCGGGGAATCCGGATACAATGGACGGCGTGACGCAGGGAATGACGGTGGGGGCTTCAACGGAAGCACTCGCGGGCGAAGGACTTATCGTGACGGCGGGCGGAATCGACTCGCACATTCATTTTATTTCGCCAGAGCAAGTTGAAACGGCTCTCTGTTCCGGGGTGACGACGATGATTGGCGGTGGAACAGGTCCCGCTGATGGAACGAACGCAACCACTTGTACGCCAGGAAAATGGAATCTTGAAATGATGCTCAAAGCGGCGGAAGATTTTCCGATGAACATTGGCTATCTCGGTAAGGGAAACTGCTCGAACAAAACGGCTCAAAGCGAGCTTGTCGCGCAGATTAAGGCGGGCGCATGCGGTTTAAAAATCCACGAGGACTGGGGAACGACTCCCGCCGCGATTGATGCCGCCCTTACGATTGCCGACAAATACGATGTGCAGGTTTGCATTCACACGGACACGCTCAACGAGGCGGGCTGTGTGGAAGATACGCTTGCGGCAATCAATGGGCGCACGATTCACACATACCACACGGAAGGCGCGGGCGGCGGTCATGCACCCGACATTCTGAAAGTCGCCTCGTTTCCGAATGTGCTTCCCGCGTCCACGAATCCGACGATGCCGTTCACCGAAAACACGCTTGACGAGCATCTCGATATGCTCATGGTCTGCCATCATCTTGACAATAAAATTCCTGAAGATGTCGCCTTTGCCGATTCGCGTATTCGACCTGAGACCATTGCGGCGGAAGATGTGCTTCACGACATGGGCGCGCTGAGCATTATGTCAAGCGACAGTCAGGCAATGGGGCGCGTGGGTGAAGTGATTACGCGCACTTGGCAGACGGCGCACAAAATGAAGGAAGAGCGCGGTTCTTTGAGCGGAGAAAACGGCGGTAACGACAATTTCCGCGCAAAACGCTATGTCTCAAAATACACGATAAATCCCGCGATTGCGCACGGCATTTCCTCGTATGTTGGCTCGGTCGAAGTCGGAAAAATGGCTGACCTCGTGCTGTGGAATCCCGCGTTTTTTGGCGCGAAACCCGACATGGTGATAAAGGGCGGGGCAATCGTTCTTTCAAAAATGGGCGACTCGAACGCCTCGATTCCGACTTGCCAACCCGTGTACTATCGGAATATGTTCGCGTTCTACGGAAAGGCGAAATTCTTGACCTGTGCGACTTTTCTCTCTCAGGCGGCGATTGATGAAAAAATCCCCGAGAAACTTGACTTGCAAAAAATCTGCCTGCCGGTCAAAAACTGTCGGAATATCGGGAAAAAGGACTTGCCCTTTAACGACGCGCTCCCAAAAATCGAAGTTGACCCGGAGACTTACAAAGTGACAGCGGACGGCGAATTGATTGAAAGCAAGGCGGCTTCGTCACTTCCGCTTACGCAACGCTACTTTTTGTTCTGAAAAACCTGTCACCCCGAACTCGACCGCTTTCGTTGTCACGGTCGCTTTGATTCGGGGTCTTTTAGGAGAAAACGATGCTGTGCGAGAAAATTCTTGGAAAAACGAGCGATGAGCACTTCAAAGGAAAAAAAATCGACTATGTTGATTTTGAATGGCATGAAACCTATTCAAAACGGCACAGAAAAACTTCGCGGCTCGGGCGTGACATTGCGATAAGCCTTGATGATTCGATTCTGAAAATCGGAATCAAACCCGGCGATGTGCTTGGTCTTGATTCTGACGGCACGGTGATTGCCTGTGATGTCCTTCCATGCGAGATTTTGAGCGTGCGCATAGGAAATCCCGTCTTTCGTACTACGGCAAAAATCGCGTATGAAATCGGGAACTGCCATGCCCCCTTGTTCTCAGGGAACTCTGATTCCGAGCTGATTACGATTTACACTGAGCCGGTGGAACGGCTTTTGAAAAATCTCTCGGGCTATGAACTTAAAATCGAGCGTCGGACGGAAAAACTCGATTTTTCACGGCAAATTTCTTCGGTTGTGGGGCATTCTCATCATCACGAAAACCACGAGCATCATGAACACTGAACAAACTGATTTTTTCACGCTTTTGCAAATCAACGACAGTGCTTTTCCGATTGGAAGCTACACGCTTTCCTGGGGGCTTGAGACTTTCGTTCAGCAGGGGGAAATCTGTGATTCGGTGAGCGCGGAAAATTTCCTTCGCTCGGACTTGAACTCGAATTTCCTCACGAACGAACTTCTTCCTGTTCGGCTCGCGTATGAATCAACGGAAAAAGGCGACTTTGGGCATTTACTAAAAATAGATGAAATCTACAACGCAAGCAAAACGGCAAAAGAAACGCGGGAGGGAAGCAAAAAAATCACGGCTCGCTTTCTAAAAACGGTCGGAGTTTGGGAAAATTTGCAAAATGCGCCTGTCATTCCGAATTCAACCAAGTACGATAACAAAAGTGCTTGGTTTCGGAATCTTTCCCATTTTCCCGTTCTGTATGGCGCGTACTGTGCGGAATCTGGTATTACCAAAAATCTTTGTTTGCAGGCGTTTTTATATAGTCAGATTTCCGCGCGCGTGACGACGATTGTAAAACTCGTGCCTTTGAGCCAGCTTGATGGTCAGAATATGCTTCACCGTCTCTTTGCGGAATTCCCGAGGATTCTTGAAGAAGCGGGTCGGCTTTCGGAATGCGATTTGTGCCGTTCCAGCCCGGCGAGCGAAATCCGTGCGATGCAACACGAATTTTTATATACGCGGCTCTACATGAGCTAAAATCCAATTTTTTATGGAGAAGAAAATGAAATTCACGAAAATCGGAGTGGCAGGACCGGTCGGTTCTGGAAAAACGGCTTTGGTCGAGGCTTTGACTCGGCGACTTGCAGAAAAATATGCAATCGGCGTGATTACGAACGACATTTACACAAAAGAAGACGCTGAATTTCTGACGGCTCACTCGGTGCTTCCCAAAGAGCGGATTTTGGGCGTGGAGACGGGCGGCTGTCCGCACACGGCAATCCGCGAGGACGCTTCGATGAATCTTGAAGCGGTGGAAGAGCTTCGCACCCGCTTTCCCGAGCTGGAGCTTGTGTTTATCGAAAGCGGGGGCGACAATCTTTCGGCGACATTCAGCCCCGAGCTTGTGGACGCAACGATTTTCGTCATTGATGTTGCGGAAGGCGACAAAATTCCACGGAAAGGAGGTCCCGGCATTATGCGGAGCAATCTGCTCGTCATCAATAAAATCGATTTGGCTCCGTTTGTCGGCGCGAACCTTGAAGTGATGGCGCGGGATTCTGAAAAAATGCGCGGAAAAAAGCCCTTTGTGTTCACGAATATCCGCACAGGTGAGGGGATTGACGAAGTGATTGCTTTTTTGGAACATGATGTGTTTTTTTCGGACATGCAATGAACAAATTCGGGAAAATTTCACAACTTGAAATTACGGCGGCAGTCTCACAGAGCGGAAAAACCTTTATCCAAGACAGTTTTTTTACTTCTCCGCTGAAAATCATGAAGCCATTCGCGAATGATGATGGAAGCGTGACGATTTACCAGCAGAGTTCTTCGGCGGGTCTTTTGGCAGGAGACGAGCAAGAACATTCGTTTATAGTGAAAAAGGGTACAAAAGTCGAAATCGTGAGCCAGTCCTACGAAAAAATCTTTAAAATGGCAGAAGGCGAGCAAGCAAAAAGAAAAATCATCGCGCAGGTCGAAGAAAATGCCGCGTTGATTTACGCGCCGCTTCCGTGCATTCCCTTTTCTGAAAGCAGTTTTTCTTCACGGACGGAAATTTTTCTTAAAAACGAAACTTCCCGCTTGGTATACCAAGACATTCTCTGTGCAGGGCGAGTCGCGCATGGCGAAGCCTTTGACTATCATTCCTACCATAATCTGATTCATATTTATAGAAAAGAAAAACTCATTTTTCGCGACAACGCATATTTTGAAGGAAGTGACGGCGGAAAAAATCCCGAAAAAGAGGAATTCTTGCGCTCGCCGTCAGTGTTCGGCTCGTTCACCCACTCAGGGATGCTGCTTCTCTTCGGGTTTGGAAAAAGTCTTTCTGAAATCCGTGGAATACTCGGCCTCGAAGAAAAACTCTTGTACATGGAGCAAAAAAATGCGGGAAAAACACGGCTTCTCATCGAGGCAAACGAAACTGATTCAAGCGACATCGTAGTGCGTGCGCTCGCTCTGAGCGCGGAAGCGATAGAAAATGAGTTCAAAAAAATAAAATCTGTGGTATAATAACCATAAGGAGCGTTCCATGAGTGAGAGCCAGCAGATTTTGTTTATGCAGATTCGGATTTTACGCATGACGGCAGAAAAATGTTCGCTTTCTTTGAAACAGGCGGCGGAGATTTTCGGGCAGTATGGTGTGCTTGCCTTTATCCGCGAGG
>ERZ842401.4926-NODE-4926-length-15135-cov-50.373408_pt1 | contig 15135 bp, 8 predicted proteins | sample MGYA00521270_ERZ842401 | MGnify/ENA primary metagenome ERZ842401 (study PRJEB31892, sample SAMEA3878208) | bioreactor metagenome | biome: Moose rumen | place: Sweden | collected 2011-10 | study: EMG produced TPA metagenomics assembly of the PRJEB12797 data set...
ACTGGGACCGCGCTTCTACGTTTGAGCCTACCGTCAGTCTGGGTAACTGGACCAAGAACCAGAATCAGGCTCGTCTTCAGAAGACAACCGGTCAGTTTATCCAGATCAAGAACTACCTTACTTATAACGGACAGATTGGCAAGCATAGCTTCTCGGCCATGATTGGTCAGGAAGCATGGGAGAGCAAATGGGACTATGTCAGTGCCTACAACACCGACCTGCCTGCCAACAACATTCAGAACCCGGCACTGGGTACGGGTGAAGCACAGATTGGTGCAGGCTTCGGCTCTTCGTCCATGTCTTCGTTCTTCACGCGCGAAACCTATAATTATGATGATCGCTACCTGCTGACCTACACCTTCCGTCGTGACGGTAGCTCGAACTTCGGTCCTGACAAACGCTGGGGTTCGTTCCACTCGTTTGCTGCAGCCTGGCGCTTCTCCAACGAGGAGTTCATCAAGAAATACACCGAGAAGTGGCTCTCCAACGGTAAGCTCCGCATCGGCTGGGGTCAGACCGGTAACTCGAACATCGGTGGTGGCAAGTGGGCTTCTGACCTCTCTGTCATGGAGTCTGGTCTGGGCACCTCACAGCGTCCCGCCCGTATTGCAAACAGCGAGATTCACTGGGAGAAGCAGGAGCAGACCAACATCGGTCTCGACCTGAGCTTCTTGAACAACAAGTTCAGTCTGACTATCGACTGGTATAAGAAGATTTCAGACGACATGCTGATGCCAATGCAGTTGCCCTCATACATGGGTACCAGCGGTAACGGTTCTTCAGCCCTTGCTGCCCCTTGGGGTAACTATGGTAAGATTGAGAACACCGGTCTTGAAATCACCCTCAATACACACCCCATATCCCTTAAAGACTTCTCTTGGGATTCTGAGTTTGAAATCTCTTGGAATAAGAACAAGCTGAAAGAGCTGGCAGGTACAGCCAGTGCCTCTATTTATGGCTACGGTATGTGGACCGATATTGTCTCGAAGAGTGATGTTGGCCAGCCCCTGTTCCAGTTCTATGGCTATGTCACCGACGGAGTCTACACTAGCCTTGAGGACCTTGAGACCAGTGCCAAGCCTGTAGCTTACAACAGTGCCGGTTTCAACCGTTACAACACCGTATGGGTGGGCGATATCAAGTACAAGGACCTGAACAGCGACGGTATCATAGACGAGAACGACCGAACCTACATTGGTAACCCCATGCCGAAGTACACATTCGGTTGGACCAACACCTTCCGCTACAAGGACTTCGACCTGACCATCTTCATCAACGGTTCTGTTGGCAACAAGGTATTCAACTACCTGCGCATGAAGTTGGACGGCATGAACAGCGTATGGCAGAACCAGGCTGCTTCTGTCCTCGGACGTTCAACCATTACACCTATCGATCCTAACAAGGACTACTCTAACGGCTATATTGGCAACAACTCGGGTATCGTATGGAACTGGTACGACGATATTGACAACGTACAAGTTGTCAATCCGACAGGTCTGCCTGCTGTTCGTCTGAACGACCCGAACAACAACCGCCGCATCAGCGACCGCTATGTAGAAGACGGCAGTTACCTGCGAATGAAGAACATTACCTTAGGCTATACTCTGCCTCGCAAGTGGGCCCAGAAACTGTATCTGGACAATGTTCGCGTCTACTGCAACATCCAGAACCTCTTCACCATCACAGGTTACGACGGCTACGATCCTGAGGTCGGCGCCTCTACAGCAGACTCGAACGGTTATGTATATGGTCTTGACAACGGCCGTTATCCTTCACCGACTGTCTACTCATTTGGTCTTAACGTATCATTCTAATATAAATAAGGTATATAAACTATGAAACTATATAATATCAAATCTATAGCATGCATTGCGCTGATGGGACTGGCTCTGTCATCATGTGATGACTATCTTGACAGACCCACAGAGGATGGTTACGATACCTCCAACTACTATAGCAACGATGCACAGTGCCGTGCAGGTGTCAACTACCTGTACAACTCGCCTTGGTATGACTTCATGCGCGGCTTCTTCAAGGTCGGCGAGGTGATGTCTGGAAACTATTATATGGGCAGTTCACCCTATCTGACTTTTACACTGGACGGTTCTGATCAGGACTTGGCCAACATGAGTGCCTCGCTGTGGGCTGTCAACACCCACGCCACTACCGTGTACAACAACATCAAGAATGCCAGTGGCGCTTCTGAGGCTGTGAAGAACGCCACCATGGGTGAGTGCCTGACTTGGAAGGCTATGGCTTATTTCTATCTGGTACGCTCGTTCGGTGCAGTACCCATCATCCATAATCCCTTGGATGTTATCATCAGTCAGCAGTCTACAGGTTTGCACAAGGCAAAGATCAGCAACGTCTACGATTATATTATCAAGGTTTTGGAGGAAGCCATCGAGCTGCTGCCCGAGAAGGATCCAACCAACAATGGCCGTATTGACAAGTATGCTGCCAAGGCCCTTCTGGCTAAGGTTTACCTGACCAAGGCTGGTTTCAGCGAGAGCAACACTACCTACAATCCTGGTACATACAGTTACATTACCTGTACGGCTCACCAGCGTAACTCTGAAGACCTGGCCAAGGCTGCTGCATTGGCACTCGACGTCATTGAGAACAGCGGCCGACAGCTGATGGAGAGCTATCCTGACATCTTCCGCGGTGAGAACAACGTCTGCGACGAGGCGCTGATCTCATGGGCTTGGACTATGGGTGCCCACTGGACCTGCCAGAACTCATTCCACTGCGACCTTTCTATCGAAGGATTCGATGAGAATGGTGACTGCTGGGGCGGCTGGGGCGGCCCGTCAGTTGACCTGCAGGACGCTTTCAACGAAAACGCACTGAGTCTGAACCGTCAGAATGTGGATGACCGCCGTAAGGCTACCCTCATGATGGCAGGTGATGTCTACGACTATTTCTATGCTGACTGCGGTGGTTTCGAACTGGTTAAGTACTGCTATGGCGGTTATGCTGCTGACGGACATCCCGGTCCCGACCAGTGGGAAAGTCCTACGGGTGCCGGTGAGGTGAAGCACCTCTATGGCAACAACGCCGACCACGCCCGTTTCTATGGTGCCAACGCCGGTCGTATGGCTTCTGCCCTCTATACCCACCTGCTGCGTCTGGCTGATGTCTATCTGATTTACTGCGAGGCTGCCATGGGCAACAACTCTTCTTCCAGCGACCCGAAGGTGCTCGATGCATTCTATCAGGTTCGCCATCGTTCTGTCAAGGGTTACCAGTATCCCACCTCCATCACTTGGGAGGATGTTTGGAAGGAGCGCCGTCTGGAGCTGGCTTGTGAAGGTGACCGCTGGTACGACTATGTACGTCGCTACTACTACGACCCACAGGGTGCCATCAACGAGATCAAGGCTCAGCGCCGCAATGGCTATAATGGCTTGAACGACCTCTATAAGACCTATTACGAGAGCGGTGCCTTCACGGTTGACGCTTCCAAGCACAACTACGACACGCAGACCACTGCTCCTAACGTGACTGACCGTAGCTTTACCATTCCTCTGCCTTCTGCCGACATCAGCTACAACCCGCTGTTGATGGAAGCTCCGGAAGACTACGACATAAGCGAAATTACATTCTAACCTTTTTTAAAGCAATTACAGATATGAGATATAATCATAAAATTAGCAGTCTTCTACTGACAGCATTAGCCGTAGCAACGAGCTTCTCACTGCAGTCATGTAAGGACCAGCCCGACGAGTTTGAGTTGACGGGTGGCAAGCCTACCATCTACTATATCCGTCCTGCCAGTGCCAGTGCAAGTGACTCTCTGCTCGTCCAGGCCTATCCGCAGGCACAAATCTGCCTGGTTGGCTCTAACCTGACCAGCATTCAGCAGATTTACTTCAACGACAAGAAGGCCATCCTGAATACGAGTTTCATCACTGACAATACGCTGATTGTTCAGATTCCCAGCGATATTCCTGACGAGGTAAGTGACAAGATGTATCTGATTACTTCCGATCAAGATACGTTGGCATATGATTTCCACATCGTCATCCCTGCTCCAAGTGTGACGCAGATGTCATGTGAGTATGCAGCTCCTGGCTCTACCGCTACCATCTATGGCAGCTACTTCATTGACGACCCGAACGTTCCTCTGGAGGTTGTGTTCCCCGATGGTCAGAAGGCAGAGATCAAGTCTATCAATGCATCACGCAGTAACATTACCATTACCGTTCCTGATTGCACTACTGAAGGACAGATTACTGTTACCTCTATCTATGGAACAGGCACATCATCCTTCCGTTACCTCGACACACGTGGTATGCTGTTCGACTTCGACACGCCGAACTCAGTGACTGGTGCTGTTCTGGGCAACCACGGCTGGCATGGACAGGTGATTGAGAGCAATGAGACCTCACTCAACGGTAACTATCTGCGTCTGGGCGATCCTTCAGTCACTCTGGATGAAGATGGTAGCTGGAACGACGGAAACTTCTCGTTCGAGTACTGGCCCGGCAACTGGGCAGATCCTGAAACCTATTCTGGTGATGGTGTACGTCTGACCGACCTGACCGACTTCAGTGACTATGCTAACATGTCGTACAAGTTTGAGATGTGTGTACCGAAGGCTAATCCTTGGGCTTCTGGTGCCATGCAGATTATCGTTGGTGGTGTCACCAAGATTTCGATGGGCAACGCAGGTGTCAAGGACATCGATGGCAACACATTGGGCGGATGTAACAATACCTACTTCAACAATGACGAACTGCCTCGCGGCCTCTATCGTCCTTGGGAAGCTACAGGTTCGTTCGACACTGCTGACGAATGGATTACCGTTACCATCCCCATCAGTGAGTTCAAGTACGCCATGAGTGGTGGTGCTGCCACTGGCAGTCTGAATGCCAGCGACTTCACCAGTCTCACCATCTTCGTTGTCGGAGGCGGTATCAAGGGTACAGAATGCCAACCGGTCATCAAGATTGACAACATTCGTGCCGTTCCTAATAAGTAATAACTAAAAGCGTATTATAAATATGAAAAAGATATATAATGTAATCACCCTGTTAGTGGTAGCCCTCATGGGGCTATCCCTGACGGCGTGTAGCAACGACGATTTGGACACCAATCAGTATCAAGGCGGTGTCGCACTGAACGTATATGGTCCGTCGCCTGTGATGCGTGGTGGTCAGTTGCGCTTCCTGGGTAGCAACCTCGACCAGATACGCGAAGTCATCATTCCCCAGAACATTTCTATTACTAATATTGAGGTCGTTCAGGGTGGTGTTCCCAGCGAGATTCGCGTGACCATTCCCAAGGACGGTCCCATGCCTGGCAAGATTGTGTTGGTGACCAATACAGACCAGCGCATTGAGACCAAGACCGACGTAAACTACATTGAAGGTATCGAGATTGCCAACTTCCCCGCTTCGGCTATGCCTGGTGATGTCATCAAGATTGAAGGTGACTACCTGAACCTCATCTACTCTATCGCCTTTGCAGACAATGTACTGGTAGGCGAGGCCGACTTCATCTCTCATGACCGCTACGCCATTGAGGTGAAGGTTCCCGAGGATGCCAAGACCGGTAAACTGGAACTCTACACTGCCGACCTGACAGTTGTCGACAAGAACAGCGTAGAATATCAGATTATCCAGACCGAGACCGCTATCGAAATTGGTCTGCCGACCATCAGCAAGTTTGCTTCTCCTCGTGGTGAGGCAGCAGCTCAAGGCAATATCGTTGCCAAGACTGATGAGACCATCACTATTACCGGTACTTACTTCAATGTGGTTGCCGATGTGACGATTGGTGGCGTCAGCGCTACTGACCTTAAGATTGCGAATGACGGCACGGGTATTACCTTTACCCTACCCGCAGAGGCTCCTGACGGCGACATTCTTCTGGTTACGAAGTCTGAGATTGAGGTTCCCGTTGGAACACTGACCACCGTGAAGCCCACTAACTGCGTAGCTACCCCGAGTCCTGTAAAGGCCGGTGAGACACTGACCATCAATGGTAACGACATGGACGTGGTTGCTGATGTAGAGTTTGCCGATGCCAATGGCGAATACACCTTAAACAACAACCAGAACATTATCAATACCACTCAGGCCTACGCTGTGACCGTACCGGAAAAAGCTGTTGAAGGCAACCTCAAGCTGGTCATGGCAAATGGCGAGCGTGTAGAAGTTCCCTTTACACTGGTAAAGCCCGTTGTAACCGGTTATGACAACGCAACTGTAAGTGCAGGCGGTGCCCTTACCATTAAGGGTACTAACCTTGACCTGGTTAAGACTGTACAGTTCGGAGAGTCTGATGTCGTCAAGGTGGAAGGCTCTGCCGATGCCATCTCGCTCACTGTTCCTATGAATGCTCAGTCTGGTGTTCCCACCCTGACGCTGGCTAATGGTACTACCGTTGCCAATGTTCCTTCTATCACTATTGAGGAGGCAGTATTCTGCTACTTCACCGAGCTGCCTGCAGACGATGCCGAACTAAAGGCTGGCGACTCCTTCGTTCTGCCTGTTGCCAATGGCGATAAGCTGACGGGTGTAGAGATTAACGGTGAGGCTTGTCAGTACGTGCTGACCGGCAACAACCAGTTGATCATCGGTATTCCTGCCAAGGCCAAGAAGGGCTCTAAGGTTCGTCTGATATCTTCTAACGGTGAGATTACCTACACCATCGACTTCATTCCCAACACTGAAGTGACCACCGTACTGTGGACTGGTCAGGCTGTTGCTGATGACTGGGGCAACCAGCCTTACGTGCTCTCTGACGCTGGTCAGGAACTGAAGGATGCAGGTGTTGTTGCAGGCGACATCATCAGCTTCCACATCACTCCGATGGCTTCAGACTGGAAGCTCCAGATTGTGGAAGGCCACTGGGGGCCCACCTATGCCAGCATCTGTAGCTTCGGCAACGATACCGAAGGTGGCAAGTTCACTGAGTATGACCTTGATGAGAACAAGGGCTATTTCAACCTTGTTGTGACTCAGGAGATGCTGGATGCAGCATTCGAACAAAAGTGGTGGGGCGGCGTCTTTGTACTCAATGGCGACAACGTCGTTGTTGACAGGATTACCACGACTCACTACGAGTCTTTGGAAACCACGCTGTGGAGTGGTGACCTCGACTTTAATGGCTGGGGCATCAACTGGCAGATTGGCGATGGTACCGCAGGAGCTACCAATCCTCAGATGTTCGTTGAAGCTGAGTTGAAAGCCGGCATGACCATCCGCCTCTATCTGACTGCTTACAATGACTGGTGGCAGGTACAGTTCTATAATGGCCATTGGGAAGCTCAAAATGAAATTGGAACAGCAACCGGTCTGAACAACAACCACAATGTTAACTCTGGAATCTACAACCTTGCAGACCACAACGGCGCCATTGAGATTCCTGTTACTGCCGAACTGGCTAACCAGTTGACAACCCTTAATGACTGGGGCTATTGCTGGATTCTGCAAGGCGAAGGCTGCCGTGCTACAAAGATTACCGTTGAATAATAAAACACGATTTAGAATATGAAACTGAAGAATATTTTTAATACACTGTCTCTTGCAGCTGTGGCGCTTATCGCCACAGCCTGCCAGGACACGGACGCTCAAATCGATATTACCGATGTCGACGCTCCGCAGTTCGTATCTGCTGCTCCGACAGTAGCAAAGCCTGTTTTCTTTGGTGAGACGACTGTTCAAGTTGAATTTGACAAGAATATTGGCTTCGCTACCAAGAATGCCAGCCAGATTACCTTGAACGGGGCACCTGTAAGCAAGGCTCTTGTAGCAGGCGCCAGCAATATGCTGACCATTACCAGCAACCTTGACTTCAGCAATTCGCTGACTCTGCACATTCCAGCAGGATTGGTTGTCGGTCCTCAGGGCAAAACCTACGACCAAGCCATCGATATGACGTGGACTACTGAGGACATGCCCAGCAACACGGCTACGGCAATGACGCAGCAGCTGGGTTGGGGTTGGAATCTGGGTAACCACTTCGATACCAGCGGCGATGCCATCAAGAATGGCTGGGGCTACTGGGACGGCGTAGGAACCATGACATCTGCTCCCTTCCAGACACTGGCTTCTGCCGGTGCCAAGACGGTGCGTATACCCGCTACGTGGACAGACCACATGGATGACAACTACACTATCAGTGCCGACTACCTGAACGAGGTTGCCGGAGCCGTCGACCTGGCACTGGCTGCCGGTCTGAACGTCATTCTGAATACTCACCACGACTCCTTCGAGACCGATCTGGGCAATGCGGCTACCGATGAGGAAGCCTACCTGAAGGACTCAACCATCATCGTCAAGCTGTGGGAACAGGTGGCTACCAAGTTTGCCAGCTACAGCGACAAGCTCATCTTCGAGACCTTCAACGAGATTCACGCAGGTGACAACTGGGGCAGTGGTACTCCCGAAGAGTATGCGCTGCTGAACAAGTGGAACCAGTGGGCTGTAGACGTTATCCGCAAGACCGGCGGCAACAACGCCACCCGTTGGATTGGCGTTGCCGGCTATGCTGCCAACATCGACCTGACCATTGCTAATCTGGTTCTTCCCGAGGATCCTGCCAACCACATCATGGTAGGTGTTCACTGCTACGACCCCTACAACTTCTGTCTGGCTCCTTATAGCACAGGCGACGAGGTATCTGTTTGGGGACATGGTGCCAACGGAACCAACGACGAAGAGTCGTATGTCATCAACCAGCTCTACAAGCTGCGCACAGCCTACATCAACAATAACATCCCCTGCTACTTGGGCGAGTACGGCTGCGTATGGAAGAATACTGACGTCGAGAACGCCTACCGTGCATACTATCTGGAGTTCTATTGCCGTGCAGCTAACCTGGCAGGCATTCCCATGTTCGTTTGGGACAACAACGCAAAGGATAGTGGCAACGAGGCCAACGGTTACCTTGACCACGCTAATGGCCAGTGGCTGAACGACAGCGAGACCATGGTACCCACGATGATTAAGGCTTGTACAAGCACAGACAGCTCGTACACTCTGCAGACCATCTGGAACAAGTCTCCTCTTTCTATGTAAGACTCAGCAACAATGATGATAAAGGGAAGGCAGACCCGCAAGAGTGTCTGCCTTTCTTTATTAAACAAAAACCATACAACTATGAATAAATTATTCATTACAACAGCTGCCGTAGGATTGGCTTTCGCACTTACTGGCTGTGGCAACAAGACCAGCAAGGCTGAGACAGAGGTCACTGAGTTTGAAACCGCCACGGAGGCTGTCAAGAAGATGGCTGCCGGCTGGAACTTGGGCAATGCGCTGGATGCCTTCAGCAGCGACATTGAACCCGGTTCAGCATTCGACAAATACGAAACCTGTTGGGGCCAGCCGGTCACCGAGGAGTTTCTGATGAAGCAGATGAAAGAGAAGGGCTTTACTGCCATCCGCGTACCCGTGACCTGGTGGCAGCACATGGATGCCGATGGACGGGTTGACTCGCTCTGGATGAACCGCGTGGAGGAAGTGGTGAACTACGTACTGAACAACGGCATGTACTGCATCATCAATGTCCACCACGACACGGGAGCTGCCGTGGAAGCGTGGATCAAGGCCGACAGTCTGAGCTATGCCACCCAGCACGAACGCTTCAAGGGACTTTGGACACAGATTGCCAACCACTTCAAGGACTATGGCCAGGAGCTACTCTTCGAGGGCTACAACGAAATGCTGACCGGCAGCAATCCCCATGCAGAGTGGAGCGAGCCCAAGGACACTTCCAACCTGCAATACGTCAACAAGTTTGCCCAGGACTTCGTCGATGCCGTCCGTGCCACAGGCGGCAACAACCAACAGCGCAACCTGGTGGTCAACACCTATTCTGGCAGCCACACCCCCAACACGCTGTCGAAGCTGGTGATTCCTACCGACCCCATCGGCAACCAGAGCCATCTGGCCGTCGAGGTACACAGCTACGATCCGTGGGACTGGGTGAACACGTACGACATGAAGTGGACGGCACAGTGCACAGAAGAAGTGAACAAGCTGTTTGCCGACTTAGACGCCACGCTCATATCGAAAGGCTATCCTGTCATCCTGGGCGAGTATGGTTCCAACGGCAATGAGGAAAAGACCATCAACGGCAGTTGCACCGACGAACAGAAGGCTGAGGCCGGACGTCAGGCTGCCGACATTGCCCGCCTCTGCAAGAAATATGGTGCTGCCTCGTTCTACTGGATGGGCATCGTCGATCGTGCAGACCGCTCGCAAGCCACCTTCAAGTGGAGCATGGAACAGGTGGCTGACTCTATAATTAATAACCAATAGCCAAGCTACGATATGAAAAGACATGCCATCATCGCACTGGCCGTCCTCACACTGGCAGCTTGTAGCGACCAGAAGAAGGCCGATGACCCGCTGGCAGACAGCGGACGCACCCAACGGACGGAGAACCTGTTGACAAACCTGAAAGCCCTGGGCGACAGCACAGTGTACCTGTTCGGCCATCACGACGATACCGTCTACGGCATTGGCTGGGAGGCAGACTATACCAACGACTCGACTGTCCACACACGCAGCGACGTCTATAGCGTGTGCAACGACTACCCCGCCCTGCTGAGCTTCGACCTCGGACACTTGGAGCTGGGTGACGAGCGCAATCTGGACGGCGTTCCCTTCGAGCGCATCCGTCAGGAAATCATTGCCCACTACGACCGTGGAGGCATGGTGACCCTCTCGTGGCATCTGAACAATCCGCTCAGCGGTGGTACGTCCTGGGTTGCCGACTCGCTGAAGAGCGTCGAGACCCGAACCGTGGCCGCTGTTCTGGACGGAGGCGAGAAGCACGAACTGTTTCTCTCATGGCTCGACAGAGTGGCCGACTTCCTCAACTCGCTTGAAACACCCTATGGCGTTAAGGTTCCTGTCTTGTTCCGTCCTTGGCACGAGCACACGGGTTCGTGGTTCTGGTGGGGACAGGAGCATTGCACGGCTGAGCAGTACAAAGCCCTCTGGCAACTGACGGTCGACAGGCTGAAGGACAAGGACGTCACCAACGCGCTCTATGCCTATTCGCCTGGTACAGAGGCTGACGGCAACGAAGCCAAGTATATGGAGCGCTATCCCGGCGACGACATCATCGACCTGTTAGGGCTGGACTGCTACTGCTGGGCACCCGAGGCTGACAGCACACAGATAGCCGACTACTCAGCCAAGCTGGACAAGAACCTCCAGATGGTTTGTACTCTGGCCAAGCAACACCAGAAGGCGGCTGCGCTGACAGAGACTGGCTACGAGTGTCTGAAGACTGACGACTGGTGGACGCAGGCGCTGGCTCCCGTGCTGGAGAAGCACCCCATCAGCTACGTCTTAGTGTGGCGCAACGCCCATAACCGTCCGAACCACTTCTTTGCCCCCTACCCCGGACAGCAGTCTACTTCCGACTTCATCCGTTTCTACAACGACAAACGGACGCTGTTCCTCAGCGATGTCAACGGGCTATACCTGAAGAGATAAGAAAAAGACGTGAATTAATTCAAAAGACTCATCGAATTAATTGAAACGATGATTTGAATTAATTCACGCCTTTTTTTGTGCCTTATTCTATTTCACCTTGCTCATACGTTCCACCTGCTCTTTGACGACTCCCAGTGTTGTGGTGTCTGTGGCAAAGACCGAGTTCAGTCCCTGCGCTTCCTGTGCAGGGTCGTTGGTGTAGTCGTCGCCCATCTGCCACTGCTCGTGCTTTGGCTGTGCAAAACCGCCCCAGCCCCAGAAGTTACAGCCGGCGAAATGACCTCCCTGCTCTGCGTTGTCGGCGACCAGCGAGAACACGTACTTGTAATAGCCGTCACGCCCTAAGGTTGGTGTGCCCAAGTCGAACTTAAAGCCGTCGCGCGGATAGCCGAACTCCTCCATCACCAGAGGTTTGTTCAGCGAGTCACAGACAGCGAGATGTTGGTCAATGTACTCCTTGGTGTTGGCACAAGCCTTGGGCAGGTGCTCAATCAGCGAGTCTGGCTTTGCCCAGCCCCAGTTGTAGGGCCACAGGTGAACGTTGCAGTAGTCAATGTTCTTGTCGGCACAGATGCGTGTCCACGAGCCGAGGTCGTTCTCACAGCCCCACGAGCCTTCGCTACCCACGCTGATGAGGTGGTTCTTGTCCAGCGAGCGAATCAGTGCCGAAGCCTCGGCAAGCCATTTTTCAAAGGCAGGCAGTGCCTCCTTCGAGAAGGCACGCGGCTCGTTGCCTATCTGCCACGACATGATGGCCGGGTCTTCTGTGTACTTCACTCCCGTATAGCGGTTGGTACGTCCCAGTATGAAGCGCACGTAGTCGTAGAACAGCTGGTGAGCCTTCTCGTTGCCAGCATACTTTGACATGGCTTCCATAAAGGCAGGATAGCCTACGTCGTCAGGACGGGGCTGCTTGCCCAGACCGGCATGTTCCAGATAGAAGCCGTAGCCACCGCTCCACTCCCACGAGTTGTTCAGGTAGAGCACGGCCACCATCTTGCGCTTTCCCATCTCCATGAGCAGATAGTCCAGACCTGCCAGGATGGTGTCGTTATAGACACCAGGACTGACCTGTAGCGTAGGCTCCACCTTGGTTTTCACGCCGCGCTCGCCGTCAGAGCCCACCAGGATGCGCAGGTTGTCGATGCCCAGCGCTTTCATGGCGTCCAGCTCCTTGGCCAGCCGTTCGCGGTTGCCGCCCTGCCCTTCCGAGCCCAGGATGGCACCATACCAGAAATTGGTTCCTACATAGTAATAAGGTTTGTCGCCACGCACAAAATGTCCGTTCTCCACGCGTACAAAGTCCGTCTGTTCTGTCGGTTTCTGCTGGCAAGCCGCCGCCAGGAGGGAAGCAGCTGCCACAAGTAGTAACATTTTTTTCATTCTTCGGTGTTTTTAGTCATATTTGATGGCAAAGTTACGAAAAAGTTCAGAATTATTCGTAACTTTGCACCATAAAGTTAACGAAAAAGATGAAGAAACTGCTGACAACCCTGATATTATGGATGTCTGTGCTCACGGCTGGAGCCCAGATGCAAGACCCTGTACACTTCAGTTCCGAACTCAAGAAGACCAGCGACACGGAGGCTGAGCTCGTCTTTGCCGCCAAGATTGATGCCGGCTGGCACGTCTACGCTACCGACCTGAGCAACGGAGGCCCCATCTCTGCCACCTTCCATGCCGACAAGATGGAGGGCGCTGAGGCCGTGGGCAAGCTCAAGGCCAAGGGGCAGGAGCAGAAGCAGTACGACAAGCTGTTCGACATGGAGGTGCGCTACTTTGAACAGGCTGTCACCTTTGTTCAGAAGATACGCTTCACCAAGCCCGAATACGACATAGTCTGCTACGTGGAGTACGGTGCCTGCAACGACGAGATGTGCCTGCCCCCCTCCACGGCCGAGCTGAAAGCCAAAGGCAAGAGCCCCGTCACAGCCTCAGAGCCACAGCAGCCTACAGAAATACCAGACAAACCAGTTAAACTAGACCAATTAGAGTCTCCAGACAGTTTGGCCCCTGCCCCCACGGACGCCGCCCTTTGGCAGCCCGTTGTCAAGGAGCTGCAGGCCCTGAACGGCAGCGAGGGTTCGACGGACAGCAGCGTCTCGTGGTGGATGATCTTCCTGGAGGGACTGTTAGGCGGCTTCCTCGCCCTGTTCACACCCTGCGTATGGCCCATCATACCGATGACCGTCTCCTTCTTTCTGAAACGCAACAAGGAACGCAGCAAGGCCGTCCGTGAGGCTACGACCTACGGACTGAGCATTGTGGTCATCTATGTGCTGTTAGGACTGGCCGTGACGCTGCTGTTTGGAGCGTCGGCCCTGAATGCACTGGCTACCAATGCCGTGTTCAACGTCTTCTTCGCCCTGCTGCTGGTGGTGTTTGCCGCCAGTTTCTTCGGAGCCTTCGAGCTGACGCTGCCCTCGTCGTGGTCGACAAGGATAGACCAGAAAAGCGAGTCAGCCACCGGTCTGCTCAGCATCTTCCTCATGGCCTTCACGCTGGCCTTGGTCAGCTTCTCGTGCACAGGTCCCATCATCGGCTTCCTGCTCGTGGCCGTCTCTACACAGGGCAGCATTATAGCACCTACCATCGGCATGCTGGGCTTTGCCATAGCACTGGCCATCCCGTTTACACTCTTTGCCCTGTTCCCGTCGCTGCTCAAGTCGGCCCCCAAGTCGGGAGGATGGATGAACACGGTGAAGGTAGTACTGGGATTCGTCGAGTTGGCCTTTGCCCTCAAGTTCCTCAGCGTGGCCGACCTGGCCTACGGCTGGCACCTGCTGGACCGTGAAGTGTTCCTGGCCCTGTGGATTGTCATCTTCGGTCTGCTGGGCGCCTACCTGTTAGGCTGGATACGCCTGCCCCACGACGACGACAGCCGCCGCACCAACGTACCGCAGTTCTTCCTGGCCCTGGCCTCGCTGGCCTTCACCGTCTACATGATTCCCGGCCTGTGGGGCGCTCCCTGCAAGGCCATCAGCGCCTTCACGCCGCCCATGAACACGCAGGACTTCAACCTCTACCAAGGCACTGTCGAGGCCCGGTATAAAGACTACGGACAGGGCATGGCCGCTGCCCGTGCCGAGGGCAAGCCCGTCATCATCGACTTCACCGGCTATGGCTGCGTCAACTGCCGCAAGATGGAGGCTGCCGTCTGGAGCGACCCCCAGGTGGCCGACCTGCTGAACAACAAGTACGTGCTCATCTCACTTTATGTGGACGACAAGACGCCACTGGACGCTCCCATCGGGATTGAGGAGAACGGCCAGCAGCGCACGCTGCGCACCGTCGGCGACCGGTGGAGCTATCTGCAGCGCACCAAGTTCGGGGCCAACGCCCAGCCCTTCTACGTACTGCTGGACCACGAGGGCCGTCCCCTGGCGCCCAGCCGTTCCTACAACGAGGACATCAGCGCCTACGTTGACTTCCTACAGCAGGGTCTTAGTCAGTTCCGGCAATAGAAAATCTCAAGCAATCCGTCCTGTAAAAGCAAAACAACTTGTTTTGCTTTTGCCGGAGACGCTTTAATTCCAAAAAGAAAGCCTTTAAAAAAGCAAAACAACTTGTTTTGCTTTGCCAAAGCCCTATGACGTTCCGAATTCAACGTCAGTAAATCGAGTAGGAGGAAAACGAAGTAGTTTTCTTCCTACTTTCGTTTTCCGACCTC
>ERZ842401.4927-NODE-4927-length-15135-cov-5.754178_pt1 | contig 15135 bp, 12 predicted proteins | sample MGYA00521270_ERZ842401 | MGnify/ENA primary metagenome ERZ842401 (study PRJEB31892, sample SAMEA3878208) | bioreactor metagenome | biome: Moose rumen | place: Sweden | collected 2011-10 | study: EMG produced TPA metagenomics assembly of the PRJEB12797 data set...
TGAAGTGCCAGTATTTCTTGGCCGAGTTGCAGTCGCGGGCCACGTTGCCGATGAGTTCGCTATAAACCTTAGTGGCCGTGTCAAAGCCGAAGGAGATCTCGATGTGCTCGTTCTTGAGGTCGCCGTCGATGGTCTTGGGAACTCCGATGATCTGCACACCGCTGTCGTGTGCCTTGTAGTACTCGGCGAGCACGGCGGCGTTGGTGTTGCTGTCGTCACCACCGATGATGACCACGGCCGAAATCTTGAGTTCGCGCAGGATCTGCAGGCCTGCCTCGAACTGCTCGGGCGTCTCCAGCTTGGTGCGGCCGGAGCCGATCATGTCAAAGCCACCGGTGTTGCGATACTGCTCGATGATGTCCTCGGTGAGTTCAATGTAACGGTGCTTGACAAGACCGTTGGGACCACCCAAGAAACCGTACAGGCGGCAGTACTTGTTCAGGGCCTTGATGCCATCATACAGGCCGCAGATCACGTTGTGACCGCCAGGAGCCTGACCACCGCTCAAGATCACGCCCACGTTGAAGGGCTTCTCGGGCGGCATGGCCGAGTCGTCGCGTTCGAATGTCAATTCCGGCATGCCATAGGTGCAGGGGAAAAGTTCCTTGATTGCTTCTTGATCGGCTACCGATTGGGTGGGCTCACCTTCGACAGCGCGCACGGGGCATCTGAGCGTAATAGGCAGCTTGGGCCTGTAAGTAAGCCTCATCTGCTCCAGATAACTCTTGTTGTCAGTCATTATTATTGGTTATTTTATGGTTTGTATAAACGATTAAACAATCTCTTTTACGGCCACAAAAGTACTGCAAATTCATCACGCCTGCATCATGAAAGTGTAACAAATTTTTGATTTGTCAAGCCCTATTTAGAATTTTTGACACTTTTGGCCCGAAAACCGACGATTTTTTACTTCGTGGCGCTTCCAGCCTTATGGTCTGTTAGGCGGTTTCGCGGCCTCTGTCCTCATACCCCGCGCCCCGTCTATCAAAAAACGGGTTTTGTGAGAAAATTTGGCTGCAGGCTTGTCACTTTCTCAAATTCTTTGTAACTTCGCCCTTTAAACTGAATGTAAAATCAACAACTATGAAAGGAATTGTACTGGCAGGAGGCTCAGGCACACGGCTTTATCCCGTGACCAAGGGCATTTCCAAGCAACTGATACCCATCTATGACAAGCCCATGGTGTACTATCCCATCTCGGTGCTGATGCTTGCTGGCATTCGTGAAATCCTCATTATTTCCACACCGCAGGATTTGCCCATGTTCCGCCGTCTGTTGGGCTCTGGCGAGGAGTTGGGCGTGCGGTTTGAATATGCCGAGCAGCCGCGCCCCGAGGGGCTTGCACAGGCCTTCATCATCGGTGAGGAGTTCATCGGTGACGACAGCGCCTGTCTGGTGCTGGGCGACAACATATTCTATGGCCAGAGCTTCACGAGCATGCTTATGGATGCCGTTGAGCGCACCGAGCGTGACAATGTGGCGACGCTGTGGGCCTATGCGGTCAAGGACCCCAACCGCTTTGGCGTGGTGGCCTTTGACGAGCATGGCAAGGCGACGAGCCTGGAGGAGAAACCCGAGCACCCCAAGAGCAACTATGCCGTGACAGGACTCTACTTCTATCCCAACGATGTGGTGGAGATCGCCAAGCACATCAAGCCCAGTGCACGTGGCGAGCTGGAGATAACGACGATCAATCAGGAATTCCTGGCGATGGACCGCGTGCATGTCCAGACGTTGGGACGCGGTTTCGCATGGCTCGACACGGGCACCAGCGAGTCGATGGCCGATGCCTCCAACTTCATTGGCACCATCGTCAACATGCAAGGCGTGCAGGTGGCGGCACTCGAGGAGATTGCCTACCGCAAGGGCTGGATTGATGCCCGGCAGCTGCTGGCTCTCGCCGAGCCCATGAAGAAGAACCACTATGGCCAATACCTGATCAAGCTTGCCAACAATGGAATTTGACCCGCAGGATTCGGTGCGCCTCGTTGAACTGCCCAAGATCAACGACCCGCGCGGCAACCTCACTTTCATCGAGAGTGGGGTGCACGTGCCCTTTGAGGTGATGCGCAACTACTGGATCTATGATGTGCCCAGTGGCATGTGGCGTGACGGCCATGCCTTCAAGCGTCAGCAGGAACTGTTGATTGCCTTGAGCGGCAGCTTTGACGTGGTTGTTCAGGATGGGACAGGGGAGAAGACGTTCCATCTGTCACGCCCGCAGATCGGATTATATATCCCCCGCATGACCTGGCGGCACATTAACAATTTCTCGACCAACTCAGTAGCTTTGGTACTCACCAGCACCTACTATGATGAGGATGATTATATCGTTGACCTTGAACAATTCAAGAAAATGAAAGAACAACAAAATGGATAGTATTGAAAAAATCAAAACCCACAACCAGTCAAGTATTAATGACTGCATGATCATTACGCTTGGGCGCAACCATCATGCCAACGGAAACCTCACGGCAGTGAACAACGGCGTTGACCTGCCATTCAACATCCAGCGCACATTTTATATCTATGATGTGCCGGGTGGCGCCGAGCGGGGCGGGCACAGCCATTACACGTGCCATGAGTTCATCATTGCCATCAGTGGCAGTTTTGACGTGACTGTCGACGACGGCCGTGACCAGTTCACTTACACGCTCAACCGACCCTATCAGGGTCTGCTTGTCGTGCCTGGCATCTGGCGCACGCTGCAGAACTTCTCGTCGGGGTCGGTGTGTCTTGCCCTGGCATCCCATCACTTCGATGAGGACGATTACGTCAGGGACTACGACATGTTCAAGAAATTAAAAAATGGTCAGTTAGAATTATCGACTCTGGAGCTGAAATGAAGAATTACCCGTTCCTTGACTTGGCGCTTGCCAACGCCCCCTACGTTGACCAACTCAAGGCCGCTGCCTGTGAGGTGATTGAACGCGGCCGCTACCTGCATGGCATCGAGACCCAAACCCTCGAGCAGGAGGTCGCCCGCCTGTGCATGGCCGAGCACTGTGTGGGCGTGAGCAATGGACTGGATGCGCTGCGACTCATCCTGCGTGCCTACAAGGAGATGGGTGTCATGAGTGATGGTGACGAGGTGATAGTGCCAGCTAACACCTATGTGGCCAGTGTGCTTGCCATCAGCGACAACGGCTTGGTGCCGGTGCTGTGTGACCCGCGCGAGGACACGATGAACCTGGACTCCGGTTTGCTGGAACGGCTCATCACCCCGCGCACGCGTGCTGTCATGCCGGTCCACCTCTATGGCACCCCATGCTGGGACGAGGAATTGATGCGCGTGGCGCGTGAGCACGACTTGCGCATCATCGAGGATAACGCACAGGCAATCGGCGCCCGCAGCGCTGTCCCCGGCCTGCATGGGACTGATGTCACAGGCGGACTGGGACATGTCGCAGGTATCAGCTTCTATCCCACCAAGAATTTGGGCGCATTGGGCGACGGTGGTGCCGTGGTGACTAACGATAAGCGGCTTGCCGACATGGTGAGGGCATTTGCTAATTATGGCTCAGACCGCCGTTATCACAACATCTACCGGGGGTACAACTGCCGTCTTGACGAGATCCAGGCTGCCATGTTGCGTGTCAAGTTGCGCTGTCTTGAACATGACAATGACGTCCGCAATGCCGTGGCGCGGACCTACTGTGAGTGCATCAGCAATCCGCGTGTCAAGGTGCCTGTCATCTTTGAGGGCATGCGCCAGACGTGGCATCAGTTTGTGGTGTGTGTGCAGGATCGGGATGCTTTCCGTAGCTATCTTGCCGACAATGGGGTGGAGACTGACATCCATTATGCCACTCCCGCACACCAGCAGCCATGCTACAGCACGTTGGCCCATGCACCGTTGCCCGTGACTGACCGTCTCGCTGCCCAAGTGGTCTCGCTGCCCATCGCACATCCCATCACACCTGCCGATGCCCATGCAATAGCAGCAATCATCAATAAATTTTAGTGACCGGTGACTATGCGCAAGTACGGAATGAAACGGTTCGTCCTGCTCAGCCTGTTGGCCTTGTTGCCGGTATTGCTGGTGGTGGCGCTTTACCTTATCAAGGACCCGTTTCATGTCCTCAAGCCCTATGATGGCAAGATTTATAACCCTGGCGACTCGTTGTCACTCACCATCAACTGGGGACATGTTTCGGTAGAGTCCTATAAATTCTTTGACCCGCAGGGACATTACGACTCCTTCATCTTTGGTTCCTCGCTGTCGGGCTATTATCTGATCAAGGACTGGGCTCCGCATCTTCCTGCCGATGCTCGTCCCTTTCATTTTAATGCATCACGCGAGACGCTGCACGGCATTCTCAACAAACTCAACTGGCTCACCAACAAGGGCGTGAAAATAAAAAATGCCCTCATCGTCATGGAGGACGAGATGCTCATGCGGCAGCCCTTGGACAACGACGTGCTGTTTGTCCAGCACCCTCAGACGGCCCGCGAGGTCTCGTGGTGGAAGTTCCACCAGCTCTTTTTTAATGCCTATCGCCGCCCCGCTATCGTGGCCTACCTCCTGTGCCCGGGACCCATGACTGGGCGGGTGCTGGACGAGGGCTATGCCACAAGAGATGTCTCTAACCGCATCGAGTCGATCAACGAGGGCTACTATGCGTGGGCCGATTCGGTCATCGATGTCAATCCTGAGGTTTTCTTTACTCCAGAGCACATCGCCCAATACAGCTTGCCGCTCAAGCAGATGCCCTGCCCCGAGAAGATCAACCATGAGGTGAAGGAGTTGCTCAAGGAGATTAAGGCTGTGCTCGACCGTCAAGGAACTGACTATCAGATCATCATACCGCCTCACTATGGCTACGAGGCGATAGACAGCCGTGACCTGTACAAGATGGAGCAGATTTTCGGAGCCGAGCGGGTGCATGACTATAGCCATGATGCCGAGCTGGGCAGCGATGTCCACTATTACTATGACGACGGGCATCTCGTCGCACAGCAGTGCGCGCGACTCATGGACAGTGCCTACAACACCGTCTCACTGCCCTCACCTTACCTCAATCTCGATAATTAATTTATCATTGTCCGGGGAAACCATCAATCTGGTCAATTCAGGTGTAGGGCCTCGCCTTGGCGTGGCCGCGCCGATGAGTTACCCGTGACAGAGAGTCAATGCCAATTTGGCTGATTATTACGAATTTATGTATAACCCGAACTCGTCATCTGCGTTCAATTGAATGAAAACCCATCATTGCTGGAAACGGCCACGCCAAGGCGAGGCCCTACAGGCAAGCCACCTTTGTTAAATTGAAGTGTGATTGCCTTTTGATCAATTACTTATCGCCATGTCATCAACTTTCCCCGGACATTAATGTAATTAATTAGGTCAGGATAGCAATTACTTCAGGTATTCCCATGACAGGCGCTGGGCCTTTTTGACGCTGGCAGGGTCTTTAGCATTGATGCCATATTTCTCGGCGGGAGGAATGACGACGACAGTGCCAGGACGCACATTGTTGGGATTGGTGATTTTGGACTTGTTCTCCTCGTAGATGTATACCCAGAACCAGGGGCTGCCGTAGTGCTTCTCGGCAATGGTGAAAAGCACATTCTCGGCAGTGATGGTTTCAGTAACCACGTCAGCAGGCTTGGCCTTCGCTTCATCGGCAGGATTGGGCTCGGCTTGGGGCTCTTCCTTGGGCTTGGCTGGAGTCTCTGTTTTCGCCTTATCCTCTGTCTTGACTTCGTTGACCACGGTTGTTGTTTCAACCGAGTCGCTATCGGCAACCGCGACAACGGCTTCTTGCGATGTGTTATCGCTCTTGCCACCACAACGGCTCAGCATCCCGATGAGTAGCGCCGTTGCCAGCACGCCCAAGGCAAGCCACAGCCAGCGACGGTTCTTGTTCCAGAACTGGGTGCGCTGCTGGCGTGTCAGCTGTTCCTGGGTGGGGGAGTAGGCATTGCGGGGAGCGGGACGGAAGAAGTGGTCTTCCTCCTCTTCAGGGGCTTGCGGGGCTGCAGCGACTGGCTTTGGCTTGGGCTTCTCGGCCTTCTCGGTGGGACCGTCGATGGGGATTCCCATGAGCGGTTCCACGGGCTTCTTGACAGCCGCTTTGGGTGCCTCCTCAACAGCCTTGGGCCGAGGTGTCTCCTGCTCGCTTGCCTTGGCCTGCGTTTGCACTGGTTTGTCAATAGCCTTGGCCATGGCTGGTTGCACTTTAGGCCTCTCTACAGGTTTGGCGGCCTGTTTCTCTGGTTTGGCCTGAGCAAGGTCAGGTATCTGGTCCGCACCGGGGATGGGCGGCATGGGATAATCAGGTGGCTCTGGCATCTCGCCGGTCTCGGGGAAATATGACGGGTAGAGCTTATCGATTTCGTCCAGCTTGTCCTCGGTGACAGCATCGTCAAGGAAAACGGTCTCGAATTGGGCAAACGGCTGGTTCAATGCCTCGGCAAGTGATTTGTCGGGAGTGAAAGTCAGTTTGCTGCGTGTGTCGTTATCTTGGCCCTTGCCCGATTTCACTTGGGTTACCTTGAAGGTGCCGATTCCTTTGATTTTCACGTTCTCGCCATCGACAAGGGCTTGGACTAAGGTGTTGAAAAACTCACGCAGGAAGAGTTCGCACATGCGCTTTGATGTCGAGGTGGCCTCGGCAATCAGGCTGGCAAGTTCCACAAAGGTGATTTTGGTGTTCATGTGTTTTCCCTCCTGAATTATTTGAGTTTAGCCTTGAGCACATTGCTCACTTTGAAGTTAAGAACGACTTTGGGGGGCACAAGCATGCGTTTGCCCGTGCTGGGATGGTTCATCACGCGCTCGTTGCGTTTCTTGGGCTCAAAGGTGCCAAAGCCGGGCACGACCACACTGTCCAAATCGCCACACCGCGTGCGCAACACTCCTGCAAGGGCATCCACCAGTTTGGCCACATCATCACTCGAGCGGCCCAGGTTGGTTGCGACAGTTTCTACCAGTTTCTTGTGTTCCATCGTCAATTTCTGTTTTTCAATCGGCAAAATTAACGATAATTTTTGTCATTTGCTATTTTTCGCTTAATTTTGTCATCTATATTGACATTAACTTCTATATACTGCGACATTATGAGAAAGATCGTTATCCTTGACGGATATGCAGGAAATCCCGGTGATCTCTCCTGGGAACCCATGAAGGCCCTGGCCCCGTGTGACATCTATGACTTCGGCACTGCCGACACTGTGGTCGAGCGTTGCCGTGATGCCGAGATAGTGTTGACTAACAAGGTCCCCATCAACGCGGCTGCCATCGCCCAGTTGCCCGAGTTGAAGTACATCGGCGTGATGGCAACGGGATTTAACGTTGTCGATGTGGCCGAGGCCTCGCGTCGCGGCATTGTCGTGACCAATGTGCCGGCCTACAGCACCGACAGCGTGGCCCAACTCACCATTGCTCACCTGTTGAACATCTGCTGGCAGCCGCAGCACTACACCGACGAGGCCCGTGACCTCAAGTGGACCAACTGCGGCAGTTACGCCTACTTCAACACGCCGCTCATCGAGTTGGCCGGCAAGCAGATGGGTGTCGTGGGAATGGGTAACATCGGCAGCGCTGTGGCCCGCATTGCCCAGGCGATGAACATGCGCGTGATGGCCCTCACCAGCAAGTCGCCCGAGCAGTTGCCCGAGGGCGTCATCAAGGCCGACAGCCTGGAGCACCTGATGCGCACCAGCGACGTGCTCACCATGCACTGCCCGCTTAATGCCGACACTACGGGCATGATCCGCGCCGAGCACCTGGCGATGATGAAGAAGGGCTCCATCGTGTTGAACATGGCACGCGGTGCCCTCATCGTGGAGCAGGACCTGGCCGACGCACTAAATAGCGGTCACCTGTATGCCGCCGCAGTGGACTGCACCTCGGTCGAGCCGCCTGCAGCCGATCACCCGTTGCTCACCGCCCGCAACTGTTACCTCACGCCCCACATCGGCTGGACCAGTTATGAGGCCCGCGTGCGACTGATGGACGTCATCACAAGCAACGTGGCCGCCTTCCTCAACGGCAACCCCGTCAACGTCGTGAATTAATAATTCTATAATAACTATAGAAACAATAAGTACAATAAAGACTAGAAAATGAACGATAATATCAGCGAGGCCCTCGCTTGGGCCGAGGGCACCCATTGTGCCATCACCGTGAGTGACCTGGAGGGTAATGTGATTTTCATGAATGAGCGTTCGCGCGCCACCTTCGACAAGGATGGCCGCACCATGCTGGGTCAGAACATGATGCCCTGCCACAGCGCCAAGTCGCAGGAGAAAATCCGCCACATGATCGAGACCGACACCGTCAACTGCTACACCATCGACAAACAAGGCGTCAAGAAGATGATTTATCAAACTCCCTGGCGCCGTGATGGCAAGGTGTGCGGCATGGTCGAGATCTCGATGGTCATCCCCGCCGAGATGCCCCACTACGTACGTTGATTGACTGTCAGGCGTAACTGTGCATTCCGCCGAGGACGTAATTAACACCGAAATAGGTGACCAGAACGCTCAAGAATGCGATGATGCTGTAAGTATGGAAAAACAATGGCTTTTGGAACAACGACAGTGACTGGCTGTGCAGGGGGAAAGCGTAAATGATGAGTGTAATGAGCGCCCATGTTTCCTTGGGATCCCAACTCCAGTATGTCCCCCATGAAATGTTAGCCCATACGGCACCGATAAAGATGCCTGCTGTCAACAGAAATACAGCAGGATACAGGATTAATTGTCCCATGATGTGAAGCCGTTCGACAATCTGTTTGTCGCGACGCAATGCCAGAGCCATGATACCCCCGAGCATAATGAATGCTAAGAGTGTATAGGCCACCATGATGACTGCCACATGAATGCTGAGCAGCGGCGAGGAGAGCACAGGCATCAGTTGGGTAATCTGAGGATTACTTTCGCCGAAGGATGCCACCATGAGCGCCAGTCCTGCAACCAAGATACCAAAAGGCAGTACCAGAATTCTTCTCCTCCAGGACAACAATGCGATGATGCTTGTTGCCCAGGCCATGAATTGCATCGTCTCGTAGCCGTTGCTCATGGGTACATGCCCGCTCACGATCCATCGCAAGATAAGTGATGTCGAGAGGTAAATCACCGATAACCCAAGCGTGGTTACCGCAATGATTCTTGCCCATTTAGGCAACTGCTGTGAACGTGCCACTAAACGGCAGGTGATGATAAACAGGACAATGCCCACAGTGGCGAGCAACATCGCCAACGGTCGGTCCCAGTCCATGCTGTTGTAGTGTTTTTCGGCCTTAAAACGATAATTCGATGGTAGCGCTTTTCCACATTCTTTGACTTGGTATTGCTTCAGTTTCGCGATAAAATCGTGAGCCCCATTCCAGTCTTGACGGGCAATCATTTCATAGAGATAGTCCATGCCGTTGCGCATGAAAAGCCATTTGCCCTCATCGATGTCGTGGGGAATCTCGAGTGAGCCGTGGCTGTACCATTTCAGTTCGCCGTTATCTTTCAGGGGAAAGAGTTTCAGGACCGTGCCGGCTGCAACCATGTTGGCAATCTGATAACGTTCGTCGGCTTCGCCCAGGGCGCGGATTGTCGCATCGTCACCCACCGCTTGCAGGCTGTCTATGGCATGCTGCATCCGTCCGCTGGAAACTGTTCGGTAGAAATCCTCGAGCGAGGCATATTTGCCGTTGACGGCCAGCAAGTGGCGCACTGTGCCATTCTTGACTTTAATCATTGGCTCGTTTTTCCATTGGTCATAATAGAACATCCAACCGGTTGCCACCTGCTCGGCGCTAAAACCCTTGTAAACGGCTTTGCCGTAAAGTTTGGTGGTGAACTGGCGAGCAAAGGTCTGGAAGGGACAGATGCGCTCTCCCCACAGGATGTAAAGGTCGCCCATATCGGCTGCAATGTCTTGGGGTAACGCTTGTGGTTGTGCGTTAGCGTTAATAGCAGTAACAATCACGATTGCACACATTGCACCCCTTTTCAGTGCAGGATGCTGCAGTAATCGTCTGAAGTTGGTTCTGCGGTCAAGAAGCACTGCCAGCATTCCCATGAGCAACAAGCCGTAACCTGTATAGGTGACTGTGATACCCCATGGGTCATGTGCGATGGTAAGCACAACTCCACGCTTCTGTGCGTCATAGCCTGCCTGGAAAAAACGGTAACCGCGATGTTTGAACACCCTGTTCATGGAAACCGTGGCATCGACTGCTGAGCCATTGGAGTGATTTACCCTGATATGACTCACAAAGTCCATGGGCGCACGAGTCCCAGGGTAAGTCTTGATGTCAAAGGATTGTAGTAAAACAGAGAAAGGAAGCATGCGTCTCTCCCCGTCGGTCGCAACAAAAACATTGACGCTCTCCCCTTGGGGTACCTGCATCTTCCCGCGCTCGGCAGTGAACCAAGTGATGGCAGCACCCGCCAGGATAAATAGCAGGGAAAGATGAAGCAACAACACCGACATGCGCTTCCACATTTTGCGTCCTATCGCATAACACAGCCCCGAGAGCGCAATTGTTGTCCACAAAGCGACGAAGGAATAATTGTCATAGAACCATGCTCTTGCCGTTGGTGTGCCATGCGTTTTTTCCACTACAGTGGCCGTTGCCAGCAATATAAGCATAACGATGAGGCAACCGAAGGAGATGTACTTCAATATTTTCATTTGGAATGAACATATATAAGGTGGAGAGTAGATGTAGCCACTCTCCACCAATTATGAATGGTTATTACTCGTTACCGTCATCAGATCGACTCGATGAAGGTCACTATTGCGTCACGTTGGGACTTGCTGAGCTGGCGGAAACGCTCAATGCTCTTGCGGGCATCACTCTGGGCGTTGCCGTGCCACATGATGGCCTCGATGACGTTGCGTGCACGACAGTCATGCAGGCGGTCGTCGGCACCGGTGCATTTCTTGCTCAGGCCGCGCCCCCACAACGGTGTGGTACGGCACCAACCCGTGCGGATGTCATTCACCATGTACATGCGGTGTTGAATCAGGTCGGAATAGGGCCAAATGGTCTGATGCGGATAACGAGGCAGCATATCGGCATAGGCTCCGACAAAGAAGTTGTTTGGGTCGCGGATGACATCGTCGCCCGTAGTCCAGCTGGGACGGTGGCAATAGGCACAGCCAATCTCGGTGAACAGTTCCTTGCCTTGCAGGAAGTCGGCATCATTGACGTTGCGGGCTGCGGGAACAGCCAGTCCTCGGTGCCATGCCATGAGGTCGATATACTCCTGGTCGGTCATCTCCACGTCAAGCGTCTGACTCATCAGGTAATTGTAGATATCGGTCTCGGGGTCGCCAGTCACTTTCTGCTTGGGGAAGTACTTGTAGAAGTCTTCCTGCACTTCGGGATCCTTGCTGGCGACAGCGGCGTAGGCAGCGGTCATGTAGTGATAACGACGGTCGCTGCGGGTGACGTTAGTGATATTCCAGATAGCGTTGGCTCCGGCTCCGTCCTGCAGGTTGGCGCGTGACAAAGCGTATGTGTAACGACGCACATACTTGGTTCCGTCTCCTTGCACATTGTTGGTGTAATATACAAAGTCGCTGCCGTTCCAGATGGCAGGATTAAGCGTCACACCCGCAGCCTGTTCGGACTCGTACTGTGCACGGATGTCCTGCTCGTCGATGGCGTCGAGCAGACCAGTACCATAGATGCCAATCGTGCTCTCCAGGCGCACGCGCAGTTGGCTATAGTCAATGTCCTTGCCACCCACCTGCAAGGGCACATAGAATGCGCTCAGCGGAATAGTGACTTCGGGATAGATAAGGCTGTAGGTCTCACCGTCGGGAAAGCGGTTTCCCCATTCGTCTGTATACTCGCGCCAGTCAATGACAATCTGGCTCTCGTCGATGGGAGCCTTAAAGGGCTTCTGGGCTTGGGTCTGAGGCATTCCCGTGAGCGACGATAGGTAGGTGTCGTTCTCGTCGGTGAGCACGAGCAGGTAGCCGTTGCCCTGCACGTTGGAATTGTAATTCAATTGGCGTGCTCCATGACCATAACTGGGATGGCAGGTGATGCAGGCGTCGCGAACCCACAACGGACCCAAACCGCGCATAGGTGTTGACATGCTGGAATCGGTGTCAAACGGTGATTCGAAGATGCGCTCACCGCGCTTGAATGATGCCAGGAGTCCCTGTTTATTGATGGCCTCGGTCTCCTGTTCGTAGGCTGATGCGGTCACGTTGCTGGTCGTGCCGAGTTGGCCACCAGTGTAGTAGTAGTCGGGCAATTCTGGTGTTACTTCATTGCCACCGCCCTTCTCATCGCTGCATGATGACAGGGCGAGAAATGTCAGCGCCAATAATATCCAATGCCTTTTCATGTGATTTGTATTATAATGTTATTATTTAAGTCCTTCGATGGCGGTATCCAGAGCATCAAGCAACTCATTGCAGGCATCTACAGCCTTCTGGGTCTCGCTCTTGCTCAAGTGGTTGCGGAAAGGAGCGGGCATGCCCGATACCTCTTTGATGGCGTTATCAATAGCACTGCGCACGTTGCTGTCGAGTGATGCGTTTACTTTATTCATATAGGTTGCCAACGAATTGTCGTTGACTGTGCCGTCAAGTGAGCCGTAATAGGCGTTGCGCACGCTGCGGATGTTGTCGGTGAAGTCGGCAATGGAATTCCAACTGTACCAGGACTCCACATCGAGGACATTGCCCGAATTCACGGGGTCGGTAATCTTGGTGTTGCCTACCTCGTCACTGATGTCGCTGGCACCAGTCAGGATTTGTTCCATGGCGGCAAGTTGGGTCTTGTAGAGGCTGTTGCCTGCCTTTCCGGCATCAATCATGTTCTCGCCGTAGTTGAACGATGGCTCAAGTTCATATTCCTCAAGGATTGCACGCTTGGCGCTGCTGATGTTATTCAAGCCCGCCCAAGATGCTTCCAAACGCACCGTCTGGTTTGCGAGGTCTTGAGCAACGGCAGCATTGTAGATGAGTTCACGCTCACTGATGTCACCCACATTACGGGCTGCGCCGTCACGGAAGAGCACATACTCCACGGCGTGGAAACCCAGCAGACCATAGCCGAGCGTCGCAAACGCGTCGGCTCCCGCGCCATCCTCGTCAAGGGCGGCGATGAGCGTGCTGTTGTTCAGAATGTTGTCGAGTTGGGACTTCTGAAGGGGCCATGAGTCTATGTGCGGGTCAATGTTGTAGTCGGCTGCGGCACCGAACAGGAAGGCCTCGCTCAGTTCCCAATATTTGCGGGCGCTGATCCATTTGTCGCAGCACTCCTGCACCTTGCTCTGCGTGGGATTCTCGCGCAACTGCTGGCACAATGCTGCCAGTTCATTGGCTTCATCGGCCAGAGATTTGTAAGTAGGAACGACAACGCCGTTCACATACTGGGTGATGATAGCCGTTTTCTTGCTGTCAAGCTGGTTGGAATCTGGGTCATCGTTATTGTCGCTGCAAGCGGCAAACCCCAACGTCATGCCCGCCAATGTGACGAGCATGAGCGTTTTCTTGAAAAGTTCAATTGCTTTCATTTGTTCTATTTTTTTTGGTTAACGTGTTTGTTTCGTTGTGGTTACTCAGATGTGGAACAATCCGCTATAGCAGATGCCCATGCTCACTGTCGGCTCGTTGTTGTATTGTGACGACAGGATGCGATAACTGTATTCGCCCTTGATGGCAATTTGTCTGATGGGGTAGTAGTTGAAGCCGACCGTGACCTTTTGGCGAGACCACATCTTCTCGTCGGTCATGTTCTTGACCGTCTTGTACATCGAGTCATAGTAGTCGTAACGTCCAAACAGGTAAAAGCGCTGGCCGTCGGCTCGCAACGGGGCAATCTGTGAAAAGATATCATAACCGGCCTCGATGCCCATGGCAATGGCAGCCTCGCCAATGTTGGTCTTGGGTGATGGCGATCCTGAGCGGGTGGACATGTTGGCGGTAGTGATTTCCAACGAGTTGCTCAGGTGGCCGTAATCAAAGTTGCCCCGAGCAACAATGTTGTGGTCATTGTACAGGAAATCCACCGCACCGATGGCTACGGTGCCATGCAGACCATTATATTTGCCCGTGGCGTTGAGCGTGTTATTGGCGCTGTTGCCCAGATATCCGCTCACACTCAGTCGCAGACCCTTGATGGAACGGTTGTCAATACGCACCGCTCCGGCATAGGCTGTCGCCATCTTGAACTCATAGGGGCTTCCGGCACCGCCATGAATCCACCCCTTGTTGCCAAAGCGGTCAGCGTCCAGTCCAGCGATGAACATTGCCTCATAACGCCAGGGTCCCATGTTACCCCACAGACTCACGCCCGTCTCGTGCCACGTGCATGGCATGATGGTGTTCTCGCCCTCGGGACGATAGACGGTGAAAAACTCAGTGGGCATGTGCGCATTATTGGTTCCGCCAACGGGAACTACCATGTGACCCATGCGCAGGTTCAATGCGGGAGAGAATGACTTCTGCAGCCAGAACTGTTCAAGGGCGACCTCGCCACCGCGTTCAACCTCCGACTCATATTCTCCAGTCTCTTCCTCTTCTATTTCGATAGCACTCTCGGTGCCACCGTGCTCAAATTCAATTTCGCTGCCCAGCGACCACCCTTTGCCGAAGTCGTAGCCCAAATAGATCACCACATGGGGCAGGTCAAATTGGCCGAAGCCCTTGTCATCCTTGTAGAGTTCGGCATTGGTGTAACGCTTGTAGTTGTTGCTGTAGAACATGCGACTCGCCACAGCCTCGCCATAGCCGGGAATAAATACATGCGTTCCCAACGGAATTACATTGGGGTCAACGGCAATCACGCCATGACGCACCAAGGTACCGCTGGCGGTGTGCTTGCTATTGCCGGGGTCATAAGCGCTGTAACCGGAAGCGGAAACATACATCGCCCGCCCGCTGGGAATAGCTGCTGCTTCATGATGGGAGGCCTTCGCCTTTTTTCGGGGGCGCTCCTCCTCATCCGCTGCGCCTTCATAGGTCTTGCCATCGGAAAGATAGTAATAGGTTCCATCACCACAAACGCCATCTTCCGTTAGACCTCGTGATTGTTGAAACTTCTTTATCGCCGCCACCGTAAGAGGGCCGCAATCGCCATCGGCCTCGCCCTCCAAAAAGCCCTGTTCAATCAGAAGTTCCTGCACATGACGCACCGCTTCACCAGAGGAACCTTCCTTCACCAA
>ERZ842401.4928-NODE-4928-length-15135-cov-3.921883_pt1 | contig 15135 bp, 16 predicted proteins | sample MGYA00521270_ERZ842401 | MGnify/ENA primary metagenome ERZ842401 (study PRJEB31892, sample SAMEA3878208) | bioreactor metagenome | biome: Moose rumen | place: Sweden | collected 2011-10 | study: EMG produced TPA metagenomics assembly of the PRJEB12797 data set...
ATGAAAAACTGCCAACTTGCCGAACAAGAAACTGCCAACTTGCCGAACAAAAAAACGCCAACTTGCCGAACGAAAAATTGCCAACTTGCCGAACGAAAAACTGCCAACTTGCCGAATGGATTTTTATTTTTATCTATATTTCAGAAAATTATCGTATCTTTGCAAACGGAAATAAAACCTATAAAAAATGGACGCAATAAAACCCTATAGAGGCAGAGTATCAGACCGACTTCTCAAAGAGCAGTTGGAGGCCGCCGGTATTGTGCTTGTCCAGGGACCCAAATGGTGCGGCAAGACCACCACCGCAATACATGCCGCCCGAAGTGTGCTCTTCATGGACGACCCCAAGCTCGCGAAAAACTATCTTTCGATGGCTGAAAACGACCCCGTATCGCTGTTCGAAGGTGAAAAGCCAAGAGTGATTGACGAATGGCAGCTGGCACCCAAACTGTGGGACGCAGCCCGTTATGAGGTGGACCGACGCTGCGCCACCGGCTGGCTGGTATTCACCGGCTCGGCTGTGCCAGCCGACATGAGCCAGGTGAAGCACACCGGCACCGGACGCTTTGGCTGGCTCACCATGAGACCTATGTCGCTGTGGGAGTCGGGCGAGTCGAACGGTCGCATGTCACTGCTCTCGCTGTTTGCCGGCAACGCAACAGACGCTGTGAGCATCGACATGACGCTTGAACGCATAGCCTACCTCGTGTGTCGCGGCGGCTGGCCAGGTGCACTGTCGATGAGCGAAAGCAGCTCGCTGCGGCATGCGCGCAACTATGTTGACGCCGTGTGCAACAGCGACATCACGAGGGTTGACGGGGTGAGCCGCGACCCGTCGCTCGCACGGCTGGTGATGCGCTCGTTCGCACGCTACCAGGGCGCACAGGCAACCATCGGCTCCATTGCAGCCGACGTGAGCAGCAGCCGCAGCGAGAGCGTCAGCAACGACACCGTGGCATCGTATCTCAAGGCTCTGAAAAACATCTTCGTAATCGAGGACATGCCGGCATGGAACCCCAACCTGCGCTCAAAGACCGCCATCCGCACAAGCAATACCCGCTATTTTGTCGACCCGTCGATAGCAGCGGCATCGCTGGGCGTCGGCCCCAAAGACCTGATGGGCGACCTGAGCACGCTGGGACTGCTTTTCGAGACACTCGCAGTGCGCGACCTGCGCGTCTTTGCCGAGGCGCTGGACGGCTATGTCGACCACTACCGCGACCGCAACGGCCTGGAATGCGACGCCGTGGTACACCTGCGCAACGGCTCCTACGGCCTTGTCGAAATCAAGATAGGTGGTGACACGCTGATCGAGGAAGGCGTAAAAACATTGACAAAACTTGCATCCAGAATCAACACCGACAATATGGGCAAGCCTGCCTTCATGATGATCCTGACGGCCTTGGGACCGTACGCCTTCCGTCGCAGCGACGGCATCTGGATTGTACCCATCGGCTGTCTGAAAGATTAGCGTCACGAAACCAAAGCAACAGTCAATAGCCGATGAGCGCAATATTTAACATATTTTGAGAGCATATATTCGAGATTTGCCGAAAAATTGCTAATTTTGCACCGCTTTCTATTGGATACACGGATATCCTTGAACTGAAACAATAAAGCGTCTCTGAACGTATAACATTGAAAAGAACAAGCAAAGATGAGTTCTATCGTAGTAGGAACAGACTTCTCAAACGGCTCGTACATGGCTCTTGAACTGGCTATCGACATAGCCAACAAGATGAATACCGACGTGAAACTGGTATGGGTGAAGCGCGAGAAAAAACTTTTCACCGACGAGCAGCTTGAGTCGGCCATCAACCTGGCGGGCGACAAGCTGGTCGAACTTCAGGAAAAATACAGCCGCCGCCTGAAAGGTGGCCGCATCATCACCGAGGTGCGCAGCGGCAAAGTGGCCCAGGTGCTGGGCGACGTGGCCCGCGAGGAAAAAGCCCCGATGATTGTGTGCGGAACCAACGGCGCCTCGGGCTTCGAGCGCTACTTCATGGGCAGCACCGCCGTGCGGATAGTGATGGACTCGCCCTGCCCAGTACTCACCATCCGCGAGGGTTTCAACTTCCACAAAGACCTGGAAAACATCGTGATGCCGATACGCGTCAACGAAACCTCGCGCCAAAAAGTGCCCTTCACCACCGAGATGGCGAGGATTTTCGGTGCCAAAGTCCACATTCTCGGCCTTATCGACTCGCCCGTCTACGCCTCCGACCTCCGCACATACATATTCCAGACAGAGGAGTTCCTGAAACAGTCGGGCGTGAAATACGAGAGCATCGTGAAACGCTACTCCAACTACTGCGACACCGTGATGCACTACGCCGAGGACATCGATGCCGACCTCGTGGCCATCAACACCGAGCAGAACAACCCACTCAACGTGGCTCGCATCTTCCTCGGCACCAACGCACAACAAATCGTCCACCGCTCGCAAATACCCATTCTCTGCATACACCCGCACGACATTGGATGGCTCTCTAAATAATGATGTCATCATAGTCGGTGCCGGGGCCGCCGGCCTGATGGCCGCCACCGCAGCGGCTGCAAACGGCAGGCAGGTGCTGCTGCTCGAAAAAATGGATCAGCCCGGGCGCAAGCTGCGCATCACCGGCAAAGGACGCTGCAACCTCACCAACACCGCCCAACTGAAAGACTTCCTGACGCACGTCGGCTCCGACGCGCGTTTTCTGCGTAACTGCTTCGCTCGGTTCTTCAACACCGAGCTGATGCAGTTCTTCGAACATCGCGGCGTGCCGCTCACCGTCGAGCGTGGCGACCGCGTGTTCCCGTCGAGCGGCAAGGCTCTCGACATCTTCCTCGCGCTGGTCGAGGCACTCGAGGCCGCCCCCAACGTCGAAATCCGCAAGAACAGCCCGGTCAAAAGCCTTATCCTTGTCGACGACGAGACGGCAGACCACGCCACCGACGGGCCGACAGGCCGACGCGTCGGCGGCGTGCGCCTTATGAACGGCACCGCCCTTTACGCCCCGAAAGTGATAGTCGCCACCGGCGGCCTCTCCTACCCCACCACCGGCTCGACCGGGGCCGGCTACCTGCTGGCTCAACAGGCCGGTCACACCGTGGTCGACACCGTGCCGTCGCTCGTGCCCCTCGTATGCCGCGAACCTCTGCCGCCCGACCTTGAAGCCTTCACCCTCAAGAATGTGCGCCTATGGATAGCACCCGACGGGGGCAAGAAGCTGTACGACGGCTTCGGCGAACTCACCTTCACCGCCGACGGCATCGGCGGCCCGCTGGCACTGAGCGCGAGCCGCCTCGTGAGCCGACACTTGCACGAAGGAGGACAGCTCACAGCCCATATCGACCTCAAACCCGCCGTGGAAGCCGCCGAACTCGACCGCCGCCTTATCAGCGACCTCAACGCCAACGGCTCGCGCGTGCTCAACGACGCCTTGCGGCTATGGCTGCCGGCCGAGATGGTGCTGCCAGCCCTGAAGTCGATACATATCGAATACTACAAACGGCTCAACCAAATCAACGCGTCCGAACGCCACCGCCTGCTCAACTTCCTGAAAGACTGGCGTCTCACCCTCACCGGCACACGCGACTACACCGAGGCCATCGTCACCCAGGGAGGGGTAAGCCTCAAGGAAATCAACCCGAAAACAATGGAGTCGCGCCTCGTCAAAGGACTGCATTTCGCCGGCGAAGTGCTCGACCTCGACGGCGACACCGGCGGATACAACCTGCAGATGGCTTTCTCCACCGGCCACGCCGCCGGCCTATAACCACTGACCACCAACCACCGACACCCTATCGCCAAACACAGGCTCATAATCATCCTCCTGTTTGCCGTGGCCTCGCTCACCGCAAGGGCGCAGCAACCCGACGACCAGCAGGTCAACTACCAGCTCGCCGTCATCATCAACGGCGACACCATACCGCGCTACTATCTGCGCGATGTGAACATCATAAAACAGGTGAGCCTCACAGAGGAGGAGATACGCAAAAACAAGAAACTCATACGCAACATCAAGAAGATGCTGCCCTACGCCAAGGCCGCCCGCCGCGAGCTGGACATAATAGACAAAGAGGCGGCAAACCTCTCCAAGAGCGAACGCCGCAAATACATGAAAGCCAAAGAGGACGAGATAATGGACCGCTATGCCGCCGAGCTGAAAAAATGCACCATCTCGCAGGGAAAGGTGCTGCTCAAACTCCTCGACCGCGAAACCGGCAAGTCGGCCTACACATGCGTAGGCGAGCTGCGCGGCAAAGTGCGTGCCGGCTTCTACCAGTCCTTCGCCTGGATTTTCGGCTTCAAACTCAAAGCCCGCTACGACCCCGAACACAACAAAGAAGACAACCTCATAGAGCGCATAACCCGCTATGTCGAAGCCGGACGCCTCTGACCACTCAAACACCAAACCATGCACGCTTTTTGCCCGCTACCACTCTGCCCCGTCAGGGCCCAAGCCTCCGACAAGTCGGAAATGGTCGACCAGCTGCTTTTCGGCGACCGCGTCACCGTGCTGCAACGCCTCGAGAAATGGAGCCTCATCCGTTGCGAAGCCTATGACTACACAGGCTGGATCGACAACAAGCAATACACACCCGTCGACGACAGCCAGTACGAGGCACTCGGACAATGGACGGGCATCGTGAGCGAACCGCTGGCCAGCATCTCGCTCGACGGCGACACGCTCCTGCTGCCCATGGGCGCACGACTGCCCGAATTGCCCGAACCGCCATCGCCGGCAAACGCCACACCCCTCGACCTCGCCGTCAAACTCCTTCACACCCCCTACCTCTGGGGCGGCAAATCGTGCCTGGGCATCGACTGCTCCGGCCTCACACAAGTGGTGTTCCGCGTGTGCGGCGTGGCGCTCCCGCGCGACGCGTCGCAGCAGGCCCACTGCGGACAACCCGTCGCCTCGGTCGACGACGCGAAGCCCAACGACCTCTGCTTCTTCTCGAAAAGCGACGGCACCACCATCATCCACGTGGGCATCTACATGGGCCAAGGCAGCATCATCCACGCCTCGGGACAGGTGCGCATCGACCGCCTCGACAGCCAGGGCATCTACAACACCGGACTCGGACAATACACCCACCGCCTTCACTCAATCCGCCGTCTTTAGCCTGCGCAGCGTGTGCAGGTCATCCTACGTCTGGAAGCCACCCCGAGAGAGGCGGCACTGCCAAAACAAGAACTGCCTTTCGGCATAGCGTTTTCAGGCCGTCGCTGAAAAAAATTTGTACACTTTGCATACATTTTGTAATTTTGCAGCCGTTTTCGGTGCGTAGCCACACCGCAGAACAGTGTCCCATGGTGTAATGGTAGCACATCAGATTTTGGTTCTGCTTGCCCAGGTTCGAATCCTGGTGGGACAACAGGATGCAACTACAAACAAGGTAGTTGCATTTTTCTTACCAACACATACTTTCCTCACATGCAGTTTCACATCTCCTACGGCGAAATCCAAAGCCTCGTCTACAACAAGACCTCGAAGACCATAGTCTTCTCATACGACAGCCGCCACACCGTGCGCGTGGGCTACGATGTCACGGTGCTTTTCAAAACCAGCAACGTGGGGCTCGACATCAGCATCGAGAGCGTCTCGAACAGCGAGGTGCTGGTGAGTTACGGCGGCGGTGCCGGCATACAGTTCATGGTCAAACAGGCGCTCGAACACGCCAAAGACCGTCCGGGAATGGACATGATTGAGGCCACCGACGGCGGCAAGCTTCTTTTCCATCTCGACAAGAACCCGCAGCTGCGGCAGCTGCTGGATCACATCACCCTGCAGGACATCTTCTTCGACGAGCACGACGTGATTATCGAGTTCGCCCCAAAGAGCCTGTAGCAGGCGCTTGCCGGCGCACACCTACTTCGACTTCTTGAAACCCGGTATGTTGAGCGACGGCAGGTCTATCGACTTGAACGCCGAGATGATTGGGTTGCTCTTGGGTTCCTCTTTCTGATAGATTTCGTTGATGAGCGCCTTGTATTTCTCGTGCAGCACGTTGCGCTTTATCTTCAGCGTGGGCGAAAGCAGGCCGTTGCCGGCAGTCCACTCCTCGCTCACCAGGCGGAAACGCTTCACCTGCTCGTGGGCGGCAAACTCGTTGTTGATGGCGTCGACCAGCGACTGGAACTTCTTGTGCACCGCCTCGATATTTACCAGCTCCTCGTTGTCGCGATAGTGCAGGCTGTGCTTCAAGGCCCAGTAGTGCAGCGTGTTGAAGTTGGGTGAGATGATGGCCGAGCAGAACTTCTCGTTCTCGCCAATGATCATGATCTGGTCAATGAACTCGTCCTCGCGGAAGCGGTTTTCGAGCACCTGCGGTGCGATATACTTGCCGGCCGAGAGTTTGAAGATGTCCTTCTTGCGGTCGGTTATCTTCAAAAATTTGCCGCCCACCATCTTCCCGATATCTCCAGTGTGGAACCAGCCGTCGGCATCGATGACCTCTTTCGTGTAGTCGGGGTCTTTGAAATAGCCCAACATCACGTGCGGTCCACGGGTGAGTATCTCGCCGTCGTCGGCAAACTTCACCTCGACGTTCGACAGTATAGGCCCGACGGTTCCGATTTTGACAATGTGGTCGTGCGGGTTGTTGACCGCTATCACAGGCGATGTCTCCGACAGGCCGTAGCCCTCGTAGATATTGAGCCCGATAGCCGAGAAGAGTTTCACCAATCGCGGGGGTATGCTGCTGCTGCCCGTGACCACAATCATGCGGTGTCCACCGAATTTATCGCGCAACTTACTGTAGACCAGTTTGTCGTAGATGGCATTCTTCATACGGAACCAAAGGTTGTACTTCACCTTGCCGTAGTCCCAGTGGCATCCGTGGTTGATGGCACGGAAATAGATATATCGTTGCAGGCCTTTCATATCCTTGCCTGCGGCATAGAGCTTGTCGTAGAACATCTCTATCACGCGCGGCACGGCGCAGAAACCGTCGGCATGGATGTCGGCCAGGTCGCGTGCTATGGTGCCCATGTTCTCGGCATAGTAGATGCTGGCGCCAAGATACTGGTAGTGGTAGTTCATCGAGCGCTCGTAAACGTGGTTGAGCGGCAGGAAGCTTAACACGCGGCACGTGCTGTCGATGGTGTTCACCTTTGCGTGGGCAGTGAAATTCGAGCACAGGTTGCGGTGCGACAGCATCACCCCTTTAGGTGCGCCGGTGGTGCCCGAGGTGTAGATCAGCGTGCACCAGTCGTCGGGCTGTATGCTTTGCTTCCGCTCCTCGATTATCGGCATATTCTTCTCTTTGCTGGCGATGCCGGCCTTCAATATTTCCAGCATCCGGTGCTCGCCCTCTATGTTGGCGAGCGTGAAAATCATGGGCTTGCGCTCCATCTTCTCCAACGCCGGACGTATGCGTTTCAGCAGCGTGTTGTTGCTCACCAGTACGGCTTTCGCCTCGCTGTGGACCAATATGTGCAGGTAGTTCTCGGTGCTCAACGTGGGGTAGATAGGAACGTGGATGATGCCTGCAATCGACATGGCCATGTCGACAAAGTTCCACTCGGGGCAGTTGGGCGATATGGTGACTATGCGGTCGCCGCGGTCGAGCCCCATCTCGAGGAAGCCATAGGCGAGGTAGTGGGCATACTTGTAATAGTCGTTACAACTGTATTTCACCCACTCGCCGCCCTGCTTGCCGGCAAGGATGTCGTCCTTTGGATGGTTGTTGATGAGATGATCCAAAAGATCGAATGTGCGTCTTATTTCTGTTTCCATTTTCGTGTGTGTTTCATTGCGCCCCGGAAAGGAGCTGCTTTTTTATTGAAAAAGAGTTGCAAAGTTACAAACTTTTCCCGACAAAGCCAGCTTGTGCGAGAAAGTCGGCCAACGCCGCCGAGACCGCCTCATTGTCCTTGCGTGGGTAGCGTTTGGTGGTGAACAATTCGGCCAGGTTGCGCACCCCGTTCACCTTCACCATCTCGCGGTTGAAGGCGAACTCCTCGCGCAAGCGGTGTATCGCGTCGATGTCGTCGTTGCTGTAGCGGCGGTAGCGTTCTTCGTGCACAACACCCTCTATCGGCAGGCGCTCGCTCTGTGCCGGCTGCTCGTCGGGCCAGCCCATCGAGAGCGCGACCACCGGCACCACGCCCGTCGGCAGTTCAAGCATGTCAGCTATGGCCGCCGTGTTGTAGAGCACTGTGCCGAGATAGCAGAAGCCCAGCCCCTCGGCCTCGGACGCAACACACAGGTTCTGCGCGAAAAGCGACGCATCGACCGTGGCCGAAAGAAGCCACAAAAGATTTGAGTAAGGCTCGTCGCAACCGCGTTGCCGACACCACAGGTGGTAACGGTTCACGTCGGCACAAACCGTCAGGAAAAGCGGTGCGGTGGCACCCTGCCCGAAGTGCAGCTTCGACAGTGCCGCCAGTCGCTCGGCCTGCCGTGTGACGACAACCGAGTAAAGCTGCATGTTGCCGGTGTTCGAGGCACGCTCCCCGGCCTCGATTATCCTGTCTATTAGTTCCTGCGGCACCGGTGTACTCTTGTACTTCCGTATGCTGCGATGGCTGTTGAGTAGGCTTATTGTATCCATTTTCCACGTGTGTTTTTTGCGGTGCTGGTTTAATGTGCATCCCGAAACTGTTTTGCAAAGATACAAATTTCAGACTTATTTTCGTACCTTTGCAAAATCAAGAGGCGCTCAAAACGTGAGTGCACACACCAACACGCATTGCCGACACCTAACCATCGACCCGCAACAACCATGCCCGACGAAGAAATCATCCACCTGAAAGACGTCCTTGTCAGCTACGACGACGAAACGCCAGTCCTCTCGCACGTGAACCTCTCGCTCAAGAAAGGCGAGTTTGCCTACCTTATAGGCAAGAGCGGCGCCGGCAAGACCTCGCTGCTGCGCTCGCTCTATGCACAGCAGTCGCTCGAAGGCCTCGAGGCCACCGTTTGCGGCTTCGACCTGCTGAAGATGAAGCGCCGCCGGCTGCCACAGCTGCGCCGCAAAATCGGCATCGTCTTCCAAAACTTCAACCTGCTCGACGACCGCAACGTCTACGACAACCTCTACTTCGTGCTCCGCGCCACCGGCTGGAAGAAGCGCAAGCTCATCGACCAGCGCATCATGGAGACGCTCGAGTCGGTGGGCATTGCAGGCAAGGCCACCTCACGCACATGCCAGCTCTCCGAGGGCGAGCAGCAGCGCGTGGGCATCGCGCGTGCCCTGCTGAACTCGCCCGAGCTCATCCTCGCCGACGAGCCCACCGGGAACCTCGACCCTATCACCTCGTCCGAAATCATGCAGCTCCTTGTCGAAACAAGCCGCGCCTCGGGCATCGCCATGCTCATCTCGACACACGACTTCATGATGATCGACAAATTCCAGGCACGCGTCGTGTGCTGCGAAAACGGCACCGTTGTCGACCCCCAGTGACAATAAACAACACAACAACGGCACTAAACAGATAGATAAAAGCCAGAGATTTCCCGATTTCACCCGATTATTCAGACCACCAGAATTATACAGACCATCATGAAAAAAATATTTCTCATAATCGTTGCAGCGCTCCTTGTCGCTCCCTCGGCCATCGCCCAGAACAAAGAGAAGAAAGGCAAAAAAGAGGTCTCGCCCATCATCGACGGACGCCAGAAAGTTCGCCAAACCGACTACGATTCGGTATGGAAATTCACCACTTTCGACAACAAGAAGAAGTACTACTGCAACTTCGACTACACGCAGATCATCGACATCGTGGCGCAGAAAAACGCTGTCAAGAGCCAGGTGTGGGGCTCGTTCCAGCCGGTGATGAACTACCTGCTCAATGTGCCGCGTGCACCGCTGCGCATGTGCGCCGTTTTCGCCATCAACCCCTCCATAACCAATGAGCAGCACCGCAACGTGCTCATAACCAACGCACGCGAGGAAGCACAGGAGGCCTATGCCATCTTCACCGACTGGGCGCAGGAGCAGGGCATGAAGAACAAATTCTCGTTCAGCGTGGCGCAGGTGGACTACCGCTACTGGAAAGGAAACGACTATTTCATGTCCGAGCCACCTGTCGACGACATCATAGTTGTTGGCTACATACTGTACTTCGGCACCAAGAAGATGGACCTTTTCCCCAACGCCACCGCCGGAGCACAGACGTTCAACGACGTCAAGTTCTTCCCCAACGATGCTACAGTTCTGGACTCATACGTGCCGCTTATCGACTCACTGGCCAGCTACCTCAAGGCTAACGACAACTACGAGGTGCTTCTCACCGGCTACACCGACAACCAGGGTACCACAGCCTACTGCACCGGACTGGCCCGCCAGCGTGCCGTCGAAATCAAGAAAATGCTGCTACAGCGCGGCATCGCCGAGTTCAAAATCGAAATCGACCCCAAAGGGTCGGCCGACCCCATCGGCGACAACGACACCTACGAGGGCCGCATTGCCAACAACCGCGTGGCCATCAAGATACAGTGAGCATAACTCCATACGGCCCGCAGGCTTCCGTTGAGCCATAATGACCAGCAGCATCTCCGACAAAGAAACCTACCGCGAGCTGTGCGAGACCGAGGGCGACCGCATCCCTCTGTTTCAGCAGTATTGGTGGATGGAAACCGTGTGTACGGGAAAGCATTGGGACGTTGCGCTTGCCCGTGCCAAAGACGGTACCGTTACCGGTGCCCTGCCCTATCTGATAGGCTCTAAATTTGGCCTGCGCTACATCCTGCAGCCGCAGCTGACGCAGTACAACGGGCCGTGGTATCGCTATCCCGACGGACTTCCGGTGCGCAAACGCATCCAATTCCAGTACGACGTGGACGAACAGCTGATTGAACATATCAAGGGTTTGAACCTTGCCTTCTTCAGCCAGAATTTTTCTCCATTTGCCGGCAACTGGCTGCCATTTCACTGGGCTGGATTCCGGCAGACAACCCGTTACAGCTACCGGATTGACGACATATCCAATCCGCAGCAGGTATTCAATGGCTTCAGGAAACGCGACAGGCAGACCCGCATCAACAGCCTGATGCCACAGCTGGAAGTTGTCGACAACATCGCTCCTTCAGATTTCGCACAGATGCACCAGCGCTACCTGCGTGAAATCGGTAAACAGAGCGTCGTGGGCATAGAACTGGTCGAGAATGTCTGCCGCAGGTCGGTGGAGCGCGGGCAAGGTCTCATCGTAGGGCTGCGCGAAAAATCATCGGCAAAACTGTTGGGAGCCACATTCGCCGTCTACGACAGCCAATGCGCCTATTCACTCATGGCCGCACTCGACCGCAAAGCCGTCGGGGTTAGCGAATGTCTTTTCTGGACAGCGATACTGTCGCTGTCAGGCCGCACAAAAGCATTCGATTTCGAAGGCAGCATGCAGAAAAGCATCGAGTACCTGTACCGCTCGTTCGGGGCCGAGCCGGTGACCTACCACCACATCTGGAAAACACGCAGCCGGCTCCTGTCGCTTATCCTGTCGAACCGGATATGAAAATATCACTCATAGCAGTCTCCAAAACCGACATCGGCTACATCAAGGCCGGACTCGACGACTACACCAGCCGCCTGAAGCACTATGCCGACTTCGACATCATGACCGTGCAAGCCAAAACGCCGGCATCGGCCCCTCCCGACATCATCAAACGGCTCGAAGGCGAACAGCTACTGAAGCAGCTGCAGAAAGCCGACCGCATAGTGCTGCTCGACGAGCGTGGCCGCGAGTTCAGCTCGGTCGGGTTCGCCGACTACCTGCAACGGCAGGCCAACGCCGCCGTGCGCCACCTGTGTTTCGTCATCGGCGGCGCCTACGGCTTCTCCAACGAGGTTTACAAGGCCGCCCACGACAAGGTCTCGCTCTCGCCAATGACTTTCAACCACCAGATGGTGCGTCTCTTCTTCGCCGAGCAACTCTACCGCGCCTTCACCATACTCAACCACGAGAAATACCACAACGTATGACGCTCACTCGGGCGCAAGCCTCAAAAAAAAATGCAATAAAAACCTGCCACACGCTACAAATTAAGGAGAACGGCGCGATGTTTTTTTCAACAACGATGCAACAAAAGACGACCATAAACGTTAAAAGATAAAAACAAAAAACACAAACCCTAAAGCATTATAACCATGAAGAAACTGTTTCTTTTGAGCCTTATCGCCGTGCTTGGCCTCGGCGTGGCCAACGCGCAGCAGGAAGAGCCCGCCAACGTGTCGGGTGCCAAGATTTCGTTCACCGAGATGGAGCACGACTACGGCACCATCCAGAAAGGCGGCAACGGCGAGTGCGAGTTCGTGTTCACCAACAACGGCAACGAACCCCTAATCCTCTCGAATGTGAAAGCCTCGTGCGGATGCACCGTGCCTACCTGGCCGAGAGAGCCCATTATGCCCGGCAAGTCGTCGAACATCCACGTGAAGTACAACACCAACAACGTGGGCGGCTTCACGAAAACCATCACCGTCACCTCGAACGCAGTCGACAACCCACGGCTGGTGCTCAAAATCAAAGGCACCGTGGAAAGCCCTGCCAACCCGACCGAACAGAAATAGACAACCGTATTCAAAAACACACGGTGACCAGTGGCCAGCAAGCCTCGCGCTGACTGGCCACTGGTCATTGACCATTAACAGACAAACCCCAATCTATGCCACAAATTTCAAAAAAAGGCAACGAGCTGCCGCAGTCAGCCATCCGCAAGCTCGTGCCATTCTCCGATGAGGCCAAAAGCCGCGGAATCCACGTCTATCACCTCAATATCGGCCAGCCCGACATCGAAACGCCCAAAGGGGCGCTCAAAACCCTGGCCGAGACCCAGATCGGCGTCCTCGCCTACAGCCACAGCGCCGGCAACCTGTCGTACCGCAAAAAGCTGTGCGAGTACTATGCCAAACACGACATCCACGTGACACCCGACCAGATTATCGTCACCACCGGCGGCTCCGAGGCCCTGCAATTCGCTTTCACCGTGTGCCTCAACCCAGGCGACGAAATCATCATCCCCGAACCCTACTACACTAACTACAACACTTTCGCCAAGCTGTGCGACGCCACCATCAAGACCATCCCCAGCGACATCCACAGCGGTTTCGCGCTGCCACCCATCGAGGCTTTCGAGAAAGCCATCACCCCGCGCACCCGCGCCATCATGATATGCAACCCCAACAACCCCACCGGCTACCTCTACACCAAGGACGAGCTGCTCAAAGTTGCCGAGATAGTTAAGAAACACGACCTCTTCCTTTTCGCCGACGAGGTATACCGCGAGTTCTGCTACGACGGCCACGAGCACTTCAGCGTCATGCAGCTCGAAGGATTAGAGCAAAACGTGGTGCTGTTCGACTCGGTGTCGAAACGCTACAGTGCCTGCGGAGCCCGCGTGGGCTGCATGGTCACCAAGAACGAGGAGGTCTACTCGATAGCCATGCGTCTGGCGCAGGCACGCCTCTCGCCGCCCAGCTTCGGACAGATCTTCGGCGAGGCCGCCGTCGACACCCCGCAGGAGTACTTCGATGCCGTGGCCAAGGAGTACGTGGCACGCCGCAACGTCATAGTCGAGGGTATCAACAAAATACCCGGCTGCTTCTGCCCCAACCCCAAGGGTGCCTTCTACACGGTGGTGGAGCTGCCCGTCGACGACAGCGACAAGTTCTGCAAATGGCTTCTGACCGACTTCAACTACAACGGCGAGACGGTCAGGATGGCTCCGGCCACCGGTTTCTACGTCAATCCCGAGGACGGACGCCATCAGGCGCGCATCACCTATTGTCTCTGCATCGAAGACCTGAAACATGCGGTGAAATGCCTTGAAGAGGCCCTGAAAGTCTACCCCGGCAGAACCAACCGATAATGACGCGCCAAGAATTCCGCGAACATGTGATATGCTCCTGTATCAAACAGCAGGAGCATATTGCTTTTGTGGCCAAGCAAGAGATGGATTCGGCGCAGCAGCAAAGCAACGACTACGGAGCCAACGTGGACCGCTACGACTCCTACCGCACCAAGATGATGCGCAGCCGCGACATGTATGCCCGTCAGCTCGCCAATGCCAATGCCGGCCTGCGCGTCCTGGGCGACCTCCTGCGCATGCCCCCCTTCGATACCGCCGACCACGGCGCCATCGTGGTCACCGACCGCCAAAAGTTCTTCATGAGCATAGGACTCGGAAAATTCCAGGCCGACATCGACGGCACCACCGCCGACTTCTACGCAATATCGGCCCAGACACCCGTCTACCTCGCCCTCAAAGGCAAAAAGGCAGGCGACACAATGACCATCAACGGCCAGACACAGACAATCACCGAAATTTACTGACAGCCGCTAACGCCTCGCGTCGTCATAGTACACCACGGTGCGCGTGGTGGTGTAGCGTTTTGCGCCATTAAGGATATACTGCTGGCTGTACCAGTTTTTGCGGCGGTCGTACTTGTACTTGCGTTCTTCGACCACCTTCGTCTGTGTGTCGGCCACCTCGTCGTAGAACATCTGCACCTTCTTCACCAGATTGTCGTATTTGTCATAGGTGTAGTGCTCCTCCAGCAGCATGAACTCGTCGGGTGTGTATTTGTGCACCGACACAATGTTGCGCAGGCTGTTGTAGGCCGTAAGCGTGCGCGCGACAATAACACCCTCATCCGAGTATTCGTAGTCTATCGTCATTATCAACTTGTGTGGTGCGCTGTAGACGTAGTGCGTGGAACGCTCAAGCGTCCCGTCGGGCGTGAAATAGGTGCGTTCCACGATGTCGTGGTCCCTGTCGAAATTGGAGCGCACCAGGCTGTCGGCTGCCACCTCGAGAGGGTAGGTCATTTGTTGTTCGCGACCGAACCCCTTGCGGCTGTAGGTCTTAAGGTTGCCGGCAGTGTCGAAATCGAACGTCTCCTGGAAGTTCATATCGTTGGCACCCTCATACTTTGTAACGCTCAGTACCTGCCGTACCTTGTCGTAGAGGTTATAGTCGCCCCAGCGCGGCTGCCTTTGGGCGTAAGCTGTAAGCCCGAGGAGGGTCAAAGCAGCGATAATGGTGATTTTTTTCATGTTTCTATGTTGGGATTAAGTGATTCGTGATTAGACGAATGTGGAATGGATATTTGGATAATTGGATTTAGTGATTAGTGATTAGACAATAGTAGGATAGATGGAATAAAATCGGGCAGGCGTCCCTGGCTCCGCCTTACTGGAGCCTT
>ERZ842401.4929-NODE-4929-length-15135-cov-3.094960_pt1 | contig 15135 bp, 12 predicted proteins | sample MGYA00521270_ERZ842401 | MGnify/ENA primary metagenome ERZ842401 (study PRJEB31892, sample SAMEA3878208) | bioreactor metagenome | biome: Moose rumen | place: Sweden | collected 2011-10 | study: EMG produced TPA metagenomics assembly of the PRJEB12797 data set...
TTTCCCTACACGACGCTCTTCCGATCTGTGATAATGTTGATCCTAGAAAAGAATTCATTCACGAAAACGCACAATTCGTGAAGAATCTAGATATTTAATATAGGGGGAATGAATCATGTTTTTTGAAGATGAAGATTTAAAAATCGAAGAAAACGAATCTGAAGAAGTTGAAGAGATTAAAGAAGATGAAAACGATGAGGATTCAGCGGATTTTTCTTCTAATTTACAAGCAGGAATTGTTGCTGGACTAAGTGACATTCCACTAACATCAACAGTTAAAGAATCATTCCTTGATTACGCGATGAGCGTTATTGTTTCTCGTGCTATCCCAGATGTTAGAGATGGTTTTAAACCAGTCCATCGTCGTATCATTTATGGCATGCATGATAGTGGAACGACACCAGATAAACCATTCAAAAAGTGCGCTCGTATTGTTGGTGATGTCATGGGTAAATACCACCCACATGGCGATGCTGCAATTTATGGTGCTGTTGTAAGATTAGCACAGCCATTCTCCATGAGATACACGCTTGTTCAAGGACATGGTAACTTTGGAACAATCGATGGTGATGAAGCTGCTGCGTATCGTTATACAGAAGCAAGAATGAGTAAGCTTTCACTAGAGATGGTAAGAGATATCAACTGTGACACTGTCGATTTTGTAGACAACTATGACGGCACAGAAAAAGAACCTGTTGTTTTACCATCTAGATTTCCTAACCTACTTGTAAATGGTTCATCAGGTATTGCTGTTGGTATGGCAACCAACATTCCTCCACACAATCTAAACGAAATAGTTGATGGTGTTGTCGCTCTTGCTAGAAACCCAGAAATTGATACTGATGGATTAATGCAATTCATTAAAGGCCCTGATTTCCCAACAGGTGCAATGATTTTGGGAAGATCTGGAATTAGAGAAGCTTATGAAACAGGAACTGGATCGATTGTTATACGTTCAAAAGCGCACATCGAAGAACGTGGTGACCATGGACAAAAACGCATTGTTATCGACGAGATTCCTTACCAATTAAATAAAGCACGTATTGTTGAAAACATCGCTGAACTTTGTAGAGATAAGATTATAGAAGGTATTAGTGATATCAGAGATGAATCCAACCAAGAAGGAATTCGCGTTGTTTTGGATGTTAAACGCGATGCAATTCCAGAGGTTTTATTAAATCAACTTTATAAAAACACACAACTTCAAACAAGTTATGGCATCATTATGCTTTGCTTAATTAACAATGCGCCAAAAGTTGCATCTTTAAAGACAATTTTGCAAGCGTATTTGGATTTCCAAATTGAAGTTATTGAAAGAAGAACAAAATTCTTAAAAGCAAAAGATGAAGCTCGCGATCATATTGTTATAGGCTTACTAAAATGCCATGATAACATCGATAGAATCATTGAAATTATTAAAACAAGCGGAACACCAGAAGAAGCTGGTGTGAGACTTATAGAAGAATTTGGATTTGATGACCTGCAAGTCCAAGCGATTATGCAAATGAATCTACGTCGTTTAACTGGAATTGAAACACAAAAACTAGAAGCCGAAAGAGCACAACTAGAAATCAATATTGCTGAATACAACAGAATACTTTCATCGAGAGAAAATGAAACTGAAATCGTTATTCAAGAGTTGCTTGAAATCAAAGAAAAATTCGGAGACGAAAGAAAGACAGAAATCACTGCAGATCTCGGCTCAATTGATGATGAAGACCTCATTCCACAAGAGGATATCGTTATTGCTTTAACTAAAGGTGGATATATAAAACGTCTCACATCTGATACATTCAGAACTCAAAACAGAGGCGGAAGAGGAGTTCGTGGAATTACCACAAACGATAATGATGTAGTCGACTTCATGTTATATACAAATACCCATATTGATTTGTTATTCTTTACAAATTTTGGCAAAGTATATCGCTTAAGAGGGCACGAAGTTCCCGAATACGCACGCGTTGGCAAAGGTATACCTGTTATTAATTTAATTAATATTGAAAAGGATGAAAAAGTTATGGCCATCATCGATGTTAAAGAATACAGCGATGACTTGTATTTAATGTTCTTTACTGAAGGTGGTGTTGTTAAGAGAACCACAATCAAAGAATATGAATCAATTAGACAAAATGGTAAGATTGCAATTTCGTTAAGAGAAGGCGATGAATTACTGAATGTAAAAGTTGTTAAAGAAGATACAATTGTTGGAATTGCTGCAAGCAATGGAAAAATGGTTAATTTCTTCACACAAGAAGTGAGACCTATGGGAAGAACAGCATCTGGTGTTAAAGGCATTGAATTAGATGAAGGAGACAAAACTGTTGGTGTCACAACATCACTTGAAGGACTTTACATTCTTGCTATTACAGATAAAGGCTATGGAAAACTTTCAATTGCAACAGATTATCGTAAAACAAAACGTGGCGCAAAAGGTGTTGCTACAATTAAGTCCACAGATAAAGTTGGCAAACTTGTTTCTGTTAGAGCAGTTGATGGGAATGAAGATTTAATGGTTATCACCAAGAACGGCGTTGTCATTCGTACACCAATTGAACAAATTCGTATCGCTGGCCGTAACACTCAAGGTGTTAAGATTATCAACCTTGAAGCTAGACAAAAAGTTTCGTATATCGCTATTGTTCCTCACGAAGACGAAGATGTAGAAGAGGTTACAAAACAAGAAGATGGTAGCGAAGTTGTTGAACAAAATCAGGAAGCGAACTTTGAGAGTGATATAGCTTTAGAAAAAACAGAAAATAGTGAAGAATAGTTGAGTTTTGCGTGGTTTTATGAAAGTTCTTGTATATTTTAAACCTAAAGAAAATTTTGATAATTTCGAGGGAACAAGACTAAGAAAATCTATAAAAGGCGCTCTTGAAGTATCAAATATTCAATATGCAGTTAATGAAGATGATGAATACGATATCGCTCAGTTCATTTCTGCAAATGATGAGTTGGTTATTAACAGATGTTTAGACAAAAACATACCTGTTGTGGTTGCGGCATTATACGGTGAATCAGATCCGTCGTCTTCTTTCTTGGTGTATAAAAACAAAAAAACTGGCAAAAGAATAGAATTATCTCAAAAAGGGCTAAGAGTACTTAATAAAGCAGATTTAGTTATTGTGCCAAACGAACTATCCAAGAAGTTTCTACAAGATTCTGGGGTTACAAAAGATATAAAAATAGTACCCCCATTCATCAATATTTCTCGATTTAACGCATCTAGAAACGATGAAAAAGAAATCTTTTATAAATATTTTAGAGAAGATAAAGACAAGCAACTTGTTATTTGCTTAGGAAGCAGTAACAACATTGATGGAATTAATGCGTTTATTTCTAGCGCAAAAAAATTTCCGAACGATGTGTTTTATTATTTTGTTCAAGATAATCCAAAAATATCTTTTAAAATCAAACACGCGACATATAAAGCCACAAAAAATCTACATTATGTAAAGATTCCTTCTGATGATATTTATAGAAGCGCGTTGCTAAATGCTTCGGTGCTAATGTATGCAGGATATGATGCAGTTGGTCTTGTTTCAATCTATGAAGCGATGGCGGCGAAATGCGAATTGGTTATCCGAGAGCAATCATTGTTTAATGACATATTGATCGATGGGCACAATTGTCATGCGGGCAAATACTCTGAAACAATATCTTCTATTTTAAAAGATTGTTTGTCTGGAAAAATTCCATCAACAAAAGAAGAAGCATTTAAAATTGCTGCAAACTCTGGTCTTGATGTTCTAGGAAATGAATTAAAGAGCATTTATAAAAAAGTTATAAACTCAAAAAGGAGATAGTTATGTTAGACATTAATTTAATTAGACAAAATCCAGAAAAAGTTAAGGAGTCTCTTAAAAAGAAGTTATGGGTCACCGATTTTACCGAATTGTTAAAGTGGGATGAAGAAAGAAAAACAAAATTAAAATTTGTCGAAGAAGGAAAAGCGAGAAAAAACGCTCTGTCAGCTTCTGTTCCTATGGCAAAGAAAAATGGTGAAGATATTACAAAAATCTTTGCAGAAGTCAAACGAATTGATGCAGAAATAAAAGTTGTTGAAGAAGAGGTTACGGTTTTAGAAAATAAAATTCATGATTTCATCGCCGAACTTCCAAACATCCCAGATGATGATCTTGCGGCGGGCGGAAAAGAAAACAATGTTCCTATTAGATATGTTAACGAAAAGAAAAATTTTGCTTTCCCGATTAAAGATCATGTTGAATTAGCGACCTCTCTTGGTTTAATTGATTACGAAAGAGGAGGAAAAATTGCAGGACGTGGTAGCTGGGTTTATACAAATTTAGGCGCTCAACTTGAGTGGGCATTAATTAACTATTTCATTTCAGAACATCTCAAGGATGGATATCAATTTATTCTCCCTCCACACTTATTAAATGAAGAATCTGGTTATGTTGCAGGACAATTCCCTAAATTTAGAGAAGATGTTTTCTGGGTTGATGGTATCGAACCAAGAAGATTTATATTGCCTACCGCAGAAACAGCTTTAGTAAACCTTCACAGAAACGAAATTCTCTTAGAAGATAGCCTTCCAAAAAAATATTTTGCTTACACACCGTGTTATCGTAGAGAAGCCGGATCATATAGAACAGAAGAACGCGGAATGATTAGAGGATATCAATTTAACAAAGTTGAAATGGTTCAATATACCACTCCAGAAACAAGCGATGAAGCATTTGAAGAATTAGTCCACAAAGCAGAAATTCTTGTTAAGAAATTAGGGCTTCATTATCGTGTTTCAAAATTAGCAGCCGGAGATATTTCTCATTCAATGGCTAGAACATATGATATCGAAGTTTTTATTCCTAGTATTAATATTTATAAGGAAGTTAGTAGTGCATCCAATGCAAGAGACTATCAAGCTAGAAGAGGCATGATTAGATATCGCGATAAAGAAAGCGGCAAAACTAAATTTGTCCACACATTAAATGCATCAGGGCTAGCGACATCACGTATATTTCCTGCATTGCTTGAGCAGTGCCAACAAGAAGATGGCTCTGTGGTAATCCCAGAAGTTCTCAGACCTTTCATGGGTGGTCTAGATGTCATTAAACCAGCAAAAAAATAATGACAAAATAAATAAAGAAACGGATAAAATTCCGTTTTCTTTTTTTGTTTGATATAATACATATGCCATCGCGATGAATAACCGTGAACCAGGTCAGGACAGGAATGTAGCAGCCTTAAGCGAATTATTCATGTGCGGTGGTTTCAATTTTATGAATAACGATGAATATTTTATGAAAATTGCGTTAAAAAACGCTGCAAAAGCCGCTTCTTTTGATGAGGTTCCTGTTGGAGCGGTTATTGTTAAAGAAGGCAAAATAATATCTCAAGGGTATAACAAAAGAGAGGCTAAACAATCAGTTTTTTCTCATGCAGAAATAGAGGCGATTAAAAAAGCAAACAAAAAACTAAATTCTTGGCGTTTAGAAGATTGCACTATTTATGTCACATTAGAACCTTGTATTATGTGTAGTGGCGCAATCATTCAATCAAGATTTAAAAAAATTGTTTTTGGTGCTTTAGATCCAAAGGGTGGCGCGATAGTTTCATCGATCAATGTACTTGAAGCAAAAAACATTAATTGGAAGCCAGAAATTGTCTATGGTGTTCTGCAAGAAGAGTGCTCAGAAATATTAAAAAAATATTTCAAAACCAAAAGAATATGATGAAAAACTTGGATTACCAAGTTTTCTGTTATACTATACTATCAGTATGAATTCTAATAATTCTAATATTATTAATGGGCTTTCTCAAGCAGAAGTAGAAGAAAGAAAAAAACAAGGTTTAACTAACAAAACCACTCTTGTTGTTGGAAAAACGACATGGGAAATACTTGCTACAAATGTTTTTTCTTTGTTTAATATCGTTCTTTTTGTCGTAGCGGGATTATTAATTTATGCAGAACAATATTCTTCTTTGTTTTTCATTGTTATTCTTCTCTCAAATATTATCATTGGCCTAATCGAAGATTTTCACGCTAGACATTTGATGAAGAAAACACGCCTTCTTTCTCAAGCAGAATTTGAAATTTTAAGAGATGGAAAAAGAATTAGTGCCCCATCGAGCGAAATTGTCTTAGATGATATCGTTTATTTGAAAGAATCATATCAAGTGCCCGCTGATTTTATTATTATTAAAGGCACGATTGGTGTTAACGAAGCGCAATTAACAGGTGAAGGTTTAACTATATACAAAAAAGAAGGCGATGATGTTCTTTCTGGATCAATTGTTGTTACTGGAACATGCATAGCGAAAGCTATTAGAGTTGGAAATGAAAGTTTTATTCAAACACTATCTTCTAAGGCAAAAAAATTCAAAAGACCTAAATCTCAAATAATCAAAAATCTCAGAATCTTGTTTAGATACATTTCTGCGATGGTGGTTATTTTAGGCGCTGCAACTGCAATAATTTATGCAATGCAAGGAAAATTTAGTGATGCTGATAGCTTTAAACAAATAATTGGCTCAATTGCTGGTTCTACAGTTGCTATGGTTCCATCTGGCCTATTTTTGCTTACATCTGCTGCTCTTGCTGTTGGAGTCATATCCCTTTCTAAAAAAAGAACTTCGGTTCAAGAATTATATTCAATAGAAATGCTAGCGAGAACTGATGTTTTGTGTGTTGATAAGACAGGAACTATTACTGATGGTACCATGTCTTTAACTGAAATAGTGGCGTTTGATGATTCGTCTGATAGCAAAATAAGACAAATTGTTAGAAATATTTTGAATGCCACAAAAGATGACAATCTCACTGCAAGAGCGCTTAATCAGGCGTGTGGATATGAGGCAACTGCAGTGGCTACAAAATCAATACCGTTTAACAGCGAGATTAAATATTCTGCAGCATCATTTGGCACTAAAGGAACATATATTTTAGGTGCTCCTGAATTCATTAATTTAAAAAACAAAGACAGTGTTCTTTATAGGTGCAATGAATATACATCTAAGGGATACAGAGTTTTAGTTTTAGCGCATTCATTTTTATCAATTGACAGAGAAATATTTGATAGCGAATGTGTTGTTATCGCGCTTTTAATTTTGAAAGACAATATTAAGCCAGATGCCCTAAAAACATTCCAATGGTTTAAAGAAAACGGTGTTGCGATTAAAGTAATTTCTGGAGATGACCCAAGAACCGTCAGTGAAATTGCAAAATCTGCAGGGATTGTAAATGCTGAAAACTATATCTCCTTGTACGGAAAAAAACAAGAAGAAGTGGAAGAATTAGTGGGGAATTACAGTGTTTTTGGAAGAGTTGCGCCAGAACAAAAAGAAATCATTATCAGGAAGCTAAAAGAGCAAAAACATGTCGTTGCAATGACAGGCGATGGTGTTAACGATATTTTGGCTTTAAAAACTGCTGATTGTTCAATCGCAATGGCAAGTGGGAGCGAAGCCGCAAGAAATGTATCACATATCGTTTTATTGGATTCTGATTTTTCTCGTTTGCCAGATATTGTTGCTGAAGGAAGAAGGGTAATCAATAACTTGCAAAGGACTGCCTCTTTGTTTTTAACAAAAACTATATTTGCTATTGCGATAACAATTATGTTTTTGATTTTGGGAATAATTAATTCTTCATATACTTATCCATTTACCACAAATAATATGTATGTATGGGAAATGCTTTCAATTGGTATGCCATCATTCTTCATTGCTTTGCAACCTAATTTTGATGAAATCAACAGTGATTCATTTTTGAAAAACGTATTTAGAAAAGCCGTTCCTGCCGCGATTGTTCAAATTGTATGTGTTGTTATATTCTTCACTTTATACTTATTGAGAATAAACAAACTAGGATATTTTGGTTTGAGCGGCTCAGATTACAGAGATGGTTTAACCGTTGGTTATGCACAAACACTAGCGATGTGTGTACTTTCATTCTCGGTTATCAGTTCTGCAATACTCTTAAAAATATGCTTTCCTTTGGATAAATACCGGGGAATTGTTTATGGTGTTTCTGCAACATGTGTTGTTGGAATCTTAACGGGTATCGGGACATATTCTTACTTAGGAAACTATGAAAACAATATCTTAAATTTAGGTATTGGATATTTAAACACGACAAACTGGTCGATGTTTTTAGTTGTTGTTATATGTGCATTAGCGGTATATTTTTATGGCACATTTGTTTATGAAACAATTTTGAAAAGGAAAGTGAGCAAAAAGAACAATGATAAGAATTAATCCTGAAGTGTTAAAAGCTATCAAAGAAAATAAACCAGTTGTCGCTTTAGAAAGCACAATTATTTCACACGGAATGCCTTATCCAAAAAACGTTGAAACCGCGTTAATGGTTGAGAAAACAATTAGAGAAAACGGCGCCATTCCTGCGACAATCGGCATCATTGATGGTGTCGGAGTTATTGGAATGAGCCCTGAAGAAATCAAAGAATTTGGTAAAAGAAAAGGGATTTTAAAAGTCTCTAGAAGAGATTTGCCTGTCGTTTTTGCAAAAAAACTATGGGGAGCGACCACTGTTGCAACCACGATGATTTTAGCGAATCAAGCAGGAATTGAGGTGTTTGTTACAGGAGGTATAGGTGGCGTGCATAGAAACGCGCAACAAACGATGGATATATCTGCTGATTTGCAAGAATTAGCAAAAACAAATGTATCTGTTGTTTGTGCTGGTCCAAAATCAATCTTAGATATAGGATTAACTCTTGAATATTTAGAAACAATGGGAGTGCCTGTTCTTGGGTACCAAACAAATAATCTTCCTGATTTCTACACTAAAGATTCAGGATTTAAAGTAGATTATTGTGTCAATAGTCCTTTTGAGATAGCCGAAATTATTAAGACAAAGAGAAAAAATGATTTAGATGGCGGTATTTTAATTACAAATCCAATTCCAGATGAATATTCAATGGACCCAAAAATAATTAAAGATGCAATTGAAAAAGCATTGATTATTGCTAATAATAACAACATTAAAGGAAAAGAAACAACGCCATTTTTGCTTAAAACAATTGTAGAAATAACTGGCGGTGAATCACTTGAATCAAACATACAATTAGTGCTTAATAATGCTAAATTGGGTGCTAAAATAGCAGTAGAATTATGCAAATAAAAACAGAACACAAACTCGCCAAAGCATTAAAAGAAATGATGTCTAAACAACCATTAGACAGTATTTCAGTTATGTCTCTTGCAAAAGCGTGCAATGTTAATAGAAAAACGTTCTATTATCACTTTCATGATATATATGATTTGTTGACACAAGTATTTCTTGACGAAAAAATACCAGGAATTAAGGATGTAACAGATATCAATTCTCTTAATAAAAAGATATTTGATTACTATTCTGAAAACAAAAATTTCATCGATGCTACTCTTTCTTCTGCAGGAAGAGACTTGTTTGAAGAATTTATGTATAACACCTGCTATCAATCTTTCATTAAGTTTATTAATTCAAATAGCAATTCAAAAAAAATTGCCATCATTGATAAAAAATCAATTGCGAGATTCTATGCCTCTGGTTATTCTTCTTTGATTGTTTTCTATTTGTCGAATTATCGAATCAAATCATTAGATGGGCTAAAAAAATTTACATCATTCCTTGGCATTAAATTTTTAGATACCGCAATTAAAAGAGTAATAGAGATAAGAGAAAAAGAACAAAAATAATACGAACAATAATGTATTAATTAATATAATAAAGTGATAAACTTAATATCACCTTAAAGCCTCCCAAGTTATAGTACACGGCTGATGGCTATCATTGGCGGAGGTAAAAAAGATTATGAAAAAAGAAGATGTAAGCGGAATTATTGTATATGTCTTAATTGTTGCTTTAGCACTTGTGTTTTGCTTAACGATTTTAAGAAGTAATTCCATTAATAGTGGAATGGATTCTTTTCAATATTGGTTATTTATTGTGGGGGCAGTTATTTCTGGTACTCTCATTAACGCAATATTATATGAATTGGCGCATACTCTAGGAGCAAAAGCGGGTGGATATGAAATTGTTTCAGTCAATATCCTCGGATTGATGTTTTATAAAAACGAAGACGGGAAAAGAAAAGTTAAATTTGGATCATTTGATGGATTGACCGGTGAAACAAAAATCCTTCCAAAATATAACAGCGATGAAAAGCAATCTAATCCTAGACCATATCTACTTTTTGGTTCTTTGTTTTTTGCTATTGAAATCATTGCCACAGTTTTCGTTTTTGTCATATTTGGTCAAAGTGGAGACCAAGGAATCATTAATCTTGGCCATTTTATCTTAACCATCGGAGTTGTCGGAGGAATCATCCTTTTATATAACATTATTCCAATGAGATTAGATTCTAAGACAGATGGTTATCAATTAACCCTTCTTTCTAATCCTAAAAACAAGATTGCATTTAACGAATTGCTTCGTGTCGAGTATGAAATCGCGCATGGGAATTCAGATGTTGAAATCAAAACGTTTGATGTTATTACAAACTATACCGCTGATTTGAATTTAAATAAGGTGTATTCATTATTAGATAAAAAGGAATACGCGCAAGCGGAAGAACTACTTGAACTCATCATCGACAAAGATAAAGATATTTCGTTTAAGACCAAACTTCGTGCTGTCGCACAAAAACTATATATTGAACTAATGACTAAAACAAACGAAGAAGCTAGGCAATATTATGATAAAGAAGTGGATTTATCTCTTGTTCGTCAAATCTCAAAAGATATATCCATGCCATCAATTCGCGCTTATATACTTGTCGCCGGGCTTATGGATAAATCGCGTTCAGAAACAATCCTTTCGCTTAAAAGCGTCTACAAAGCATATAAACATACACCCAAATCAAGAAAAAACACAGAAGCAATGCTTCTTAATGAAGCAATCGATAGAATTGTAGAAAGTCATCCGACTTGGGATGAAATACCCCAGTTTAAAATCAATATTGAAGAAAAAGAAACTAAATAATTAATGAAAAAGAGGGCTTTTCGGGAAATTAACCTTGCGCCCTCTTTCTTTTATGCTCGTAAATAATCTTTAGTGACATAGAGCACATAAATATTCCAGAAATAGATATGATAATGTACAGAGAGTTGTAATTATTATTTTCTATAACTTTATTTGATTTATGAACAGGTGTGTCGATAAATTTATCTAAAGAGTCATATTTTTTAGTTATAAAATCATATCTATTTTTCGCATTAACAATCACCTTTTTTTCATCATCGTCTTCCATTAGTCTAGGGATAAGGACATATTGTTGCTCAATTATTGACAATCCTTGATATAATTTCTCGCATTCAATCCATGCTTTTTTTAATTCATCCAAATCAGTATTTCCATCTATATTGCATATACTTCCTGTCTTTTCTAGAAACACATTTGACCATTTTAACGCTGTATCAATTGTTTCTTCTTCAATTGGTCCTTCTGACTCGTTTTCATCAGGGTATGTCTGCTTGGCAAGGTTTAATACATCACTTGAACAATTTTCACCAAATATTTTCCATGCATATTCCGGATGATCAACGAATGGGTTTCTGTTTTTTTGCATTGATGTTTGAGCATAATTGTTTCTGTTACCCTCTAATGCATCCGGTTTATCAAGGATATGCCACTTTAATAAAACATCATAACTTTGAAACACATTTGTAATATTTGGCAAATTGCTGTAATAACTCTTATATGCAGTCCAGACATACATGATTATTCTTGCGCAATCACCCTTAACACTATCGATCTGTATGTTATATCGTTATAAACCAAAGATGAATCACCTGGAACGTCACCATATTTTAAATTTCCTCTTTTTGAGTTTGTAGTTGTGTATGTTGGCCTGATATGGAGTATATCTGAACCTGCATTGCTTGTTCCCCAACATTTATTTGATAGGGATTGCGGCCATACATGTTCCCTATTCCAAGATGACGCCGCATTCTTTGTGACAGAGTCTCTTGTGTAAAAATACACCATATTGTTACTGTTTGTTGGATCTTCATCCGCGTACTGCAAAGCTCCAGATAACTGGCCTATGCTGCCGGAGGAGCCACTATAAATTGGATTGCTTGCTGGATAAATCAAAGATGTTAATGCTGTTCTAAGTGTTCCATTCATGCCTTCTGTTAAATTATCCATAATGTCATCATAATAGGTTCCAGAATATTTAAAAGAATCATAATTGTCTGGGTGCGAAGTTGCCTTAACAATAATTTCTTTCTTAAAAGAATGCGTTGCAATATACAAAGAGGAGCCGAAAGTTAAAGTTCCAGCTAAACAAAGCAAAACAATTCTAAAAATATTTTTTCTTTTCATAAAAGTATACCTATATTATTACTTATAGATAAAAAATGCAAATTAAAAGAGTGGCAAGCCACTCTTTAGAATTATTTACCACCAACAGATAGTTTTTTAACCACAACACTCGGCATTAAGTTTCCACCAAGAAGCGTCTTTACATCGCTTCCTACTTCGGTAATATCATTGAATAACGATATTAAGTTACCACTGATAGTTATCACATCAAGAGGGCGATCAATCTTGCCATCTTTGATTAAAAAGCCAGAAGATTGAAGAGAGAAATTTCCTGATTGAGCATTCATACCAGCGTGAATACCATTAACTTCAGTGATATATACGCCTTCTTTGACATCTTTGACAAGTTCTTCAAAACTCTTTTTACCCGGCTTTAAGGATAATGAGAATGCGGAAACAGACATTTTAGATCCACTTCTCGAGCCATTGCCAGTTGATTGAACGTTTTCTTTTGCGGCAGTAGTGAGATTGTATAAAAATCCTTGCAATACCCCGTTTTTTACGATTGGTTTATTGTATGTGGCCACACCTTCATCATCAAACCAACGCACAAAAATACTGCCTTTTTGTAACGGTTTGTCTTCTATTGTGACTTTTCTTGATGCGACTTTTTCACCAACCTTGCCAATGAAAAGCGATGAGTGTTTTTGCACACTTTCACTTGATGCATGATCCATGTATGCATCCACAAATGTTCCGATGACTTCTGGAGCTAAAACAGCTTTATATGTTGATGATTCACATGGTTCCCCGCCTAATTGAGAAACGGTCTTGCTAACAACTTTCTTTGTTAATTCTTCCACACTGTATTTGTTATAATCATTTCCTAAGAATAAATCATAACCAGATTTAACTTGTTCACCTTCTTTGGCAAGTGCGGCGCCATAAATGACGCAATAGTTGGACTTATTAGTTAGATTCAATCCCTTTGAATTTATAATTGTAGATGATCTAGCGGATTCGCTATATTCCACACCTTGGACTTCGATGATTCTTGGGTCACCTTCTCTTATAGCTTTTTCAAGAGCGTATAAATCTTCTATTTTCTTTTCAACAGGAACTTGTGATAATTCTTTGGAGAATGAATTAATCTTGTGATATTTTTCACTTCCACCAAATATAAAGACAGGATCGTTGTTTTCGATGATTTTTGCGTTTTTTACAATTTCATCAACAAGGAATTTTGCTTTTTCTGCGTTATATACGTCACAACTTGCGGTGCCTAGTTTGCCGTTGACAATACCTCTTGCGAAATAACTACTTCCTTCTTCCACGCTATAATTGTCAATTTCACTATGGAACAAAGAGATGGATAAAGAATAAGAAGTACTAATTCTTAATTCAACTTCTTCAATGCCCGCTTCTTTAGCGAGTTCAAAAAATTTATTGTATTTCATTATTTCAATTCTCCTCCTCTTCCACCGACAAAACATTTAGATAATCTAAGAGTTGGTTGGCCAACTTGTGTTCTAATACTACCAGAAGAGGCACCACACATACCTTGGGCTAATTCTAAATCGTTACCGATCATATCTATATTCATAAGAATTTCATAGCCTTTTCCAATTAATGTTGCGCCTTTGACTGGTTCACAAACTTTTCCATCTCTAACAATGTATGCTTCGCTACAACCAAAATTAAATTCACCAGTTGCAGGATCGACAGAACCTCCGTTAAAACCAACTGTATATAAACCTAGTTTCGTGGCTTTGATTATTTCTTCTTTTGTAGAAATATTATCCATATTTATTTTTTCTTTTATTTTTTTTATTGTTTTTTCATTTTTGGTGTTTTTTACTGAATAACTTCGTTTACATAATTTTTTATTATCTTTTAATTCTTTCCTTGTGTAATAGTATTTACATATATCATATAATAAATAAAAAATATATATATTTTTTTTATAAAAATTTTTTTGAAATAAATATGACGAATTAAATGCATCTTTTTTGATTAAAAATTCTTTTATTTTTTTCCAGTTTAAATTTATATTTACTTTATAAAAAGTTTCTTTTGAAATATCTTTTAAATAATTATTTGATTTATTTTCTAATAAATTTATTAATTTGCCTATTATATATCCGTCTTTTAATTCAGGGATTAATCTTTTCCATAAATATTCATTATTTTTTTCATCAGCATTTATTATACCTTTATTGTATAAATAATTTATAATAAATTCTTCCATTTTTTTTTCTTTATTTATTTTGATTATTTGAGTTTTATTATTATATGATATATTACTTTCGTTATTTTTACTTTCTTCTATTATTTTTGGTTTATTTATATATTTATTTAATTTATAATTTGATTTTTGTATTATATTTTCGTTTATTATTTTTTTTATATTATATTTTTTTTCGTTTAAATTACTTTTGTTTATAATAGTTTTTGATGATTTCGGTCTTTCTTTTATTTCCATTTTATTATTAGTATTGTTACTATTATTAGTTGTTTTAAATAATTCTTCATTAATGATATTGGGATATTTTGATTTTAAAAATTGGATTAATAATATTGTATTGTTTTTTAAATTAATTTCGTCATTTATTTCATAAGAATATTTAAAATAATCGTTCATTATGATAAATATTTTTTCTAAATAATTTAAATTTTTATATATCTCTTCGTTATTAAAATCTTCAACATTTTTATTAAGAATTATAGATATAATATCTAATAATATATTATTATCATTTTGATATAAATCTTCTATTTTATTCACAAATACACTATTTTTAATATCTAAAGAATTTATCCAATCTATATAATATTCTTCTTTCATTTTTTATTTTTTGATTTAAATTTTAATTCACAAATTAATACTATGATAAAATTTAAAA
>ERZ842401.4930-NODE-4930-length-15132-cov-44.330503_pt1 | contig 15132 bp, 14 predicted proteins | sample MGYA00521270_ERZ842401 | MGnify/ENA primary metagenome ERZ842401 (study PRJEB31892, sample SAMEA3878208) | bioreactor metagenome | biome: Moose rumen | place: Sweden | collected 2011-10 | study: EMG produced TPA metagenomics assembly of the PRJEB12797 data set...
AAGATGTCGCCTACGAACCAGGAGTAGTTCGACCAGTTGGTGCCGAACTCAAACTCGAGGATGATACCCGTGGCGACGCCCATGGCGAAGTTGATGCCGAAGAGCTTCTGCCAGAACTGTGCCGTGTCTCTCCAGAATGTGTTGCGGGTACGATACCAACAGGTCTCGGCGATGCCCATGATGACGGCCAGTCCGAGCGTCAGCGGTACGAAGAGCCAGTGGTAGATGGCGGTGAGCGCGAATTGTGCCCTTGCCCAGTCTATCGCACTGGCGTCGATGTTTAGAAATAGGTTTGTAGTCATAGTATTGTTGTTTTTTAGTTTAGAGTTTAGGGTTTAGCGTTTAGAGTTTAGCGTTTAGAGAAGGGGGGGTAGCGTTTAGAGAAGTGGGTTTAGGGCTTCAGCACTTGTGTGGCTACGAAGTCGGACTCGTGGCCCTCCTGGGCGTGCTCCTTGATGTAGTTGGGGAAGAAGAACAGCTTCAGCACGAGGAAGATGACGACCAGCTTGATGATGATGACAGCCCACAGCGTCTTGCCCAGCGTCATGTGGCGGAATCCGTCATAGTAGAGGTCGTAGACCCGGTAGAGGAAGCTTTGCCTGTTCATTGCCTTGGGATTTTGCGTTAATAATGTTGCAAATATAGTAAATAAATTCAAAACCGCCAACAATTCTTGGCTGTTTCGTAGAAAAAAAGTAATTTTGCAGGTGTTTTTTTGATGAAAAGGTATGAATAAGAAAGTATTTGCAGCTATTATCGTGTTGTTGCTGGCTGGCATGGGCTGGCTGGGCTATAGCCTGATGCAAGAGAAAAAAGCCAATAAGGACATGGAGGAACTGGCGGCCCTCGACAAGCAGGAGATGGAAAAGGAGTATCAGGATTTTGCCCTCCAGTATGACGAGATGAAGACCTATATCAAGAACGACTCCATCATCGCCCAACTGACCGAGGAGCAGGAACGTACGCAGAAACTGCTGGACGAGCTGAAGCATACGCATGCCAAGGACGTGGCTGAGATTACCCGTCTGAAGAAGGAACTGGCAACGGTGCGGGCCGTCCTGCGCTCGTATGTCATCCAGATAGACTCGCTGAACCGCCTGAACCAGAACCTGATGGACGAGAACGACCGCGTGCGCTCGGAGCTGGCAGAGAGCAACCAGCAGAACCAGCAGTTGGAGTCGCAGCGTGCTACCCTGTCCGAGAAGGTCGCCATTGCTTCGCAGCTGGACGCCACCAACATCCGCCTGACACCGCTGAAGAAGAACGGCAAGGCTGCCAAGCATATGAAGGATGCCAAGACCATCGACGTGTCGTTTGTCATCACCAAGAACGTGACGGCTACCAATGGCTCGCGCAATGTCTATGTCCGCGTCACCACGCCTGAGGGCGAGGTGCTCAACGGCGGCGGTACCTTCGAGTACTCGGGCAAGCAGCTGGCATGGTCGATGAAGAAAGCCATCGAGTATACCGGTGAGGAGACTCCGCTTACCCTCTACTGGACGGTCAACGAGTATCTGGGCGGCGGACAGTATAATGTCAGCATCTTCTGCGACGGCCAGGCCATCGGTTCGCGTAATTTCACCTTTGAGAAATAGACGGACCGTTATCCGTCACCAGGGAAGAAGTCTTTAGGGTTTCTATTTTACACCGACGATTTTCGTCTGGGGCAGTTCGGCATTGCGACGGTTGACGACGGTGACCACGGCCTGTGCCAGGTTGATGAACGCCAGTCCCGTAGCCGTGTCGCTGCTTATGGCGGCCGGCTCGCCGGCATCGCTGCTCTCGCAGATGCTCTGCACCAGCGGAATCTGTGCCAGCAGGGGCACGTTCATCTCTGCTGCCAACTGCTTGCAGCCCTCCCGTCCGAAGATGTAGTACTTGTTCTGCGGCAGTTCGGCAGGCGTAAACCACGCCATGTTCTCCACCAGTCCGAGGATGGGCACGTTCACCTTCTCGTTGCGATACATGTCGATGCCCTTGCGGGCGTCGGCCAGTGCCACCTGCTGGGGCGTGCTGACGATGACGGCACCCGTGATGGCCAGCGTCTGCAACAGCGTCAGGTGGATGTCGCTGGTGCCCGGAGGCGTGTCCAGGATGAAATAGTCCAGCTCGCCCCAGTCGGCATCGGCTATGAGCTGCTTCAGGGCGTTCGTCGCCATGCCGCCGCGCCAGAGCGTCGCCGTGTCAGGCGATACGAAGAAACCTATCGACAGCATCTTGATGCCGTAGGCCTCAATGGGGTTGATGAGGTCGCGTCCGTCCACATGCACGGCATAGGGACGCTCGTCCTCGACGTGGAACATCTTGGGCATGGACGGTCCGAAGATGTCGCAGTCCAGCAGTCCCACCTTGTAGCCCAGGCGTGCCAGTGCGATAGCGAGGTTGGCCGAGACGGTGCTCTTGCCGACACCGCCTTTGCCGCTGCTTACGGCGATGATGTTTTTCACCTGCGGCAGCAGTTTTCCTACTTCCGGGCGAGGCTTCGACTTGAACTCGGTCTGAATGTCTACCTCGACGGGTAAACCGTCGAGCGCTTTTGCGCAGTGGTACTTGATGGCGGCCTCGGCGGCCTTCACCGTTGATTTCAGGAACGGGTCGGTGTTGCGTGGGAACTCCAGCACCACGCCAACCTTCCAGCTCGTTCCTCCTTCGGGGGTCGTGAGGGGGGCCACTGTTGGCTGGTCGGCTACCATCCCGCTCTCTACCAGGTTCTTCTTTGTGCCGGCATACGTCACCGTAGCCAGCGCCTCCATAATCAGTTTGGGGTATAGTGTCGTCATCGTTGTTGTTCTTAGTCTTGTAACCTCCTCCTCCATGCGTAGAGGAGTCATTGTCTGCTGGTTGCAGTGCCCAAATCCGGACGGCGCAAGAATATTTTTTGCACGGCGCAAGAATATTTTTTGCACGGCGCAGGAACATTCTTTGCACGGCGCAGGAAATTTTCTTGCGCCGTCCTCCGTGGGCGTCCTCTCCGAGCAGCCTTCTACAGGGTGCCCTTTTCCTTGGTGGAGAGCTTCTGCCAGTCCTTGTCGGCGCTGTAGAGGGGCTTGCTGCCGGCGGGGATGTGGAAGGTGGCTGCCACACCCTTGAAGGTGCTCTTCGAGATGGATGGCGGGGTGGGGCAGTTCAGCACGATGTCGCGCAGCATGGGGCACTTCTGGAATGCCGAGCCACCAATCTTCTTCAGTGCTGCCGACAGCTCTACGTGAGTCAGCGAGGTGCACTCGTAGAAGGCGTCGCTTCCGATGCTGGTGACCGCTACGGGCAGCTTGATGTTACCCAGCGAGGTGCACTTCTCGAAAGCGTCGTCGCCGATGGTGAGCAGGGCTGCGGGCAGGTCGATGCTGTTCAAGGCGATGCAGCCCTGGAACGCCTTGGTGCTGATTTTCTTGACGGTGGCGGGCAGCGTGACACTGTGCAGGCTGGAGCAGTCGCGGAACAGTTCGTTGGGAACTTCTTCAATGAAGCCGCTGATGTTGGCGGTGGCCAGCTGGCTGCAGTCCTTGAAGGCATCGCTGCCGATGCTCTTGACCTGCGAGGGAATGCTGATGGCGGTCAGCGAGGCGCACTTCTCAAAGGCATGACCCTCTATCTTGGTCAGCGAGTTGGGCAGTTCGATGGCTTTCAGCGAGCGGCAGCCGTCGAAGGCGTTGTTGCCGATGGTCTTGACACTGGAGGGGATGCTGATGGCAGAAAGACCGGAACAGTCCTTAAAGGCATCGCTGCTGATCTCGTTGAGGCTGCCCTGCAGATCGACATTGTTCAGACTTGAACAGCCTTGGAAAGCCGAGCTGCCCATCTTGGAGAGGTCCTCGAAGCTGGCTTCCTGCAGCGACTTGCAGTTTTGGAAGACGTAGCTGCCAATCTTCTTGACGCCCTGCATGCGGATGCTGGCCAGGTTCTTGCAGTCCTCGAATGCCGAGCTGCCCAGTTCGCTGGTCTCGTCGGGCAGCACGATGCTGGCGAGGCTCTTGCAGTCGTGGAAGACGTCGTTGTCAATCTCCTTCAGCGTCTCGGGCAGCTGTATGCTGGTCAGACTCTCGCAGTTGCGGAAGGTCTCGTTGTCGAGCTTCTTCAACGGACCCTGGATGTTGACGGTGGTGAGTGCCTTGCAGTCCTTGAAAACCTGGGTGCCTATCTCCTTGACGCTGGCAGGAATCTCTATCGTGGTCAGCAGCTTGCAGTCCTCGAAGGCCTCGCTGCCGATGCTGGTGACGTAGGCGGGGATGACGATAGCCGACAGACTCTCGCAGTTCTGGAAGGCAGCGTTCTCGATGGTGACGACATTCTCGGGAATGGTCAGCGTGACGAGTGCCTTACAGTCTTGGAAACAGCTCTTGCTGATGTTGGTGATGCCCTGTGGCAGTACTACCTTGGTCAGTGCCTTGGCTCCTGCGAAGAGGTTGGAAGGCAGTTCGTTGGCCTTGGTCTTCATGCCGTCCTTGCCCTCGGTGATGACGGCTTCGGACAGGTCGAGGCTCTTGACGAGGCACTCGCCGTTCTTCTCCTTGGCCTTGGTGCGGTTGACAATCTGCTGCAGCAGCTTGATGTCGGCACCGTTGAGCGGGCCGCTGACCTTCAGCTCTGCAATCTTGAACCTGTCGTCTTCGGCAATCTTGCTGGCCAGCTGTCCGGCAGCATCCGTGGTGACGCTGGTCTTGCTCTGTGCCATAGCCAGCAGCGGCATGGCAAACAAAAGGATAGTGATGAGTTTCTTCATAATGGTATACGCTTTTGATAGTTTTAGTTATTGTTATCGTGCTTACTTGGCTCTTTCCAGCGAGCTGCGCTTGCTGCGGTGGTAAGAGCGGTAGTCGTCGAGTTCAATCTCCACGTCGGGTTCCTCCAGCACGCCCGTACGGGGCAGTTGGAACTGCAGGTACTTGATGGCGAGGCCGCGGGCGAGCCACATGGACTCGTAGTAGGTCTGGATGGAGGCCGCAACGCTGTTGCTGCACTCGGCATCAGCGGCATAGAGGTCGGTGGTGCTGGCGAGCACAGGCAGGTGGTTGTGTTGAACCAGACAGGTGGTGTAGGTGAAAAGGAAATTGGAGTCGGTCTTCAGGTGGATGATGCCGCCGTCGGTGAGGAAGCGGCGATAGCGTTCCAGGAACCACGACGACGTCAGCCGCTTGCGGGGACTTTTCATCTGCGGGTCGCTGAACGTCAGCCATATCTCCTGCACTTCGTCGGGGGCGAAGAAACGGTCGATGATTTCGATGTTGGTACGCAGGAAGGCCACGTTCTTCATGCCCTCGCGTACCGCCTCGGTGGCACCGGTCCACATGCGGGCACCCTTGATGTCGACACCGATGAAGTTGACGTCGGGAAACCGCTTCGCAAGACCTACCGTGTACTCGCCCTTGCCGCAGCCCAGCTCCAGGACGATGGGGCTCTGGTTATGGAAGAACTCTTCGTGCCAGCGCCCCTGCAAGGGAAAGTCTGCATGCTCCAGCGCCCCGTAGGGGTACTGAAACACGCAGTCGTAGCTTTCCATGTCGGCGAACTTCGCCAGCTTTCCTTTGCCCATAAATTACACAATAGGGTCGGTTCTGCTGTGTAAATTACTCAATCACGACGGTAGTCCAGCCGTGCTTGTCCTCGATTTCGCCATACTGGATGCCGCGGAGGGTATCGAAGAGCTTCTTCGAGACGGGGCCGGGCTTCTCGCCGAACGAGTAGCGCTTGCCGGTGTCCAGGTCATCGATGTAGCTGATGGGACTGATGACGGCAGCCGTGCCGCAGGCGCCAGCCTCCTCGAAGGTCTCCAGTTCCTCTTCGGGAATGGGACGGCGCTCCACCTTCATGCCCAGGTCCTCGGCCACTTGCATCAGGCTCTTGTTCGTGATAGAGGGCAGGATGGAGGTAGACTTCGGTGTGACGTAGGTGTTGTCCTTGATGCCGAAGAAGTTGGCAGCACCACACTCGTCGATGTATTTCTTCTCCTTGGCGTCGAGGTAGAACTCGCAGGCGTAGCCCTTCTCGTGTGCCAGATTGTTGGCAAACAGCGAAGCCGCATAGTTGCCGCCAACCTTGTATTTACCCGTTCCGAGAGGTGCCGAACGGTCGTAGTCACGAACGATGACGTATGGATTGCTGGAGAAGCCGCCCTTGAAGTACGGACCTACGGGCGTGACGAAGATGAGGAAGCAGTACTCCTTGGCCGGATGTACGCCGACCTGTGCGCTCGTGCCGATGAGCAGCGGGCGGATATAGAGCGTAGCGCCGCTCTCGTAGGTCGGTATCCACTCCTGGTTCAGGCGCACCACCTTCTTGACCATCTCCGTGAACAGTTCGGTGCTCACCTCCGGCATCAGGATGCCGCGGCAGGTAGACTGCAGGCGGGCTGCATTCTCGTCGACGCGGAATACGCGCACCTTGCCGTCGGGACAGCGATAAGCCTTCAGTCCCTCAAAGGCCTCCTGGCCGTAGTGCAGGCAGGTGGCAGCCATGTGCAGTTTCAAATACTCGTCGGAGCAGACCTCAATCTCGCCCCATTTGCCGTCACGGTAGTAACAGCGTACGTTGTAGTCGGTCTTCATGTAGCCGAACGACAGACTACCCCAGTCTAAATCTTTCATAATGTCTATGTTTTGTTGTCGTTGAATGTCAATCTGCCCGCAAAAGTAATCAAAATGTGGCAAACGTGCAAGGAAAAGTCGGAAAAAAGGCAAAAAAGAGGTGTGAGTTGCCGTCTCAGATGTCATCTTACGCCTGTTCGGCCTGTATTTTCTGAAGTTCCTCTTCTGTCTTGGACAGCTTGTCCTTGCAGAACTTAATCAATCGTTGCGCGGTTTTCAACTGCACAGCGAGTTCGTCCAAGTCGTACTCGTTGGCTTCCATCTTGCGGACAATGGTTTCTAACTGGCTCAGTGCCTCTTCGTATTTTAATTCGTCTTTCATATCTCTTATCTCTTATCTCTTATCTCTTATCTTTTATCTCTCATCTCTCATCTCTTAACTACTGAAACCACCGTTCCTTTCTCCACGCGGGTTTCGATGAGGTCACCGTCGTGGAGGACGGCAGGGTCGCGGACGGCACGCCCGTTCAGCAGGGTGATGCTATAGCCGCGGGCCAGCAGCACCTGCGGGTCGAAGCCTTGCAGCTGGAGGGCGAAGCGTTCCAGCCGGTGTTTCTGCTCCGTTAGCCGGCGGTCGATGGCGACGGGAAGGCGGTTTTCCTGCTGTTCTATGCGATGCCGCTGGTCGCCCAGGGTACGCTGTACGAGAGCGGGGATGAGCGTCGCCAGCTGTTCGATGCGTTGCTGTTGGCTGCGGATGCGCTCGTTGACGTAGCGGCTGATGAAGGTCTCTGCCTGCGTGATGCGGTCGAGGACGGTATGCAGGTTGTCAATGAGCAGGGCGGCAGCCGCCGTGGGCGTTTTCACACGGGTGTGACTCACCATGTCGAGGATGCTCTCGTCGCGGTCGTGGCCGATGCCGGTAATGATGGGCAGCGGGAACTGGGCCACGTTCTCAGCCAGTGCCAGCGTGTCGAAGCCGCTGAGGTCGGCAGTAGCTCCGCCGCCGCGGATGATGACGACGCAGTCGACATGGTCGATGCAAAGATAGATTTGGTTGAGGGCGGCGATGATGGACGGCTCCACCTGTTCGCCCTGCATGACGGCGGGGAAGAGTCGGACGCTGAAATGGAAGCCACTCTCTTCCAACTGGCGGCAGAAGTCGCCATAGCCGGCGGCAGTGGGTGCTGAGATGACGGCGATGCGCTGACAGAACAGCGGCAGGCGCAGTTCACGCTGCAGGTCGAAGACACCCTCTTCCTGGAGCTGGCGGATGATTTCCTGCCGGCGGCGAGCCATGTCGCCAAGGGTGTATGTCGGGTCGATGTCGCTGACAATCCACGAGAAGCCGTAGGCTTCGTGAAACTGGGCGTATACCTTCAGCAGCACCTTCAGGCCGGCACGCAGCGGCTGACCTGTGGCGCGTTCGAAGTGGGGGCGTACCAGTTGCCACGTCTGTCGCCAGCACTTCGCTGAAGCACGGGCGACGGGCGTGTTGCTGTGCTCGTCCTTCTCGATGAGTTCCATGTAGCAATGCCCTCCGTGCTCGCGGCATTCCGACAGTTCCGCCTCAACCCAGTATTCGTCGGGCACACTGCTCTCGATGGCATCGCGCACGAGGAGGTTCAGCTGGCGGAGGGAGTATCTTTTTAGTTCATAGTTCATAGTTCACAGTTATTTGGGCGGCAGCAAATTCTTCACTCTTCATTCTTCACTCTTCATTTTCCCAATCATATACGCACGCCAGAAGTTGGGCAGGCCGTAGCCGTAGATATTGTCGGGGTGCTCATGGTTGTTGCCGGACTGGCGGATGAGTTCTATGATTTGTTCTGCCGTCTTGTTGGGCATTGACTGCCATAGACAGGCTGCCAGGCCGCAGATGATGGGTGCAGCAAACGAGGTACCCATGTCGCTCATGATGATTCCGCGGCCGTTGACGAGTCGGGCGGGAGCACCCATGGCTACGACGTCCGGCTTCACACGACCGTCCTGCGAGGGTCCGACACTGCTGAAGGGGGCTATGCGGTGTGTAGGCATGTCGTTGACGGCACCTACGGTCAGGATGTGGTCGGCATCGGCAGGGACGGTAATCTTCTTCCAGGGTCCCATGCCGTTGTTGCCAGCCGAGTTGACGAGGATGATACCCTTGGCGGCCAGCATGGCCGCCGAGCGGCTGACGAATGCCGTGCATCCGTCGAGCTGCCACTGCTGGTAGGACGTCTGCGCGTTGTCATACTCGTTATAGCCTAATGACGAGTTGATGAGGTCGCAGCCTACCGAGTCGGCAAACTCTGCTGCCATCGTCCAGTAGTCTTCCTCCACCTCCTGTTCGGTCTGCTGGTCTTCGCTGCGTAGCACCCAGTAGGCGGCACGCGGTGCCGTACCTATATAGTAATAAGGCTTGTTGATGGCCATGGCAGAGAGTACCCGCGTGCCATGGTCGGTGTCGTAGAAGAGGGTGGAGGCCTCGGGATTGACGAAGTCTCGCCAGCCCCGGATGTCGATGTGCTGGAAGGCGGGGATGCGGTCGACATGTCGGAAGCCACCGTCGATGACGGCAATCATCATGCCTTCGCCGCGCATGCCGATGTCGTGCAGCCGGTGTCCCATGACGGAGCGTATCTGGTCGGCGGCGGTGCCATAGAGTTCGCCCGTGACGCTGTCGTGCTCCTCGAATTGCTCGTGGTATTTTTGTTTGATTAGCGGCGTAATGGAGTCCGGGGCCTGCCACACCAGTTTGCAGGCTTTTACGAATGGCAACTGGCGCAGCTGACTGACGATGGTGGTGTCCTTCGTCCTGACCAATACGGTGTTCTGCCAGCGGCTCTGTCCCACGATGCTCACAGCCGTCTTCTCTATCTGCCGAAGGTAGTGGCTGCTGACAGGCAGGTCGGTGGAGTCGAGCGGCAGTCCCTGTCGCCTGCGCCGTTCAATGGAACGCCGCGAGAGATAGCGTGACGGATGCTCCAGCGAGTAAGGCGTTCCCTGCTTGTCGGCGAGCGTCACCCGATAGATGAATGCCGGTCCCTTCTTGTATTTCACTTTTCGTATGGCATCTTGCTGATGTCCAGCGTGAAGGGCGAGCACGGATGCCAGTAGGATGAGGATGGTCAGTAGTTGTCTCATGTTTTTGCTACATGTTTTCAGCGTGCAAAGATAAAGCTTTTCGCACGAAAACAAAAAGAATATACCTTTAAATTTGCATTTTCGCTCACTTATTCGTACCTTTGAGCAAGCTCGAAGGTACTTCCGTTCGGAAAATTGCAAATAAATTTGCATTTTCGCTCACTTATTCGTACCTTTGCACATTATTTATAAAGAAATGGACAATAAACAAGCTGCACTGGAGTTGGGAACGAAGCCTGTGGGCGGACTACTGATACAGTATGCGCTGCCTGCCATCGTGGCCATGACAGCCTCCAGTCTCTATAATATCATCGACCGCGCCTTTATCGGCCAGGTGGTGGGTCCGGAGGCCATTGCCGGCCTGGGCATCACCTTCCCCTTCATGAACCTCAGCGCCGCCTTCGGTGCCGCCGTGGGTGTGGGTGCGTCGACAAGCATCAGCGTCAAGCTGGGACAGAAGGACTACAAGCGTGCCCAGAACCTGTTAGGCAATACGGTGACGCTCAACCTCATCATCGGCCTTCTGTTCATGGTAGTAAGCCTGCTGTTCCTCGACCCCATCCTGCGTTTCTTCGGAGCCTCCGACGTCACGCTGCCCTACGCCCGGGAGTTTATGGTCATCATCCTGTTAGGCAATGTCGTGACGCACATGTATTTCGGCATGAACGCTGTGCTGCGTGCTGCCGGCAAGCCCCGTCACGCCATGTATGCTACGCTCTTTACCGTTGCCTGCAACATTGTGCTGGTCATTGCTTTCGTGTGGTGGTTCCGCTGGGGCATCCGCGGTGCGGCACTGGCAACGGTGACCTCTCAGTCGCTGGCACTTTGCTGGCAGATGTGGGTATTTTCCGACAAGAAGGAACTGCTGCACCTGCGTCGTGGCATCTACCGCCTGCGTCCGCAGTTGGTGAAGAACATCATCGCCATCGGCATCTCGCCTTTCCTGATGCAGGCGACATCGTGCATCATTGTCATCTTCATGAACAACCAGTTTGTGCACTATGGAGGCGACATGGCCGTGGGTGCCTACTCGATAGCCAACTCCATGGTCATGGTATTCTTCATGTTTGTGATGGGCATGATTCAGGGTATGCAGCCTATTGTGGGCTATAACTTTGGTGCCGAGAAGTACGACCGCATGTTCCGCTGTCTGTGGCTGACCATCGCTGCTGCCACGTCCATCCTGCTGGTAGGCTGGGCACTGTCGATGCTCTTCCCCAGAGAGATTGCCCGCATCTTCACCACCGACCCGACGTTGCTCGAACTGTCGGCACGCGGCATCCGGCTCGACATGCTGGTATTCTTCGTCGTCGGTTCGCAGGCTGTCATCACCAATTTCTTCCAGTGCATCGGCAAGGTGAAGGTGTCCATCTTCCTCTCGCTGTCGCGCCAGCTCTTCATGCTGCTGCCGATGGCCTTTTTCTTCCCCCTTGTCTGGGGGCTGGATGGTGTGTGGTATTCGATGCCTGCCAGCGATTTGGGCTCGTTTGCCATGACCATACCTATATTATTGTGGTATCTTAGAAAAATCAAGCAACAATGAAACATATCATCATTTGTGTAGGACGTCAATTGGGAAGCGGCGGTCACGATATTGCCCGCATGCTGGCACTCGACTTCAATGCCAAGTACTACGACCAGGAGATTCTCAATCTGGCTGCCAAAGAGAGCGGCATCAGTGAGAAGTTCTTCGAGCAGAACGATGAGCAGCCCGGCTTCTTCCGCTCGCTGTTCCATCTGCGTACGGCTATGGTTTCTGACGACAACATGTATCAGAACAAATTCTCGAAGGAGAACCTGTTCAAGTTTCAGAGCGATGCCATCCTCAAGGCCGCCGATGAAGGCTCGTGCGTCTTTGTGGGACGCTGTGCCGACTACGTGCTGCGCGAGCGGAAGGACGTGGTAAGCATCTTCGTCACTGCCTCCAAGCGCTTCCGCATTGACCAGGTGATAGCCCGTCATCCCAACATGACAGTGGCTGAGGCCAACAAGTTTATCAACCAGTGCGAGTCCAAGCGTGCTGCCTACTACAACTACTATACGGGCAAGAAGTGGGGCGCTGCCTCGTCTTACGACCTCTGCATCGACACCTCGGTGTTGGGTCTACAGACTACTGAGCGCTTCATTGCCGAGTATGTGCGCAAACGTTTTGGACTATGAGCAGCAACCTGCATCACCTTCTCTCCTGCCTCTGGATGGTCCTGCTGACAGCCGTGGCCATGCCGGCGTATGCCGACACGACGACGGTACATCGTCTGGAGGCTGAAGGGGTGCCCAGCCGTGTCATCCAAAACAACCGCTACCTGCGGGGAAGCAATCCCGAGGGAGAGCAGATTAAGAACTCGCTGACGCTGAAGCTGACCTACACCCTGCAGCATTCCGGTCGTCCCGGAGAGGTTGGAGCCTATCACGGCATCGGTGCCGGCATGCTGCTGACAAGTCGGCAGATGGGACGCCCCGTGCTGGCGTATATCGTGCAGGGAGCGCCCATCATCAACTTCTCGCGCAGCGTGTCGCTCAACTATGAGCTGAACCTGGGCGCGGCTTTCGGCTGGAAGTCGTACCGTCAGGTAGACAACGAGGACAATCATGTCGTAGGGTCGCCAGTCACCGCCTATATCGGTGCCGACGTTTACCTGAGCATGAAGCTGGGACGCCACTTCGACCTGAATGTGGGCTATGGCTATAACCACTTCTCGAATGCCAACCTGCGCATGCCCAACGAGGGTTTCAATAATATGGGCGCTCGCGTGTCGGCGGCCTACTACTTCAACCGCACTGACCAGACTGCTCGTGCCTCGCTGTTCACTGCCGAGACGCTGCCGAAGGAGCGTCGCTGGGTGTGGGACATCGTGGCATACGGTGGCTGGAAGAAGAAAAGCCTCAGCCTGCCGGCGGGATTCGCTGTGGCAGGACTGTCGGTGAGCCCCACCTACCGCCTGAACAGCGCCTTTGCCATCGGTCCCTCTCTGGACGGTGTCTATGACCACAGCGTTAACCTGACAACGTCGGATGTCAATGGCGACGGACAGTTGGAGTATGAATACCCCAGCCGTTCGCAGCAGGTGGCATTGGGCTTGCAGGCACGTGTCGAACTGACCATGCCCTTATTTCGCGCCAGTGGCGGCTTCGGACGCTATATCGTGGGCGGACTGTCGTGCTTCTACGAGACGCTGGCCATGAAGGTAGACGTGACGCGTCACTTCTTTCTCAACATCGGCTACTGCCTCTATAACTACAACTATACCAACAACCTGATGCTGGGCATCGGACTAAGATTCGGATCATGAAGAAGATAGGAATTATCAGCGATACGCATAGCTATTGGGACGAGAAGTACCTGCACTACTTCGAGCCCTGCGATGAGATATGGCATGCCGGCGACATCGGTAGCGTGGAGGTGGCAGAGAAGTTTGAGGCTTTCCGCCCGTTCCGTGCCGTCTGCGGCAACTGCGACGGCGGCGACCTGCGCCTGATATATCGCGAACTGAACCGCTTCAAGTGCGAGGATGTCGACGTGCTCATCAAGCATATAGGCGGCTATCCCGGCAACTACGACTACAGTGTGCGCTCGATGCTCTATGCCAATCCGCCGCAGCTCTTCGTGGCAGGTCACTCACACATATTGAAGGTAAAGTATGACAAGACGCTCAATTTGCTGCACATCAACCCCGGTGCCGCAGGCTTGCAGGGCTGGCACAAGGAGCGTACACTCATTCGCCTGACCATCGACGGCAAGGAATTCAAGGACTTGGAAGTTATAACATTAGGAAGATAAGACATATGAAAAGAACCATCGTCATTACCGGCGGAGCCGGATTCATTGGCTCCCATGTTGTTCGCCTGTTCGTGAACAAGTACCCCGAGTATCACATCATCAACCTCGACAAGTTGACGTATGCCGGCAATCTGGCAAACCTCAAGGACATCGAGGACAAACCCAACTACGAGTTTGTGAAGATGGATATCTGCGATTTCGACGCCTTCTACCAGCTGATGCAGGACAAGAAGGTCGACGGCATCATCCACCTGGCTGCCGAGAGCCACGTGGACCGCTCTATCAAGGACCCGTTTACGTTTGCCAAGACCAATGTCATGGGTACGCTGAGCCTGCTGCAGGCCGCCAAACTCTACTGGGAGTCGCTGCCTGAGCGCTACGAGGGCAAGCGCTTCTACCACATCTCTACTGACGAGGTGTATGGAGCCTTGGAGCTGACGCATCCCGAAGGCATCGAACCGCCGTTCACCACGACGGCCAGCAGTGCCGAGCATCATCTGGCCTACGGCGACAAGTTCTTCCTGGAGACCACGAAGTACAATCCGCATTCACCCTATTCGGCTGCGAAGGCTTCCAGTGATCACTTTGTGCGTGCTTATCACGACACCTACGGCATGCCCGTCATCGTGACCAACTGCTCGAACAACTACGGCCCGTATCAGTTCCCCGAGAAGCTGATTCCGCTGTTCATCAACAACATCCGCCACCGCAAGCCGCTGCCCGTCTATGGCAAGGGTGAGAACGTCCGCGACTGGCTCTTCGTTGAGGACCATGCCCGTGCTATTGACCTCATCTTCCATCAGGGCTTGATAGCCGAAACTTACAATATCGGCGGCTTCAACGAGTGGAAGAACATCGACATCATCAAGGTGGTCATCAATACCGTCGACCGTCTGCTGGGTCGCAAGGAGGGCGAGGACATGGACCTTATCACCTTCGTCACCGACCGTGCCGGACACGATTTAAGATACGCCATCGACTCGTCGAAGTTGCAGCACGAACTCGGCTGGGAGCCCTCGTTGCAGTTCGAGGAGGGTATCGAGAAGACCGTCCGCTGGTATCTCGACAACCAGGAGTGGCTCGACAACGTCACCTCCGGCGACTACCAGAAGTATTACGAAAAAATGTATAACAACCGCTAAGGGCTTTTATATGAAGAAGATACTATTATTAGGCTCAGGCGAACTGGGCAAGGAGTTTGTGATTGCCGCCATGCGTGCCGGCCAGTATGTCATTGCCTGCGACCGTTATGACAATGCACCGGCTATGCAGGTGGCCGACGAGCGCGAAGTGTTTAACATGCTGGACGGCGATGCCCTCGAGGCCGTCGTCAAGAAGCACCAGCCCGACATCATTGTACCCGAGATTGAGGCTATCCGCACGGAGCGCCTCTTCAAGTTCGAGGAGCAGGGCATCCAGGTGGTTCCGAGCGCCCGCGCCGTCAACTACACCATGAACCGTCGCGCCATCCGTGATCTCGCTGCCAAGGAGCTGGGCCTGCGCACGGCCAAGTACTTCTACGCCAAGACCTTCGAGGAGTTCAAGGCGGCTGCCGACGAGATTGGCTTCCCCTGCGTGGTGAAGCCCCTGATGTCGTCGTCAGGTCATGGCCAGAGCTATGTCCATAACGACGGCGAACTGGAACAGGCTTTCCGTGAGGCCATGGAGGGCAGTCGCGGCGACGTGAAGGAGGTCATCATTGAGGAG
>ERZ842401.4931-NODE-4931-length-15132-cov-4.315315_pt1 | contig 15132 bp, 13 predicted proteins | sample MGYA00521270_ERZ842401 | MGnify/ENA primary metagenome ERZ842401 (study PRJEB31892, sample SAMEA3878208) | bioreactor metagenome | biome: Moose rumen | place: Sweden | collected 2011-10 | study: EMG produced TPA metagenomics assembly of the PRJEB12797 data set...
GGCGGGTGCCCCCTGCCCGCCTCCATGCTACAGAAATCCGGACGTCAATTCCCCACACTCAATAATTAGGGAATTGACGTCCGGATTCTATTGTTCAGAGTTTAAGGGGGTAGAGTTTAGGCTTTAGTGCTGGGGCTTCCGCCACACTGAACACTCAACTCTAAACACTCAACCTTTCAAAGCGCCTGCATGTCGTTCAGACGTTTGTAGTAGCCGCCCTGTGCGATGAGCTCGCCGTGCGTGCCACGCTCGACAATCTGACCTTCGTGCAGCACATAGATTTCGTCGGCATTGCGGATGGTGGACAGGCGGTGGGCAATGGCGATGGTGGTGCGCGACTTCATGAGCCGCTCCAGAGCGTCCTGCACGAGGCGTTCCGACTCGGTGTCGAGCGCCGAGGTGGCCTCGTCGAGAATGAGGATGGAGGGGTCGCGCAGGAGGGCGCGCGCAATGCTGATGCGCTGGCGCTGGCCGCCGGAGAGGTTGAACCCGCGGTCGCCGATGGTGGTGTCGTAGCCCTGGGGGAGGGCGTCGATAAACTCGTCGGCATGGGCGGCGCGGGCGGCGGCGCGAATCTGGTCGAGCGAATAGCCCGCAGCGCCGAAGGCGATGTTGGCGGCCACAGTGTCGTTGAAGAGTATGCAGTTCTGGCTGACCAGACCGAACTGCGAGCGGAGGCTGTTGATGTTGAGGTCGGGGAGGGCGAGGCCGTCGACGGTGATGGAGCCGGAAGTGGGGTCGTAGAACCGGGGCAGGAGGTCGACAAGGGTGCTCTTGCCCGCCCCCGAGGGACCCACAATGGCCACGGTGGAGCCGTGGGGGATGGTGAGGTCGATGTGGGAGAGGATGGGCACCCCGTCGCCGAAATGGAAGCACACGTCGCGCAGCTCGATGGCGGAGCTGAAGGGCGGGAGGCTGACGGCATCGGGACGCTCGAGAATGACCTCGTCGGCATCAAGCACCTCGGCAAAGCGGGCGGCGGCGGCGGAGCCCTTCTGGAGGCTGTTGTAGGCATTGACCAGCGCCAGGATGGGGGGGATGGTGCGGGCGAAGATGATGACAAAGAAGATGAACACCGAGGGCAGGATGTGGCCGCCGACCACCCACGAGCCGCCGACGATGAGTATGATCACCAGGGCGAGGGTGCCCAGCACCTCGGAGAACGGCGAGGAGAGCTCGTTGCGGCGGGCCATGCGCACCAGAGTGCGGGCATAGCGGGCGTTGAGCGCCGAGAAGCGGGCGGACAGATCTTCCTCGCGACCGAAAGCCTTGACCACCCTGACGGAGGAGAGAGCCTCGTCGATCAGGGCGAACATGCGTCCCATCAGGGTGCGGCTCTGGCGCGAATCGCGCTTGAGGCGTTTCCCGATGGCTGAAACCACCCGGAGACCCAGCGGAAACACCAGCAGGAAAAGCACAAACAGGCGCCAGGAGACGAAGAGAAGGGTGGCGCAGAAGACGATGATGTTGAGCGGCGACTTGACAAGCATCTGGAGCACGCTGACCACGTTCCACTCGATGTCGGACAGGTCGTTGGACATGCGGCTGATGAGGTCGCCGCGACGGTTGTGGCCGAAGAACGAGACGGGGAGGATGGTGATGCGGTGGTAAAGGTCGTTGCGCAGGCGCTCGATGAGGCCGTTGCGGACAATGTTGAGGGCCACGGTGGCGAGGTAGCGGAAGAGATTGCTCAGGAAAGAGCAGGCGAGGTAGGAGGCCGAGATGATGAGCAGGCACTGCCAGAGGCCGAGGGTGGAGCGGTAGCGGTTGAGATGCCAGAACGCCCAGTCCGAAAAAGCCTCCTGCGAGAAGGCGAGCTGCGGCTCGGCGGCAGGCACGTCGCCCAGACCGAAAAGGAGTTCGACAAAGGGGACAATCATCACATAGGAGCCCAGATTGAAAAGAATGTAAAGCAGGGTGAAGAGGACGTGGAAGGCGATTTGCGCCGGGAAATAGCGCAGATAGGCGAGGACGCGGGCGATGGCTTTCATAGGCAGCGGATTTGAGGGCGGGACAACCGCGGAACGACAGTGCTGATGCGGGAGCCGACATCACCGTGGGAGAGCTTCAGGCGCTCGCAGACGGCCTGCATGGTGCCTCTGTCGGCATATTCAAGTGTCCAGCACACGCAGCTATGTGCAGACATCCAACGGCCGAGGGCATCGACCACAAGCTCGGCTTCGGGGGTGAGGCTGCCATCGACGGCCGGCGGGATGGGCAGCACGGCAACGCTGTCGGAGAGCTCGACCCGCGTGGGGAGGGAAGCATTGGGGCGGGAAAGGAGGATGCAGGGCAGCATGCCCTCGGCCCAGAGAACCACGGTGGAGGGGCGGCGGAGGGAGAGGAGGACAACGGTGTCGCGCAGGGTGTCGGCAACAGCCATCTTGATGCGATGCAGGCGCATCGGCTCGGGACGGGCCGCCGGATAGAGGTCGAACACAAGGATGTCGGTGCTGCGCGACGAGTCTGTGCGCCCGGCGAAATAGGCCCGACGGCCATCGGTCGAGACACCGAACGAGACAGCGTCGGCCTCGGTGTTGATGGGCAGGCCGAGGTTGGTGGGCCGGTTGGCAAACCGGTCGGCAAGGTTGGCCAAATAGATGTCGTAGCCTCCGAAGCCCTGCCAGCCGTCGGAAAGGAAATAGAGCGTCTGCCCGTCGGCTGCGAGGAAGGGGGCCTTGTCGTTGCCGGGCGTATTGACTGCGGGGCCAAGGTTGGAGGGGCGGCTCCAGTCGCCGTTCGGCAGACGGTGGGAACACCAGATGTCGATGCCACCATAGCCTCCCTTGCGGTTGGAAGCGAAATAAAGGTGCTGCCCGTCGGGCGAGACAAAGGGCTGCGATTCCCACGACTGGGGCGAGTTGATCTGGCAGCCCAGCCGCTCGGCCTCCCCCCAGCGCCCGCCGTGGCGGCAGACGCGGTAGATGTCGCTGTTGGCATAGGAGCCGGCCGGGGTGATGACAGAATAGTAGAGTTCGGAACCATCGGCAGTGAGGCTCACGCTCCCCTCGGGGGAGCCGCCGTTGAAGGGCGCGGGCAGGGGCGCTCCGGAGGTGAACTGCGAATCGGCCCAAGCGCTGCGGCAGAGCTGCCAGCGGGGTTCATCAAGCTCGCGGGCATAGTAGGTGCGGGGGCGGCTGACGGGCTGACGGCGCAGGAAGAAGCACTCGGAGCCGTCGAGGGTGATGTAGGGCAAAGCCTCGTCGTAGGAGGAACTGACCCCTTTGAGCCGGTGGGGTTCGAAAGGAACAGTGTTAAGCTCGGCCTCGGCAAGGAAGCGGGACCAGTGGAGATAGTTGGATGCCTCCTGGTATACCGCCGTGGCGGCCTTGCCCGCTGCCAGCCCCGAGGGGTCGGCGGGCGAAGACTGGGGAGGAGTATTGACCAGGAGAAAATACTTGTCGAGCTCGGCAACGGCGGAATCGTAGCGGGCGTCGGTGTAGTGGACAAGGCCCATATAGTAGTGGGCCAGCGCGGCGGGATAGTCGGGGCAGAGGCCGATGCAGCGGGAGAAATAGCGGCGGATGCCTGCAACATTGAATCCGTCGGACGCAGAAATCATGCCGAGCCAGAACTGGGGAGCCGCCACCGAGGGGTTGCGTGCCGCCACCTTTCGCATCTGCTGTGCAGCCTGCTTGAAGCGGCGTTGGCCATAGTGTTCCAAGGCATTGTTGTAGGTGCGCTGGTCGGATGCAGACAGGGGGAAGCCACAGCCTTGCCCCCAGAGGGCGGGGACGGCGGCAGGCAGGAGGAGCAGCATGAGCAGCAGAGGTGCCGCACTCCGCCCCGGACCCGACAACAGCCGCACACGTGGGGTCATAGCTTGGAAGGGTCGATTGGGAACGAGGCAGCTTCTCCGTTGCACGGCGAGGAGCAAGGAATGGCACACTCGTCGCAGGGGGTGGAGAGTTCGCCATGCAGACGCTTCTTGACCATGTCGCCCACCGTTTCGCGAAGGGTGGGCACAGTGATGCCGCGTATCACTTCGTCGCAGAAGGCATAGCTGAGCATAGTAACCGCAGTGCGGCGGCTGATGCCGCGTGCCTGCAGGTAGAAAAGCGCCTGTTCGTCGAGCTGACCGATGGTACTGCCATGCGAACACTTGACATCATCGTTGTAAATCTCGAGGAACGGGCGGGTGTCTACGTGAGCTTTGTCGGTGAGCAGTATGTTTCGGTTGGTCATGAGGGCCTCGGTCTTGGTGGCGCCGTCCTGCACAAGCACATGCCCCGAGAAACGGGCCCTGGCGGCATCGTCCACAATTCCCTTATATAGCACATGGCTCGTGCAGCGGGGAACGGCATGCTCCACAAAGATGTAATTGTCGCACTGCTGGTCGCGGTCCATCAGGTAGAGCCCGCCTGCCTCAAGCTCGCAGCCTTCGCCCTGCATACGCACCACAATGTTGTTGCGCACATGTTCCGCACCGAGAACTACAGTGCATAGACGGAGCCTGGAGCCTGCCATCATGGTAACCTCGAGATTGGTCGCCCTCTTCCAGGCCATGATTTGCAATCGGTAGAGTTCGGCCTCGGCTCCCTCATGGAGAACGAGGCGTAGAGCGTCGTGGTCGTCGGATTCGGCCATACAGTTTTCTATCGAGCCGACCCTGAGCATGTCCCGGTATTCTTCGTTGAATAGCAGAATCTTGTTCGGTCTGCTGTTTGCCTCGCCTTCCCCATAGACATTCCACACGTGAGGCTCGGTGCAGTGTGCGGTGCCACTGGATTCAATCAGGAAATCGTCGCCCCAGATATCCGGCAATTGGTCCTTCCTAATCATTGCTCAACTCCTTTCCAGTTCCTCCTTAATCCATTCGTACCCCTTCTCTTCAAGCTCAAGAGCCAGTTCCTTGGGACCCGTTTTGACGATGCGGCCTTCATAGAGCACGTGGACAAAATCAGGCACGATGAAGTCAAGCAGGCGCTGATAGTGGGTGATGACAACAATGGCGTTGTTGGGAGAGCGGAGCTGATTGACACCGCCTGCCACTATGCGGAGGGCATCAATATCAAGGCCGCTGTCGGTTTCGTCGAGGATGGCGAGCGAGGGGTTGAGCATGGCCATCTGGAAGATTTCGTTCTTCTTTTTCTCGCCGCCGCTGAAGCCTTCGTTGACCGAGCGGTTGGCGAGGTTGGTGGTCATTTCGACAACCTTTTTCTTTTCCTCCATCAATTTGAGGAATTCGCTCCCCGAAAGAGGGTCAAGGCCACGATACTTGCGCTGCTCATTGACAGCAGTGCGCATGAAATTGGTGATGCTCACACCAGGAATTTCAACGGGGTACTGAAAGCCGAGGAAGATGCCTTCGGCAGCACGCACATCGACCGGCAGGCCGAGTATGTCCTTGCCATTGTAGACGACGCTGCCTTCGGTAACGGTGTATTTAGGGTTGCCCGCAACAACACCCGCCAGAGTGCTTTTTCCATTGCCGTTGGGTCCCATGATGGCATGGACTTCGCCGCTGCCCACTTCAAGGTTGACCCCTTTAAGAATCTCACGGTCGCCAATGGAAGCGTGCAAATTGCGGATGGAGAGCATTGACATGGTTATGTTCTGTTTGTTGATTTATAATTATCTGCGGCGCACACATACGTATGCACTAAAAAACAAAGATACATCTTTTTTTTCAGATATTGCAAAAAAGATGTATCTTTGCAAACAATCATGGATGCGCCAATAGTAACACTGACAACCGATTGGGGGGACGGGGACTTTTTCGCCGGTATGGTGAAAGGAGTGCTGTACCAGCATCTCGAAGGCGTAAGAGTCGTGGACATCACCCACAAGGTGAGGCCATACAGCATAGTGGAAGCATCCTTTGTGGTAAAGCACGCATGCGTGGGATTCCCTGCCGGAACTATACACATAATAGATGTGGCCACAGTGCAGCCGTTTCTGGCCATAAAGGCACAGGGACAATACTTTTTATGTTGCGACAACGGGCTACCGACTACGATATTTGGGGACAACCACATGGAAGAAATATGTGTGTTGCCGACCAAAGAGAACGGTATATACAATTTTGCAGCACTTACAGTGTTTGCCCAAACGGCAATTAATATTGCCAAAGGGATGCCTCTGCCAAGCCTCGGGAAACAGCCAACACATTTAATCCAGAGTTCTATTCCTAATTACTATCCAAAGGAGAACGGCTACGGGATATACGTGAACTACTTTGACACCTACGGGAACGCCTACCTCGGGATGTCTTACCGCGAGTTTGAAGAATTCCGTGCCGGCCGGCCGTTTGTAATGATTATTCGCGATCAGGAAGTAAGCGAAATCTCTCTGGGATACTATAACCAACAGCAAAGTTCCGACCCCCGCCACAAGTTGCAACTGACCGTGTCGGCCACGGGAATGTTGGAACTTGCCCACCGGCAAGGGTCGCTTCAGCAATTGCTGGGTCTCCAGCTATTCGAGCCAGTCACTTTGATATTTAAGTAATAAAAGCGGCGGGAAACGCTCATTGCCCCGCAATGTGTCGCTTCCCGCCGTACAGATTCAAGGGGTATTTCAGGCCTTTGGGGTCTTCCAATTGAAGAACACCTGTAAACCTGCCATTTGGTAGAGTTGCCAATGGCCGCCACGCCCCATGCCGGCAAAGTCGGTGTCATACTTGAGGTTGAGAGCAAAATTGGCCGAGATATGGCTGGAGAGACGGTAGTCGAGTTTCAGTTCCATATCAACATCTGTCTCAAACGCACGGCGTTGAAGCCACGACTTGTCCTTCATACGGTCGAAACCTTCCTGGGTGGTGGTTTCGACACCCGTATACGACGTTTCTGCACCACCGTCGCCGTCAGCCTGAGACCATGCAGTGCTGTTCCTTATGCTTTTCCATCCCATATTGTCCGACTTCTGATAGTCATAGAAGAACTCAAGACGGGCATACACATCAAGATTAGGCAAGATATCCTTCTTCAGGTATTGCGCCTTGACATAGCTACCGAGAGCGAAATAAGTGTGCTTGATCTTACCATAGGTCGCCGGGTTGGCAGGATCAAAGGCCTTGTCCTGTATGACGCCGTAGTTGTAGCCATGCACTATCAAAGAATCATTGACAACAAAGGTTGTCTTTCCCGTAAGGAATGAGAACGAGACCGACCAGTCGGGCTTCTTGTACTCAAACGAAAGTGCGGTGGTCAGGTAGGCTGGGGCAAAAAATGCAGACACCTGCTTTTTTGTCTCTTCTGCTTCCTTACCTACACCGTTGTACTCATAGCCAGCACCAAACTGGGTTTTAAGGTTTGCCGAGAAACTGGCACCAAGTCCTTTGTAGGCATTCCATGTAATGGCGCTCGTGAGGTCAATCTTATCGTTGCTTTTACGACGTGTTTCAAAAAGAACCCCCTCCGGGTCGAGATCCTGCCATGCATAGCCATAAGCAAGGTCGGCAACATTGTCCCACACATATTTCGGATGGGTAAACTTATAGTTTCCGAAAAATGTAGAAGTAACATCAAACGTTGAGTTACCTGTTTTCGACCAGTTGTTGAACAAGTGCTCGCTGACTTTCAGTGCGGGCGTAGTCGAAGTGGACCATACTCCCACTTTCTTGGGAGCAGGTTCGTCTTGGGCCGTGGCAGCCATTGCCACCACAATCATTGCAGAAAGAATTCCTATGTGTTTCATTTATTGTAAATTTATTTCCTGACTGATTTCACTTGCCGAAAAACCTCTTGAAGCGAGGAAGGCCGCCACCCTGCGCTCGGCATCAGGGCGCGAGCCCAACTCTACCCTTTTGCGGAGTGCAGTTTCATGAAGCATCCGGCGGTATTCTTCGTCGCCAATGGCCTCCATTGCACGGTCTATCGTTTCCCGGGAGAAGTGCTTTGCCCTGAGCTGGTATACAACTTTCATTCGCCCCCAGTGCTGCCGCAACACTTTGCTTTCACAATAGGCACGAGCATAGCGCATGTCGTCGAGGTAACCTTCTGCTCGCAACTGTTCTATGATTGGGGCGAGGGTATCGGGCGAAGCTCCCCATCCGATGAGTTTCTGCCGTACACCGCTTTCACACTGCTCCGCAATGGCACAATAGCGACGAGCTTTTTCCAAGAAAGCCTTATCAGTATCGGAGCCATATGCAGTATTGGTCATGAGCGGAAAAATAATGTGCAAAAGTACTACTTTTTTCCCAACTTTCCGGCTAATTCTTGCAACTTTCTATTTCACAGTGCTCTCCTATCACACTCTACCTCTTGGCTCTTTCCAGAATGACGACGGTGTCTATGCCAACAGACGGCGGCGGTATACCCGGGCGGCGACCACCGCAGCACCGGCAGCGGCAACCAGCAGCACAGCTGCCGAGGTTGCCACCAACCACAACGGAATGCCAAACGGAATCCGAAGCATCGCAGCCACCGGCGACGTGAATGGCACCAGCATAAGTACTACCGCCAAGCCCGCAGCCTGTCCCCGAATCAAAAACGGTGCCAGCACCAATGCCGCTATCAGGGGCGACCCGGCAATCAACGTCCATCCCAACGCATCGGCATCGTTCCCGATGAGGGAGGCCAGCAGCGCCAGCAGGCTACCATAGAACATATAGCCCATCAAAAAGAAGCCGAGGAAAGCCGCCACCACCGCCGGAAAGCGTATGGCCGACATTCCCTCGACCGTCTGATCCACCAGTTTCACTGTGGCACTATACTGCGCCGTGGCGGCCTCGCCTTTGGTGGCTATGCGCTGCTTTTGCTGCTGCTCGCGCACCGCAGCGAAGGTGTCGGCATTGGCTGCCTGTATTCCTGCTATTGCCGCAGCTGTCAGTGCCACCCATAGCACCAGCTGCAGCACAGCCACACTCATCACTCCAACCACCTTACCCGCCAAAAGCTGCACCGGACCGATCGAGGTGGCCATCACTTCGGCCACCCTGCTCTGGCGTTCCTCTTGCACTGCCTTGAACAGTTGCACACCGAACACCACCAGAGCCAGAGCCATCAGCACTGCCAGCACCACAGCCAGCACTTCCTTGACCTGTGCATGGCTTTGCCTGCCAGTGGCCGCGTCCTGCGTGTGAAGGCTGATATAGGTGCTTTCCACCGAGTGATACACCGAGGGCTCAAGATGATAGACATCCTCAAGGATGGCATTGCGCAACAGCACCTGCAGCTGAGCACCCACAGCACCCTTGACTTCGGCCGTCGGCTCGTCGGTCATATAGAGCAGGAATGCATCGTGGGGAATGGTGGTCTCGCGCAACGGCACAAAAAGTATCAGTTCGTCTTTGCCAAGTTGTTGCCTGGCATAGTCGAGCGAGGGCATCGGCTTGAAGGCCAGCTGCTCGGTGGAGCATAGTCCCTCGGCAAAGAGGCCTGTCTGGTCTACCACAAGCACCGTAGTGCGTTCTCCTGGACGGGCGGCAGCCAGCACGGGCAACACATATATCACAGCCAGCACCACAGGCACCAGCAGTGTCAATACCCAGAACGCAGGAAGGCGGAGTCTTGCTCGGCACTCCCGACCGATGACAATGAGCAGGTTCCTCATAGCTGTAGGGTTTTGGTACACATTGTTTCCACCGCCTCAAGATTGTGGGTCGAGAGAAGTACAGCTGTGCCTCCTTCGGCCAGCCGCCTCACTTCGCGGCGGAGCATATCGGCACTGGCGGCATCGAACCCCGAGAAGGGTTCGTCAAGTATCAGCAGCCTCGGCCTGTGCGCCACCGCCACCACAAACTGTAGCCTCTGCTGCATCCCTTTGCTCAGTTGCCCCGCCTTCCGCCCGCGCCATTCCTCCATGCCCAGCCGGGCAAACCACTGCCCTACTTCCTGTCTGGCCTGTCGGCGCGACAACCCTTTGAGACTGGCCAGATAGACGGCCTGCTCCTCCACTCCCATGCCTCTGTATAGGCCTCTCTCTTCGGGCAGGTAGCCCACTTCCCTAAGGTCAGCCTGACTCATCGGGTGGCCGTCGAAAACCACACTGCCGCTGTCGGGCTCAAGCAGCCGGCATACTATGCGCAGCAAGGTGGTTTTCCCTGCTCCGTTGCAGCCCAGCAGCCCTGCCACCTCGCCCCGTTCAAGGCCGAACGAGACCCCGTCGAGAACCTTCCTTCCGTCAAACTGCTTGCCAATCCGTTCCAATTGCAGCATCATGTCAAGACCTCCTCTGTTTCAATATCAGTGTTTCTGCCGCCAGCGCCACCAGCGCCAGCACCAAGCACCAGCGCCACAGCTGCCGCCCCGAGCGGCGCGAGACAATCTCGTCGGTGAGTGGCCTGTCGGCATGGACCGCCACCTCATATCCCTTCCTGTCCTGCATGGCCAAGGCCACCTCGTCGCGGGTATAGGTTTCCATGTCCGACTCGCGCCGTGCATAGTTGAACGCCAAGTGCTCGTCGGCCAGCCGGTAGACCCCGTCGTGTACAATCTCGCCGTGCAGCAGCAGCTGCTGTCTGCCCCCGACCCTGCGGATGTCGGGCAGCACTCGCATCCCTTCGCCGTCGGTCAGCTCGGGCGGCTGGCGGTCGGGGCTGTAGTTTCCCTGAAGGGCAACCACGCTTGCTGCCCCGATCGTATGGAACGCCTGCGGGCTGGGACGGCTGTAGAGCGCCATGTTGTAGACCGTCGGCACAAACGACGCCTGCGAGGCAAAGTCGCTCCATTCGGCCGAAAGCGGACTGGAAAAAAGGTAGACCCTCCCCTGCCCTGCCCTCGCCTCGACCAGCAAGGTGCCACCGTCGGCCAGCGCTATGAGCGGCTGGTGTGCCTGCTGACCCTCAATGGTGTAGTGTCCTCTCACCGTGGGCATCTCCATCTCCTCGCTCTGCCCGCTGAACACCCCCCGATAGAGGCCGTTGGAGAGGTCGACACGGCTGGCGCGCACGCTCCGCTCCAGCCACTTGCCCAGCAGGGGCGCCCCTGCTGCGGCAAGCAGGCTGTTCAATGCGTCCAGTTCCTGCTGTTTCCTGCCCGCTGGCGGCACCATTGCCAGACTGCCTCCTTCGTTCACCCACGAGGCCACTTGCTGCACATCGCCCGTGGACAATGCTTCCACTCCGTTAAGCACCAGCAGGTCGCAATCTGTTCCGAGGCCTGTCTCGTCCGCTTTCTGCCGCCGGTAGGCCACAGCCGAGTCAGTGCCAAACAACCGCTCCAGCTCGTCGCCTGCCTGCCGCCCCTGCACCTCTTCCACCCGCACCTTGCTGACTGCATTGAGACTGAAATAGTAGCGGTTGTCGAACACCACCGGATAGTCCGACACCTCCACCCAGCCGTCAATCCACTCATCGTCGCCGAGCCTGAAAGACATCGCCGCCGTGGCCGCCGCACCGGCTGCCACGTCGACCGTCGCCACAGCCCTCTCGCTGCCGTTCACCACCAGCTTGACGGGCACCTTTTCCACCTCGCGGCTGCCACTGTTGCGCACCGTGGCAGTCAGTTCCACCACCCCTCCCGCCATATAGGCCGGTGCGTTGAACCCGAGTGTGTCCACATACACGTTGTCTTCCCTCCCGCCCTCCACGGGCACCAGGGTAACCAGCGCCATGCTGTCGGCCGGCAACGCCGCCAAGTCGCTCCCGCTGCGCTGGAAATCGCTCACCACGTAGCCCCTGCGCCACGGCGCTCCGCTCTGACGCATGAAACCCAACTGCCGCTCCACGGCCTGGCTGAGCATCGGTGCCGACGCTGTAGGCTGCACCTCGTCGAGGGCCTGCAGCAGTTCGTCCCGGTTCAGCCACACCATCTCTCCGCCCGACAGGTCGGAGGTGAGCAACTGAAACCTCGTGTCGACCGCATAGGCAGCCACAATCTCTCTCACCTTGCGGCGGGCAATGTCGAGACGGCTGCCCTCCTCCGAGGCGGCTTCCATGCTGAAAGTGTTGTCCACATAGATGCTGACCACGCCTCCGCCGCCGGCTGCCGACTCGGCATTGCCCCCAACCACAGGCCGTGCAAAGGCCAGCACCAGAAAAGCAACGGCCAGCATCCGCATTGTCAGCACCAGCCACTGCTTCAGTTCGCTCCGCCGACGGCTCTCGGACTGCACCCCCGCCAGGCGATCCACATTGCTGAAATACACCTTGCGGTAGCGGCGGAAATTGAACAAATGGACCACCACCGGGATGGCCAATGCCGTCAGCCCCCAGAGAAACGCCGGCGCACTAAACCCCACCAGCGGCCTCCTTTCTGCGGCAGGCCGCATAGTGGCGGCACACGCCGGCCAGCCCGCATTCGCCGCACTTCGGCTTGCGCGCCTGGCACACGTAGCGCCCGTGGAGTATCAGCCAATGGTGTGCCCGCGAGAGCAGCTCCGCCGGAATGTGCTCCACCAGCTCGCGCTCGGTCTGCAGCGGACTCTTCGAGTTCACCGTGAGGCCTATGCGGTTGGCCACCCTGAACACATGGGTGTCCACCGGCATGGCGGGCTGGTCGAAAAACACTGCCTCCATCACATTGGCGGTTTTGCGGCCCACCCCGGGCAACCGCTGCAACTCCTCGAGCGTCGACGGCACCTCGCCGCCGAAATCCTCCACTATCATCCGTGCCAGTCCCACCAGATGGCGGCTCTTGCTGTGCGGATAGGACACCGACCCTATGTAGGCCAGTACCTCCTCCTCCGTGGCCTGCGCCATCGCCCGTGCATCGGGATAGGCCGCAAAAAGCGCGGGCGTTACCATGTTCACCCGCTTGTCGGTGCACTGGGCCGACAGCACCACGGCCACCAGCAGCTGAAACGCCGACCCGTAGTGCAACTCGGTCTGCGCCGTCGGCATCGTCCGCTCGAAGTAGGCTATCGCCTGCCTGTATCGTTCTTCCTTCCTCATGGCACAAGTTCCAATGTGGCCACCACAGGGTAGTGGTCCGACAGATGGCTGCGCACCCGCTTGTGTGCCAGCGTCCGAAGCCCCTTGCTGTGGAATATCGCGTCGATACGGTAGTGGGGGAAGCCCCCGTTGTAGGTGAAGCCCACCCCGAGCCCCCGCTCGCAGAAAGTGTCGTCCAGGTGGCGGTCAATCTGGTGATAGAGCCACGACGCAGGCGTGTCGTTCAGGTCGCCGGCCAGCACCAGCGGCAGGCGGCTCTCCTCCACTATCGGCCTGAGCTTCTGCTCCCACGCCTTCTCGTGGTCGAGCACCGCGCTCCGCACCTTGTCCAGCGTGCGCTTCAGCGATGCCGACACATCGCCGTGCTTCACTCGGTCAAGCTCCTGCCAGTCAGCCTCGTCGAAATGGTAGCTGCCCATGTGCACATTGCACACCCTGAACCGCCCCTCCTCGCACATCAACTCCACCAGCAGCTTCTCTCCGTCAATCCGGTTCACATAGGTGATGGGAAGTTTCGAAAACACCACCGTGCCGTAGGGCATCCCCTTGGCCGAGGTGTTGGTGGCATAATAGTGGTTGTAGCCGCGCACCAGCAGGCTGTCCACCACCTTCACCCGCTTGGGCAGCGCAAACTCCTGCAGGCAGAGCACCTCGGGCTTCCACTCGTCGGTCAGCCGCAGAAAACCCTGCGCCACCGAGTCGGTCGAACCCGCCTTTGCGCCGCGGCCGCGGAAAAGATGCACATTGTAGCTCATCAGTCTCACCTCGGCCGCACCCTCCGCCTTCACCGGCGCACCCCCAAGCCCGGCCACCTGCACAAACAGCCCCACAAACATCCACCGCGCCGCCACCGCAGCCACACTGATCAGGCTGTACCACGGCTTCAGCATCACCCACACCACCACCATCAACACATTGGCCGCCAGCAGCGGCAGATAGCCATAGGCCGCCAACGACGGCACTATGCTCCGCGAGGGGCTCACCGTGGCGGCCAGCGTGGATACCACAAGTGCCACCGCCACAAGCACATTGAGTATCACCAGTATGCCTCTGACTATCTTCATCCCGATTGCAGTGCAAAGGTAATCTTTTTTTCCCATACGCGCAAATTTATGTAACTTTGCATTCCCACTCCCCGACCCCGACCCGGCCCCGGACATGGGGAAAACGGCCGAAATTTAACATTTTTTTAACATTTCCAACACGCTCATAACCAATCTCTCCCGCGACCAACACCGTACCAACACCGTACCAACACCGTACCCTCACCGTACCCTCACCGTACCCCCTCCATCCCATCACCGGCATCCGACGGTGTTGATTGGGTCGGGGTAAGGTGGAAGAATAGATAAAACACATTGACAAACAGGATACTAAAGCCATGAAATACGCACTAATCGGCCAGCACCTCGGCCACTCCTACTCGCAACGCCACTTCCAAGCCCTCTTCGCACGCCCCGGCCTCCGCGCCCACACCTACACCCTGTGCGAGATGCCCTCGCTCGACGGCCTGCGCCGGTGGGTTGCCGAGGAAGGCATCGACGGATTCAACATCACCGTACCCTACAAGCAGGAGGCAATCCCCCTGCTCGACGAACTCGATGCCGAAGCCCGGGCCATAGGGGCGGTCAATTGCGTCAGCGTCGAGCACGGCCGGCTGGTGGGACACAACACCGACGCACCCGCCTTCCTTGCCTCGCTCACCCCCCTGCTCACCCCCGCCCAGCGGCAGGCCGAAGCCCTGGTGATGGGCACGGGCGGTGCGGCTCGCGCAGTGTCATACGCCCTGACCCGGGCCGGAATCCGCCACCGCATGGTCAGCCGCACCCCCTCGGAAGGGCAGCTCACCTACGCCGAAGCACGGCAAGTGGTAACCGCCCGCACAGGCGCACTGCTCATGATCAACGCCACACCGGTCGGCATGACCCCCGAGCCCGACCGCTGCCCGTGGCCATGGAACGAATACCCGGGAGCCGGATGCCTGGCCTACGACCTGGTCTACAACCCCTCGCCCACCCTCTTCCTGAGCCGGGCCGCAGCGGCAGGTATGGCCACAAAAGACGGCCTCGAGATGCTCCGGCGCCAAGCCGACCTGAGCTGGCAACTGTGGCAGAAAACAGCGGCGGCCAACCTGTGAAGGAGCCGGCCACAGGAGGGGACCGGTGCAGAACACAGGCCGCATTCACGTTGAACACCAAACAGTTGCGCAAAATAATGAAAAAATATTTGGCCTATTTGGAAAAAGTGCGTACTTTTGCAACCGCTTTTGAGAGCAAAAGCCTGCTTTGAAACAGGGAGCAGAAGCCCAGGTGGTGGAATTGGTAGACACGCTACTTTGAGGGGGTAGTCGCCGT
>ERZ842401.4932-NODE-4932-length-15132-cov-3.251244_pt1 | contig 15132 bp, 11 predicted proteins | sample MGYA00521270_ERZ842401 | MGnify/ENA primary metagenome ERZ842401 (study PRJEB31892, sample SAMEA3878208) | bioreactor metagenome | biome: Moose rumen | place: Sweden | collected 2011-10 | study: EMG produced TPA metagenomics assembly of the PRJEB12797 data set...
CCCGCCCCGCCGGACCCGTCCGTCTACGTGACGGCCTTCCATTATACGGATACGGAAAACTGGGAGACAGACTCCCTGGGGGCGGCCGAACTGCTCTTTTTCAAGGACGAAGAGCTCCTGCTGCGCCTTCCGGTGGAAACGCCGCCGGACCCGGAGAGGCACCGGATCTGGGACGGGCAGCTTTGGACGGATGCCACGGACGGCTTCGTGACGCGGGTATTCCGAAACGGGGAGGAAGTGTTCCGTTTTGACGGCCAGGAGCAGCTGAGGGGCTTCCTGGTCAAAAACGGCGAGGTGCATACGCTGGGACAGCGCCCCGGACGGGACGGCCTGTGCTACCGGATCAACGGCCGGGAGGTGTTTTCCTCCGCGAAAGGCACCGTGCTGGGCAGCCCCTCGGACCCGGAATGGGAAAGCGGCGCCCTCACCCCGGACGGGGACGAAGTCTATTATACCTTCAAGGACGACGGAAATTACTTCGTGATGCAGGGTTCCAAATACCTCCTGGCAGTCTCTGAACGCAGTGCCGACGCCTTCTACGATTTCCGCGTGAAAGAAGGCAACGTGCTCCAGGCCTACCGCAAAGGCAATGTCTACTACCTGAAAAGCGGGGAACGGGAACAGGCCCTCAACGCCTCCGGCAGCCTGGTCATCTCCTGCAAGCTGGTTCCCTTCGGGGCCGATGTGGTCCTTCGGGGCGTCAGCCGCATTTCCTCCACGGACTTCCTGTTCTGGTACTTCGACACCACCATCCCGGGAATTCGGAACCGGATTTCCGGGAAATCGGCCCGCAGCGGGATGGTCCTTCAGGAAGACGGCTGGCTGTTTGCCGACGCCGCGGCCGACGGCAGCATCGGCCGCCTCCTGCTCTCCGGGGAAAAGGCAGACATGCCGCAGGGAGAATACTATCTGGCCACACCCCAATGCCTTTTTTACAAGGACGGACATTATGCCGCCGCCCTCAGCGGCCGCGCAGGAAGCAAGCACACGGTGGTCTATGACGGGAAGGCGCTGGCCTACTCTTTCAACGGTTATTTCACCTCTGTAAAACTGCAATAAGATGCTGGTAAACATTCATGGAGCCAAATGCGTGGGCATTGAAGCCGTGCCCGTAACCATAGAGATTGACATTACTCTGGGGGTGGGGATTCACCTGGGAGGCCTGGCCGACGCCGCCGTGAAGGAAAGCCTCCTGAGGACGGTTACCGCCCTGCAGGCCAAGGGCTTCCACGTGCCCGGAAAGAAAATCGTCATCAACCTGGCTCCGGCCGATATGCACAAGCAGGGAAGCGGCTACGACATTCCCATCGCGCTGGGCATCATCGCCGCCTCCGGGCAGCATCATCTTCCCGAGCTGGAGAACTACCTTGTGATGGGCGAACTGGGCCTGGATGGCAGCGTAAGGGCGGTGAGCGGAGCCCTTCCCATGGTGGAACTGGCCGCCCGGCAGGGGCTCAAGGGCTGCATCCTGCCGCAGGTGAGCGCCCTGGAAGCCGTGGACTTTACGGAGCAGCTGCTCTTTGGGGTGAACACCCTGGACGACGTACTCCGCATCCTGGGCGGCAGCGAGGACGTGTCCGACCTCCTTATCTGGAACAGCGAGGCCTATGGCCGGGCCCTGCGGGAGCAGGATACGCGCCCCGCAGCCTATATGGATTTTGCCGATATCATCGGCCAGGAGGGGGCCAAACGAGGAGTGGAGATTGCCTGTGCCGGCGGGCACAACGTGCTCATGGTGGGCGCCCCGGGCAGCGGGAAAAGCTCCCTGGCCAAGGCCATCGCCGGCATCCTGCCGCCCATGACGCGGGAAGAGAGCGCCATCACCTCCAAGGTGTATTCCGTGGCCGGACGCTCCGGCGGCGGGGTGGGGCTCATGCGCACGAGGCCCTTCCGGGCGCCGCATATATCGGCCTCCAAAGCGGCCATGCTGGGAGGGGGCAGCGGAGAGAACATCCTGCCCGGGGAAGTGTCCCTGGCCACCGGCGGCGTCCTTTTTGCCGACGAGTTCTGCGAGGCGCCCAAAAGCACGCTGGAGGCCCTTCGGGGGCCCATGGAAGACCGGCGGGTGACCATCTCCCGGCTCAAGGCCAAGATTGAGTATCCGGCCTCGTTCATGCTGGTGGCGGCCTCCAACCCCTGCCCCTGCGGCTACTACGGGGAAGGCGACCGCTGCACCTGCACGCCCGGCCAGCGCCTGGCCTATCTCTCCAAGCTCTCCGGCCCCATCATGGACCGGATAGACATCCAGATATGGGTTCATCCGGTGCAGACCACCGCGCTGGTAAGAGGCGGGAAGGCGGAACCGTCGGCCGATATTGCCCGGCGGGTGCTGGCGGCCCGGGAAATCCAGCGGAAGCGGCTGGAGGGGAGCGGCATCTTCACCAATGCGGAGATGTCTTCCAAGCAGATGGAACGCTTCTGCCCCCTGAGCGAAGACTGTAAACAACTGTTGGAAAAGCTGATAGACAAGCTGGGGCTGAGCGCCCGGGCCTACACCCGCATCGTCAAGATTGCCCGCACCATCGCCGACCTTGCCGCCTGCGAAGACATTCTGCCCGCACATCTGTCCGAAGCCGCCAGCTACCGCTTCCTGGACCGACGGAATATCCTGGATTTGTAAAATAGTACTATTTTTAGTATCTTTGCCATGTCAACCAAGGAAAAATTGATTGAACGGTTCAAAAAACTGCCGAAAGACTTTACGTTTGACGAACTTGTCAGCCTGATGACGTATCTGGGATTCACCATAACAAACAAAGGCGCAACATCCGGATCCAGAGTTGGGTTTATTAAGGGCTCACTACTTGTCAAGATGCACAAACCTCACCCACAAAACATAGTGGGATATAAAACCTTAAAGGAAATTCATGCCCTGTTAAAAAAAGAAAAAATATGGGAAGACTAACTTATAAAGGATACACAGGCTCTGTTGAATATGACGACAGTGTCAATAAGCTTGTTGGAAAGGTTTTGGGGATGAAACATACCCTTATCCTCTATGAAGGTGATGCATTGGATTCTCTCAAGAAGGATTTCGAAGAGGCTGTTGATGACTACATAGAGGAATGCAACGCCAACAACATTGTACCGGAGAAACCGTTCAGCGGAAAAACCGTTATCCGGATGGGGACAGAATTACATCAGGCTGCCACCCTGAAAGCGAAGGATCTTGGAATAAGCCTGAACGATTTTATCAAACAAGCCATAGCTGCTGCGGTCTAATGAAACACATGATTCAGATTGCCGGGCTCCCGGATTTGCCGAGGGCGGCAAAGGAGTTCCTGCAGGCCATCGGCAAGCACACGCTGGTGGCGTTTTACGCGCCCATGGGGGCCGGAAAAACCACGTTTGCCACCGCCCTGTGCAAGGAGCTGGGGGTGCAGGAGGACGCCATCAGCTCCCCCACCTTCGCCATTGTGAACGAGTACCGCGGCTATGAAGGCCGGCCCATCTACCACTTCGATTTCTACCGCATTGAGAATCCGGCCGAAGCGCTGGATATCGGCCTGTACGATTATCTGGATTCCGGGGAACTGTGCCTCATGGAATGGCCGGAGAACATTGAGTCCCTGCTGCCGGAAGAAACCCTGGAGGTGCATATTGCCGTACAGCCGGACGGCAGCCGGCTGCTTACCTGGGAAACTGCATAATTTCCGCCGGTGCGCGCCCCTGCAAAAGCAGCGCGCGCATCTTGTCCATGGCCGGAGCCACATGCTCAAAAAAGGCCCTGTAGCCCTCACAAAGCACGTTCACGCCCGTTTTAGGGTCCCGGTGCTGGGGGCATTCTCCGTTGCAGGCGGGCAAGTACGGGCACTGCTGACAGCGCCGCGGCAGCGTAGTCCATTTGCGGTAGGCGAAGTCCGCCACGGCCGGGGAGGACATCAGCTCCCGGAGGGGCGTTTGCAACACGTTTCCCAAGCGATAGCGAGGATACACAAAGTGGTCACAGGCATAAAGATCCCCGTTATGCTCGATCACCGCATTCCCCTGGCAGGTTTTTCCGAAGACGCACACGCCCTCCTTCTGCCCGCACCAAGCCGCAAGCGTGGAGTCGAAAAGCTGGACATAGTACTCCCCCACATCGGAGCGTACCCACTGGTCAAAAACATCGCACATGAACTGCCCGAAAGAGAGCGGCGACACCGACCAGAATGCAGGGGTTGCGCCATCGGCCTTGGGCTCCACGATGACGGGACGGCCCTTCCGGCCCTGCAGGCGCACGTATTCCACCACGGGGAGGAACTGCATATAGTGGCTGCCGGTATCCTTGAGGAACTGATAGACCTCCCGTCCGCAGCCCTCCCCCGCACGGCTTACCGTAGTGAGCGTATTGAACTCGGAACCGGCGTCTTGCAGCATATGGAGCCCGCGCATCACCCGGTCGAAACTGGGCTGCCCGCCCTGGTCCAGCCGATAGCGGTCGTGGATCCCGCGGGGCCCGTCTATGGAAAGGCCCACCAGGAAGTTATTCTCCCTGAAGAACCTGGCCCACTCGGGCGTTAGCAGCGTTCCGTTGGTCTGGAGGGAATTGAAAATGCGTTTGTCCCTGGCATAACGGCGCTGGAAGTCCACTGCCTTCCGGAAAAAATCCAGCCCCATGACCAGCGGCTCGCCCCCATGCCAGACAAACTGCACCTCGGGCACGTCATTCGCCTCGATATAAGCCTTCACCACCTTTTCCAGCACCTCCAGGCTCATGCGGGGCTCTTTTCCGCCATAGAGGGCCGATTTGTCCAGATAATAGCAGTAGGCGCAACCCAGGTTGCACAGCGACCCGGCCGGCTTGAGCATGATATTGAAGGCCGATGGTCCCGTGAGACGGGCGGCATCTTCCAAAGGTATGGACGTTGCGATGCTCATCACTACACTTTCTTCCTCCAAAGGTAGTAAACAAAAAATAAAAAGCCTATTTTTGTGATTATGATAGATAAAAACGCTATGCTTTTAACCCTTTCCAGCGCTGCGCTGGCTGCTTCCTGCTCTTCCGGAAAAGAGGCGGAGAAACCGCTGAATGTGGTATATATCATGTGCGACGACCACTCGTACCAGACCATCAGCGCGTATGACCGCCGTTTCATGGAAACCCCCAACATAGACCGCCTGGCCGACGAAGGCGCCCGCTTCACCCATTCTTTTGTGGCCAACTCCCTGAGCGGCCCCTCCAGGGCGTGCATGCTCACCGGTAAACACAGCCACAAGAACGGCTTCACCAACAACGAGCACGGCATCTTTGACGGAAGCCAGCAAACACTTCCCAAACTGCTGCAGGCTGGCGGCTATCAAACCGCCATGGTCGGGAAATGGCATCTGGTAAGCACCCCCACCGGTTTTGATTACTGGGACATCCTCACCGGGCAGGGAGATTATTACAACCCTGTTTTCATCCGCAACGGGGAGAAACTGGTGCGCCGCGGCTATTCCACCGACATTACTACTGACGTGGCTCTCGAATGGCTGGAGTCCCGTGAGAAGGACAAACCCTTTTGCCTTTTCCTGCATTACAAGGCCCCGCACCGCAGCTGGATGCCGGACACCAGGGACCTGGGGAAGTTCGACGACAGGGAGTTTCCCCTGCCGGAGACTTTTTATGACGATTATGCCGGACGGAAGGCTGCGGCGGCACAGGAAATGAGCATCCTCGCCGACATGAATGTAGTCTACGACCTCAAGATGGCCGACAAGGAAAACGAAATCCACACTCAAGAGAATCCCCATCTGGAAATATACGGCCGCAACCTTTATCGGCAGGACCTGAAACCAGGGGAATTGGTGGAAGGGCGGATGGATGCAGAGCAACAGGCCGCCTGGGATGCCTACTATGACCCTCTCGTCGCCCGCTTCAAGGCCGATTCCCTGTCCGGAGAAGCGCTCTACGAATGGAAATACCAGCGCTATATGCGAGACTATTGCAGTGTCATCCTTTCCGTAGACCGCAATGTGGGACGTGTATATGAGTATCTCCGGGACAACGGCCTGCTGGAGAACACGGTCATTGTCTACACCTCCGACCAGGGCTTCTTCATGGGCGAGCATGGGTATTTTGATAAGCGTTACATGTATGAGGAAAGCTTCCGCACCCCCCTGTTGGTCCGCATGCCGGGAGGGAAGAAGGGAGACATCCCGGAAATGGTGCAGAACATAGACTACGCACCCACCATCCTTGAAATGGCCGGCCTTCCGATACCTGACGATATCCAGGGAGAGAGTTTCATGCCCTTGCTGCGGGGAGAGAAAGTAAAGAACTGGCGCCATTCCCTGTATTACCATTATTATGAATATCCGGCCGAACATAGTGTGCGCCGGCATTACGGAGTAAGGACGGAGCGCTACAGCCTCATGCACTTCTACAACGACATTGACGAGTGGGAGCTTTTTGATTTGCAGGAAGACCCCCTGCAAGTGAAGAATCTCTACGGGCAGGAAGGATACGAGTCCCTCCAACAAGAACTGCGAACGGAATTGGAGCGCCTGCAAAAACGCTATGACGATCCCGCCTTGGCGTATAATTAAATTTCGTTTTTTTAACGGCAATGCACTTTTTTACAACCCCTGGTCCTTCCGGGGGTTGTATATTAATAATAATTCTTATCTTTGCGAAAGTAAAGAATCCTAAACCAATTATTTAACACTAACCTTTTAACCAACACATCATGCTAAAAACAATCCGTCGAGCCATTATGTCGGCAACTGCCTTCCTATTGGCGTCCACATTTGTGCTGGCACAAAGTCCACAGACGGTTCAAGGAAAGGTCTCCGACCCTTCCGGCGAACCGATCATCGGCGCCTCCGTGTTCGTTAAAGGCACCCAGAACGGTGCTGTTACCGATGTCAACGGAGCGTACACTCTCTCCCGTGTCAAGACGGGAGATGTCCTTGTCTTCACCTGCATCGGCTACATTTCTCAGGAAATAGCCTACGCGGGGGGGGTACTTAATGTTACCCTTGAGGAAGACAATGAAATGCTGGAAGAAACCGTGGTCGTGGGCTACGGCGCCCAGAAGAAAATGAATTTGTCCGGCGCTGTTTCATCCGTCAAGATGGAAGAAGTGCTGGGAGACCGCCCGCAGCCCAACGTGGCAGCAGCCCTCCAGGGCGCCATCCCGGGCCTGTATGTCAGCTCCGGCTCCAGCACTCCGGGTCAGACCGGAAAGAGTATCCAAATCCGTGGTACCGCCTCCTTCTCCGGCAGCAGCACCTCTGTATCCGGCATCTCCCCGCTCATCCTCATTGACAACGTTCCCGGCGACATCGACGCCCTGAACCCCGAGGACATCGAATCCGTAACCGTCCTCAAGGACGCTTCCGCTTCGGCCATCTACGGTGCCCGCGCAGCCGCCGGCGTGGTGCTCATCACCACCAAGCGCCCCAAGCAGGCCGAGAAGATCAAGATCAACTACTCCAACAACTTCGGCTTCGTGAACGCCATCAATACGCCTTCCCAGGTAGATGCCGTCACCTATCTGAACATGTACAAGGAGGCCTTTGACACCAATCTGTACGGCGCAGCCCAGAGCCAGAACATCGACTCCTGGCTGGGGTATATCGCAAAGTACCAAAACAACCCCGCCTCCCTCTCTTCCGAGGGCAAACTCACGCCCAACGGCATTCTAACCGCAGATGCTGACGGCTTGCGCTACTACCTTACAGATGAAGACCAGTACAAGCGCATGTTGGAGACCGGTTTCTCCATGAACCACAACTTGGCCGTGACAGGTGCCACCGACCGAATCCGCTTCCGTCTCTCCGCAAATGCCTACAATGAGAACGGTCCGCTGTATAGCAAAAAGGACATTTACAAGCGCAAATCTGTCAACGGTGTCGTATCGGCCGATATCGCAAAATGGTTCACCCAGGAGCTGGACATCTATTACACCCAGCAAAACCGGGAATACCTGAACGATGAAGCCGGAGCCTTGTACGGTGTCCGTACGCCCAACTTCCTGCCGGACGGCGAAGATCCGCTGGGATACACCATCCGCACGCCCCGGAATATCATTGAAAACGCCAACGTGCGCTACACCAGCATTGCGCAGCCCCGTATTTTCACCAAATCCATTTTCCGTCCCATAAAAGGCCTGGAGCTGATTTTTGAATACACCTACCAGCGCAAGGGGACCGACTACAACTACTTCTCGGGAAAATACACGTATACGGACATCCAGCTCAATGTGCTCAATGGCCCTGAACACGATTATTACAACACGCGCCGTTCCATTGAAGACCGGAACAGTATCAACGCTTACGCCACCTACGCCTTCGAGCCTTGGAAAAACCATCATTTCCAGGTGATGGCCGGTTTCAACCAGGAATACTGGAACTATTCTTATTATGAAACCCGCGCCGAAGACCAAGCCATCCTCTCCATCCCCTCCATGTCCAATGCCCAGGGAAAAGTTACCACAAACGACCTGTATCAGGATTATGCCCTGCGAAGCGGCTTCTTCCGTTTCAATTACGATTTTGACGGCAGATATATCCTGGAAGTGAGCGGCCGATATGACGGCTCCTCCAAGTTCCCTAAGAACTCCCGTTTCGGCTTCTTCCCGTCCTTCTCCCTTGCCTGGAATATCTCCCGCGAACCCTTTATGCAGGGAACCAAGGGCTGGCTGGATTTGCTCAAGCCCCGTTTCTCTTACGGTTCCATTGGCAACCAATCTTCCGTAGGCTACTATGACTATATCTCTTCTTTAGCCATGAATACCCAGGGAAGCACCTGGCTCAGCGGAAACGACAGCGGCTATGTGACCGTTATCGGCGCCCCCGGAATCATCAGTAACAACTTTACCTGGGAAACCATCTACACCACCAACGTCGGTCTGGACTTCGCCCTCTTCGGGAACCGCCTTACCGGTACTTTCGAATGGTTCCAACGCGACACCAAGGACATCCTCTCACAGAGCGTTGCCATGTCGGCCGTGCTGGGAGCCGACGCCCCCATGCAGAATGTGGGCGCCATGCGCACCCAGGGCTGGGAGTTCAATGTAAACTGGCGCGACAACATCGGCAAGGATTTCGGCTATCGCCTGGGTTTCAACATCTGGGACTACAAGTCCAAGGTGACCGCCCTCAAGTTCAACGAGGAGAAGAACCTGGATTACCTTTACGTGGGCAAGAATGTGGGTGAAATCTGGGGCTACGAGTACGACGGCTTCTACACCGTGGACGACTTCGCCGACCTCAACACCTGGGCCCTCAAGGACGGTGTAACCACCGTAAGCGGTGTTTCTCCCCGTCCCGGCGACTACAAGTTCCGGAACCTCCACGACAACCAGTACGGCGAAGATGACGTAAACAACATCAACACCGGCAAGAACACGGCTGACGAACCCGGAGACCGCAGGGTGATCGGTAACACGACGCCCCGCTTCCAGTATGGCGTGAACCTGGGCATCAACTTCAAGGGCTTCGACCTCAGCGTTATGCTCCAGGGAGTAGGCAAGCGCGACTACTTCAACAGCGGGCCCTACTTCTATACCTATAACTCCTCCGATCCCATGTGGCATCCTGTCTACAGCGGAACTGACAATTATTGGAAGCCCAAGAGTACCGATGCCTCCAGCCCCGACTACTATGTGGCCGAGAATCCCAACGCCACCCTTCCCCGTATCTACGGTAACGTGGGCAACGCCGGCTACAACCGCCGCACCAACACCCACATGCTTGCCAAAGCCTCTTATCTGAGAGTGAAGAATATCACCCTGTCCTACTCCTTCCCCCAAAAATGGATGAACAGTATTTATGTGAGCAATCTCCGCGTCTATGTCAGCGCAGAGAATCTCTTCACCTTTACCAGTCTTCCCAAGGGAATCGACCCTGAAACCCTCAGTTGGTCTTATCCGCTGTACCGCACGGTTTCCTTTGGTTTGAACCTCACTTTCTAAAGCTCTGACAGATATGAAAAAGATTCTATATGCCATATCCCTCACCGCCCTTTTGACGGGAGTGTGTTCCTGTAACGACGCCTATCTGGACCGTACACCAAAGGGTGCCATCACGGAAGCATCGGCCTTTGCCTCTTATGAGTCCAGCGCCGCATACGTGCTTACGCTGTATGACGTTTTTAACGGTTATGTTTTCCTTCAGGGTCCGTCCTGCCTTGTGAACAGTCCGCTGGCAACATCCACCCGAGACCTGTATTCCGGCCTTTTGGACAACTACAACAGCGGCTGGTCAACCATCTCCAACAGTTTTGCCAACCAGACTGAGGTCATCCCGACATCGGCCAATTCCTATTCCTATCCGTATGTATGGATCCGCCAGGCGAACATCCTGCTGGACCACTTGGACGAGATGGAGGCTACCGACGCTCAGAAAAAGCACCTGGAGGCCGTCGGACGGTTCTTCCGTGCCTTTGCCCACTATGCCCTTCTTGTCAACTACGGAGACTGCATTTACGTAGACGAGACCGTTACTGACGACTCCGACGTAATGACCGCTTCCCAGAATTCCCGTCAGTTTGTGGCCGATAAAATTTACAACGAACTGGACTGGGTAATTTCCAACATCCAGGACAACCTGGCCGCCCCCAACACCATTAACAGCGACGTAGCCAAGGCCATGATGTCCCGCTTCTGCCTTTTTGAAGGATCTTGGAGGGAGTATCACGGCGTGGCCGACGAGACCGGGATGGTGACCAAGGCCCAACTGCTTGCCCGTTGCGTTTCCGTCTCCAAGGAACTGGCCGACAAGTACCCGACCCTCTATACCGGAGACAACAACGACAAGCATCCCGGCAAGGGCTGGGGACAGATGTGGACCAGCGACGACCTGGCAAACGTGCCCGGCGTTCTCCTGTACAACAAATATGTGGAGGATGTGAAGCAGCACCGCATGGGTCACTACGAGCACATTGCATCGGCCTGTCTGGAAATGCCCCAGAGCACCGTAGACCTGTATCTTACCGTGGACGGCCTTCCTATCCACAATGCCGCGGTTAAGACCTACGACTACGACGGTCTCACCCAGAGCTACAGCGAAAGCGCCACTCCGTACGATTACGCCAACGCCGATCCATACAAGACCTTCCGCAAGCGCGACCCGCGCCTGTGGCAGATGGTGGTTCCTCCGTACAAGGTAATCCGCGAGTCCAACGCCAATCTGTGGAATCCGGACGACGGGGCCGACGGCAAGTACCTCGAGTACGTGAACCAGTTCACGCCCCGCGGAACCAAGCAGAGCAACGGCTACCTGGTGCCCAACTTCAGCGTAGATTATCACCAGATTGAAAGCCACAAGTCCCTGCCTTCCACCAACTGGGCCGGCAATGTCCTGCCCAACGTCCCGCACACCCAGAACGGTGCGGCCGGCGGCCCGGGCTCCACTGACGGAAAGATCGGCTACTTTAACACCTTCCCCTTCCAGAAATGCAAGAGCGGCTACTTTGTATGGAAGCAGGTGGCCAACTGGGACAAGCAGAACTCCACCTTCGTAATGGACGTGGCCGACAAGCCGCTGTTCAAGATTGAGGAAGTGCTCCTGAACTATGCCGAAGCCGCCTTCATCACCGGTGCGTTCAACCAGACGGTGGCCGATGCCACCATCAACCGGCTGCGTGACCGTGCCGAGGTAGGCCGCATGACCGTGGCCAACATCAACGCCGGCTTCGACCCCGACCGCGATCCTTCAGTGGATCCCGTTCTTTGGGAAATCCGCCGCGAACGCCTCATCGAACTCATGGGCGAAAGCTTCTCCTTCGAGGATGTCCGCCGCTGGAAGAAGGCAGACTGGTTTGTAAACAAGCACCAGTATGGTGTTTGGGTGAATGCCGATGACTTGGCCAATGTAGAGACCCACACCGGCGGAACCACCGGCCTGATGGACAACGCAACCCATCTGGAAGCCTCCGCCGCCACCGTAGCCGCCCAAGGCGGTGGTCACTTGTACTACTATCTGGATCCGGTCAAGGCAGGAAAGGGCTGGTTGGACAAGTACTACCTCCTCCCGATTCCTTCGGAGGAGATGCTGCTGAACACGAATCTCAAGCAAACCACCGGATGGTAAAGTTATCTCACGCATTACTGTTAGCAGGAGGCGCCGCAACGGCGGCCTCCTGCTCTTCCAAAAAAGCGGAAGCTCAGCTCCAGCGCCCCAACGTGCTCTTCATCCTGGCCGATGACCTGGGCTGGGGAGATCTCAGTTGCTATGGGCAGGAGCGCTTCTCCACCCCCAACATCGACGCCCTGGCGGCGGCCGGCCTCCGTTTTACACAAAGCTACTCCGGAACCACGGTGAGCGCCCCTTCGCGCTCCTGCCTGGTCACCGGGACCCACAGCGGACACACCGCCATCCGCGGCAACCGGGAGCTGGATCCGGAAGGGCAGTTCCCGCTTCCAGCCGGTGCCCAAACCCTTTTCCACGACTTCCGGAACGCCGGTTACACCACCGGCGCCTTCGGCAAATGGGGCCTGGGCTTCGTGGGCAGCACCGGAGACCCTCAGGCGCAGGGCGTAGACCAGTTCTACGGCTTCAACTGCCAGCTGCTGGCCCACAGCTACTACCCGGACCACCTTTGGGAGAATGACAAGCGCATCGACCTTCCCGAAAACCGGAACGACGACTCCTACGGTACCGGTTCCTATGCCCCGGACCTCATCCACGCCAAGGCGCTGGAGTTCCTGGAGGGGGCCGCGCAGGACGGGAAACCCTTCTTCCTATGGTACCCCACCACCATTCCGCACGCCGAACTGCTGGTCCCGGAAGACAGCCTTGTGCAAAATCTTCGCGGCCGCTATCCGGAAAAGCCCTTCAACGGGGCCCGACCCGGAGATCCGTACTTCCTGAAGGGCGCTTATGTGGCCCAGGAATACCCCCACGCCACTTTTGCCGCCATGGTCACCCGTCTGGACCACTATGTGGGAGAACTGGTGCAGCGGCTCAAAGACCTGGGGCTCTACGAGAACACCCTCATCATCTTCGCCTCCGACAACGGGCCGCACCTGGAAGGCGGGGCCGACCCGGACTTCTTTGACAGCAACGGCCCCTGGAGAGGCTACAAGCGGGATGTTTACGAGGGCGGGATCCGCGTTCCCCTGATTGTCTCCTGGCCCGGCCACGTCGCCCCCGGCACCCAGACCGACTTCCTGTGCTCCTTCTGGGACCTGATGCCTACGTTCCGGGAGCTCACCGGCAGCGCTTCGGCCGAAGGGATGGACGGCGTGAGCCTGCTTCCGCTCCTCACCGGTGCTGAAGGACAGCAGGAACACGACTACCTGTACTTTGAGTTCCAGGAGCTGGGCGGGCGGCAGGCCGTCCGGCAGGGGCCCTGGAAGCTGGTGCACATGGCCATCCGTTCCGAAGCCCCCTACTTTGAACTGTATAATCTGGATGAAGATCCGGGTGAAACCCATGACCTGAGCGCTTCCATGCCCGAAAAGGTGCAGGAACTCAAGGCCCTGATGGACGAGGCCCACATTCCCAATCCGGATTTCCCGGTCCTGAAGGGAGAATGATTTACAGACTCCTTACCGCTGCTTCGATTTCCTCTTCCCGCCCTTCGGGGATTACCGGGGAGAGGAAGGAGAGCATTTGGAGAGTTCGTGCCTCAGCCTCCGGGATACCCCGGGATCGCATGTAAAAGAGCTCATCGGGGTTCAGCTGGCCCACGGTGGCGCCGTGGGAGCACTTCACGTCGTCCGCATAGATTTCCAGCCGGGGCTCGGTTTTCACCTGTGCTTCCGGCGTAAGGACGATGTTGTGGTTCTCCTGGTAGGCCTCCGTCTGCTGGGCGTCGGGGGCCACCACAATAGTGCCGTGGAAGTTCACCTGTGCTTTTCCGCCGGCGATGCCGTTGACAAGCTGCGTGCTCTTGCAGCCGGGGGCCCGGTGGTGCATGAGGATGCGGAAATTCACCTTTTCGTCGGCCCGGGAAAGGTAAAGGGCCTTGATGTGGGCCTCGGCCCCGGGGCCCACCAGGTCTATGTTCACGTCAATATCCCGGGACTCTCCCGGCAGCACCACGTACTGCAGGTCCAGGGTTTGCCCGGCTTCCACGCGGAAGAGATTGCCGGTCTGGCCGGCAATGACGAAGGGATCTATGTACTTGCCGTGTCCCATATCAGAACTGGTCAAAGCCCTTTGATTCTATGGCGTCAATGAGCTCCCGACCGCCGGTACGGACAATGCGGCCGGCCTTGAGCACGTGCACCACATCCGGCTGCACGTATTCCAGCAGCTTGTGGTAGTGGGTGATGATGATGGCGCTCTTGGAGGGCGTACGGAGGGTATTCACCCCATCGGCCACTATCTTGAGGGCGTCCACGTCCAGGCCGCTGTCCGTCTCGTCCAGGAGGGAGAGATCCGGGTCCAGCAGGGCCATCTGGAAAATCTCGTTGCGCTTTTTCTCCCCTCCGGAGAAGCCCACGTTCACTTCCCGCTTGGCGAATTCCGGCTTCATCTGCACCAGGGCCATCTTCTCTTTCATGAGTTTCAGGAAATCTCCGGTTTTCATTTCCGGCTTGCCCTGAGCCTTAAGCTTGGCATTCACGGCGGCCTTCATGAAAGCGGTGATGGTGACGCCCGGAATCTCGATGGGATACTGGAAACTGAGGAAAAGGCCGGCCCAGGCACGCTCCTCAGGGCTCAGGGCCAGCAGGTCCTGTCCCTTATAGAGGACGCTGCCCCCGGTGACCTCGTAGTCCGGCCGGCCGGTGAGGACGGCGCTCAGGGTGCTTTTGCCAGCCCCGTTGGGCCCCATCACGGCATGCACCTCTCCCGGGCCGATATGAAGGTCTATCCCCCTGAGTATTTCCTTGTCGCCAATCCTGGCGTGAAGATTCTGGATGTCTAACATAATGCCGTTATCCTGTAAATATTTAACTATCAGTGTTTTAATAATTTCAACCTGGTTCGTTTCTCTTAGGTTGTTTTCCTCATTTCTCTATAAATCAATCACTTATGGTACCACGCTCTTTTTGGTACAGCTTCATCCAAGTATACAGCGACCAAAGGCCGTTCACCAGGTACAGGGCGCTCACGATGGACATGAGCACATTGCCCACGCTCAGGTGCAGGGCAATCTGAGTAAGGTTCACCAGCAGCCAGGCCATCCAGCAGTCCCATTTCTTCATGGCCGACAGGAGCTGCGCCAGCAGGATGAGCACCGTCACGCAGGAATCCAGGTAAGGGTGCGGATCG
>ERZ842401.4933-NODE-4933-length-15131-cov-10.418612_pt1 | contig 15131 bp, 19 predicted proteins | sample MGYA00521270_ERZ842401 | MGnify/ENA primary metagenome ERZ842401 (study PRJEB31892, sample SAMEA3878208) | bioreactor metagenome | biome: Moose rumen | place: Sweden | collected 2011-10 | study: EMG produced TPA metagenomics assembly of the PRJEB12797 data set...
CCTTTCTCAGAGCGTGTAAGCAAATTATCGAGGAGTTTCATTGCACCGTCATGCTTATTCACCACACAGGCCACAGCGCAGAAAATCAGGACCGTGCAAGAGGGTCAAGCGTATTCAAAGGAGCTATGGATATGGAGTATAAAGTTTCAAAAACAGGCCGAATAATTACACTAGGGAACTCCAAGAATAAAGACAATGAAGAACAGCCGCCTATGGTGTTTCAGATGGTTGAAGTGCCGGTACCGAATTTCTATAACTCAATGGGATGGCAGGAGAAAACTTGCGTTATTGAATTTGACGAACAGACAACCGCAATTGTAGGAGGACAAAGCACTCCAAAAGAAAAAGTTACCAAAACAGAACAATTCGCACGAGATACCTATAAAGAAGCTGCCGCTAAGTTTGGAGTAATTATTCACGATGAAGAAACTCATGCTGATGTTGTAGCCGTTGATACAGAAAATTGGCGCGAAGTGTTTTATCGGAGATGTGCAGCAGATAAAGAAGGCGTTAGGCGTGTTCAATTTAACCGAGCAAGAAAGATTTTACTTGAGGATAAGAAAATTTTATTCAAGAAAGAACTTTACAAAAAAGAATTTTATTGCCTTATGCCTAGTGGCGACGCTTATGAAACGTCAATATTGTATTCAATACGCCAAAAAGATAAAGAATAATTCTAGGTATTTTTTACGATAGATCGTAACATCGTAACGTAACATAAAAATTTTTGTTACGTTACCCTGTTGCGTAACACCGTAACAAGCGTAACACACCCCTTTAGGGGTGTTACGTGTTACGCCAGGTTGTTACGGTAAAAAGTGATATAAAAACCTAGATGATAACAGGGTTTAGAAACACAAGAAAATAGATTTTTTTAGAAATGTTACGCTTTTTTTAAGTTTTTCGAATAACATAATGTTACGGTAGGTTATTAATAAATTTTTCAACATGGAGTAAAAAATTTTGAAAGGAGTTGTAGCATGAATTACTTGATATTACCTGAAAACAAAATTGATGAGCTTTACGATGAGCACTGTGAAGCCGTTCTTGATGCCTGCTACCGCCGCTACGACAGTGAACTCCGCCGCGAGAATTTAACGCAGTCCGAAATTCGCGCGTTCTTTGAAGCGGAGTTACAGGGCCGCCCGTACCTCGAAGGCAGCACAGCGACGGGAGTTCCGGCCGGACGGTTTCATAGTCTTTCACATTGGAGTATTAAATTTTATCCATAGTTTTGATACAGCTAAGTGAATGTTAGAATGATTAAAATTATAAAAAAGGATGATTAAGAATGACACAAAACACAGTTGGTTTAGATATATTTCATTTTGATGATAGCCGTCCGAATTTTGAAGATTTGTCGGAGGATAATGGGATACATTTCTGGTTAGCCTCAAAGCTGATGGAAGCATTAGGATATAGTGATATGGTGAATATCAAGAATGCTAAACCATTACAACGAGCATTAACGGCATGTAACACGTTAGGAATACCAGTACAGGAAAACTTTGAATTTCTAGAAAACGATGTGAAATTAACAAGATTTGCGTGTTATCTAGTAGCGATGAACGCGGATGTCAAGAAACCAGAGGTATCGGCGGCACAGGCATATTTTGCGGCATTGGCGGAAGCATTCAGTAAGTATGCGCAAGATAACGAGGCAGTAGATAGGGTATTAACTCGAGATGAGATAACGCAGGAAGAAAAGTCATTGAACAGTGTAGTACATAATTCTGGAGTTGAGAGCTATCCATTATTTCAGAATGCCGGTTATCGAGGAATGTACAATATGGATTTGAGGCATTTACGGAAAATAAAGGGAGTACCTGAGAAACGTAGCCCGCTTGATTTTATGGGTTCCACAGAGAGTGCGGCAAATTTATTAAGGCTTCGTTTGACGGAGGAGAAAATAAAGCAGGAAAAAAGTGAAGGGCAAGACAGCTTAGAAGCAGCAGCTTTAAACATAGGGGAAGAGGTGCGCGATTTACTTATACGAACAATTCATAAAACCCCCGAAGAACTGCCGCCTGCACCCGATATAAAGAAAGTGCATCAAGGATTGAAAGCTGCGAGTAAGGGATTTCGAGCGATAGATAAACGGTCTAAATAGTTCTGCACGAAGTCAAGAGTAAGAAAAAAGTTCCTGAATAAAGGAGCTTTTATTTCTATAATAAAATTAGCAGTGTAAAAGTAAAATAAGTGCTAATAAAAAGTTTGGAGGTGAGTAAAATTAGCATATTGCTAGAATTGGAGCTGTTAGGACTGCCGCCAACAGTGAACAACATGTACCGGAGCCGGCGGAATGGAATACGCTACAAGACTGCGGCGACACAGCAATATCAAACATATGCGACCGGAGTAATTCGAAACGCCTGGCAAGGGCGAGCAGCATACGGCGGAGCAGTGAGCTTGGATGTAAAGTTCTGTGTACGAGACCGTCGGCGTTGGGATATAGACAACCGGCTAAAAGCGCTTCAAGACTGCTTGATGAGCGGGGGAGTAATTGAGGATGACAGCCAGATAGAAGAATTATATGTCAGGCGAGAACGCACAGGCGAGGCAGGAACATATATTACCTTAAGAGCGCTAGAATAGTTTATGCGAGTTTGTATTAAGAGATGATGAAAGCGAGCAAATAAGCTAGTAAATATTTCTCATATGGAGTAAAAAATTCAGGTAACCCATCAAGATTTCAAGAGCAGCAAAAGTGTCGAAAAGCTAAAAATAGCTCATGAAAAAGAGTTAGGTGTAAAAATTATTTATCTCCTGAATAAGTTTTGAGAAACTGCTACTTTGAGTTCCTGTTAATCTGTAAGCCTCCGTGTATTGAGTTGAACCACTTCGTGTCATTTCATCAAGAGCGTTGATAAAAGTTCTATCCCATCTTGTAGCGAGAGTTTTGTAGAAATTACCACCGCCATCACCTTTTTTCCTTTTGTCTTGTTGCCATTTCTGATAATCTCCTTGAAGTACTAAAAGCGTTCTGCCGAACTCTTCTCTGCTAATAAATCCGTTTTCCAGAGCTTTACGAATGATGACAAAGCGACTGCACCGAAAATACTTGCTTATATCCCCAAGAGTGTATAGGTCATGCATATGATATGCTTTCCATTGTTCTATGAAGAGAGCTTATCAGGAGCGATTATTTCAGCTGCAATGGCATTGCATATTTGCTCAAGACGGCTTATATTTTCCTGACTAGCATAAGGTTCATTGTACAGGCTATTTTTCCCAAGCCAAACGTGAGCCAGTTCATGAAGCAGAGAGAATAATTTGCCGTTATCTGTGTCATTGGAATTGATGAAAATTAGCGGAGCGTATTCGTTGATTAAGATGAAAGCTCTAAATTCGTTTAGATTTAGTTTACGTGATGTATTATTCCCTACGATACCATTTTTCATGACCAAAATCCCCAAAGCACTGATGCGGCTTCTTAAAAAACGGAAAGCATCAGAAGAGTCTTTGCATAACTTGAACCATTCTTTTGTTATGCCTAGTTTAGAACGTATATCTTCAGTAATGGCTTCGTGGCTTTCTTTAAGATTGCAACAAGTAATATAAGGTAACGGGCCATAACCGTTTTCCTGATAGTAGTTTGCCATCCAATCCTGAACCCTCTGCATGGCGTTGATAGTGTCGATTAAATTTCTGCTTGGATTTTGCGTGTGTTCACTATCAATAGTTCTAGGGTATATGTGTTCTCCTGCTGACTTCTTCTATTTTTTTGAATGTAGGTTTTTTCTTACCCGATTTCCACTCAAACAGCAAATCCAAGATAGAATTACCCGTATGCTCGTATTGAGCTTTCTGGATAATCCAATCAATTATCACGTCTTTGATGTCAATGTGTAATGCGGGCATGAATCTCTCCTCCTTTGTGCAAGTGAGATTTCTATTCTGCTTTTTGTCGTGCTCTAGCTCTACCAAGAGTAGCTCTGCTGATGCCTGTCATTGCGGAGACTTGCTTGTACGAATGCGTTTGCAGTAGTTCAAGAGCATGGTCAATTTATACTCTTGTGAATTTTTTGGGTCGGCCATCACGGAAGTTGGGATTTTGGCGAGCGATAGCTTTGCCCTCCATAGTACGTTGAAGTATCATATCGCGCTCAAACTCCGAGAATGACAGCATGATGTTACGGATCAATCTACCAGTCGGAGAGTTGTCGATAATACCCATATTAAGCACATCGATAATAACTCCTTTTGCGTTTAGGTTCTCGATTAACTGAATGCCATCAATGACACTGCGAGCGATTCTATCGAGCTTGGTGATAATAAGTTTGTCGCCGGATTGAATGACTTTCAGTAACTCATCAAGCTGAGGGCGAGAGTTCTTAGAACCACTGAATACATCGGAGAAAATTTTAACAGCTCCCGCACTGCTCAGAGCAAGAAGCTGAGCGTCAAGAGAGTTGCCATCACGAGCCTGACCATTTGTGCTGACGCGAGCATAACCAAAAACCATAGAAAGCTTCCAATATGAGCAAGAGTAATGAGTAATAAAGATGAGAGTATTTTGCAACAGGAGACTAATAATCTCAAAAGTGGTCAATTATAGAATTATGTACATGACAGAAAAAAAGAGATCTCGAAAACTCTGATAAAATACCAGAAAAAGGAGCAGTTGAGAATGCAGACACTACCAATAGGAGTTCAAGACTTTGTGCAGTTAAAACAGGATGACTTGCTGTACGTGGACAAGACAGCTAGATTACTCGAACTAATAGAGAACGGGCGGAGGTATTTTCTCCCACGCCCGCGCCGATTCGGGAAATCATTAACACTCTCGACATTAGGGGCAATGTTCAGCGGACATCAAGAGTTATTTAAGGGTTTAGCAGCAGAACAATGGGTTATCCAGCAATCTGAGAATCCTTTACCAGTATTGAGATTAGATATGAGTTCATTGGGAAGTTACAGCAATAGAGAGGGACTTAATAGAAATTTAGTTCAGAGATTGGAAGAAATAGCAGAAGATAATGAGCTAGAGCTACAAACGGTATCTGACTGCGAAGGAATGTTACGGCAGCTAATACGTTCTGCTTTCAAGCGCAGAGGTTCTGTAGTCGTCCTTATAGATGAGTATGACAAGCCAATACTCGATAATCTGTCCGACCTGAAGAAAGCTGATGAAATGCGTGAAGTTTTGCGTTCATTCTATACGGTGCTGAAGAGCTGTGATGAGTATCTGCGTTTTATCTTCATCACAGGTATCTCAAAATTCAGCAAGATGGGCGTGTTCTCGGCTATGAATAATTTGCAGGATATTTCTGCGTCTCACATCTATAGTGATATTACAGGCTATACTCAAAATGAGCTGGAGTACTATTTTTCTGACAGGATAGAATCTCTCGCACAATCAATGTCGATAACTAATGATGAGCTGACTAACAAGATACGCAAATATTATGACGGCTTTTCTTTCGATGGTGTTACACGCTTATATAATCCGTTTTCCATATTGAACTTCTTTTTTGACGGTACTTTCAAAAACTACTGGTACACCTCCGGCTCGCCCACATTTATAGTGAAATACATGAAGGAACATCAAATCAGCGATCCGGAAGAATACCGCCATATAGAAGTATCAGCGGATTTTGCTGACACTCACGAAATCGAATACGCAACGCCAGCAAGTTTCTTGTATCAGAGCGGCTATCTCACCATTGAGAAAAGCGAGGGCGATACATTAACGCTAGATTACCCGAATGAAGAAGTCAGGAAATCACTTGTCCGCATGTATCTAGATGAAATATATCACGTCAGACGTTATATCACACTCGGTACAAAGTTATGGGACACTCTCAACAGCGGAGATATTGCTCAGGCCGTTGAGCTGTACAATACAGCAATAGCCGGAGTGCCTTATGATGATTTCCCTAACCGCAATGAATTTTGGTATCGCTCGCTTTTCATCATGCTACTGAAAGGCGCAGGGATTGTATCGTATGCAGAGGTTCACACATTCAGGGGGCGAAGTGATTTGCTGATTCAGTTTAGTGATTTGATTGTAGTGCTGGAATTCAAATTCGCTCATAAGTCCTCGCAGGTTGAAAATATGATGAAAGAAGGAAAACAGCAGATGAATAACAGAGAATACGCTAAAAATTATGCTTCAGAAGGGCGCAAAACCATCATTGCTGTATTAGTCGCTGATGATGAGAAACGGCAGATTGTAACTATTTAATCATATTAGGCAGTCTAAACCGTAAAAGGCCGGTGCATTTGTTTTTCAAGAAACGGAACAGTGCCAGAACAGTGTTTTTTATACGATAGTGCTTGCCGCTTGGTAACGTAACTCCGACACCTCCAATAACAAACGGACTCTGAACAAATGTACTCTTCTGTATGCTCTCCATAGCTCTAAGATATTTCCAGAAACGGCGCAGTTCGTCTATATTCGGTGCATTATCAATATTTCCGTGTCTTGGCTCAGCAAATCTCAATATCAATGCCGGTCTCAGACTTGATATTTCTTCGGAGAGATGACAGTTTATCGTTCCATTCTTCTGACACTTTCATTTTATTCATGGTTCTTGTGATTGATGAACGGTTACGTCCCATAACTATCGCAATGTTTCTGATACTCCAATAAAATCCGTCTTCACTGTTGAAGAGATAATTTATCTTTGGTGTCTGCCATGAATATTTTTGATGCAGAAATCTTTTATGATTTGACTGTGAGCTGTGATATTTCTGATAGTCAGCTATATAACTCACCAAAAATATCATAGTTGCATTGCGTGTCTGCTGGAACTCTTTGAACTTCTCTTGCATGCGCGACATTACTTTATCTGGAAGGTTGAAATTAGTCATATTTTTCTTTTCAAATGCACAGGTTAAATACTGTTGAATTATTTTCAGCATATTATAATGTGAACACTAATATATGAGTTAAGTATAGATATTAAGGAAAATTTTTGTGTATTGGAGGGTATCTTGGTTGAGTTCACCTTTTGACGGCTATTTTGAGGTAGATTTTGGTATTGCTTCCTCATTGAGGCGAAGAAACCGCCAGCGTCAGGAACAACAACGCCGTCGTCTGGAGGCTGAGAGACGCAGGTATGAGCAGGAACGCAGAAGACTTCAGGAGGAAGAACGCCGCAGAAGACGTGAACAGCACGAAGCTCAAGAGAGAGAACGTAAAGCCCGTGAACAAGAACGCCAAGCCAGAGAAGAAGCTAGGAAAAGACGTGAAGCCGAAGAGAGACGCAAAAGACTAGAAGCCGAAGAACTTGCCCGAAAAATGCGCGAGATTGAACGTAATGCAGAAGAAACACGTCATCTCCGAAAAGCCCGCCGCCAGCAGGAGGAACAGATTATGCAACAAAGAGCAGCAGAAACACGAAGACTCAGAGAAGCACAAAAACAACAGCGTGATTACGAAGAAAAAGTGAAGTCTCTTAGGGAGAGCTTGTATAAAGTCTATGAATTTAATCTTTCCGATAATCTACGCGATGAAACAGAAAATCTTGAACACGAGCTTGAATCACATAATACTGTTGAAGCACTGGAAGATTTCAGCACCTTTCGTTTAACTCCATTTTTGAGCAAATGCCGAAATTATCATGAACGTTTTGAAAATTATTTGTCGCTTTTGGACAAGTATAAAGCATCCGCTGAAATGATCGGTGTTGAGGCTCAGGAAGTACCGTTTGATGAGAATTTCGAGGCAGTACTGACAGAATTAATCAGCACTCTTGAAGAACGCGCTTACACAGACATCAAACGCGAATATATACATCAGGCAATGAATGAAGAAATGTCGAGCATGGGCTATAAAGTCGTAGGATTTCGAGAAATGTCTATACCTTCAGGAGGTTCATTCAGGGAGGAACTTTACCAGATTGATGATGATGGCGTAGCAGCGAGTGTTATTTATCAGGATAACGGGCAAATTTCCATAGAGATAGGCGCGCTCAGAAGCACAGATGCAAGGGAAGAATACCCCCTTGATGATGAAATGCCTGTAGTCTTGGAGAATCATCAAAGGTCTTTTTGCGCAAAGGCTCTCAAGTTTGAATCGGATATGTCAGCAAAAGGTATTACATGTTCAATTACTAGACAGCCTCCCAGCGGTGCACATGCTCCTGATTTCATGATAGAGGACTACAAAATGCAGCATGACGTGAAAATTCTTGCTTCGGAACGCAGTAATACTTTTTCGGATTCTATAGAGAGAGTGAATAGTAATGGCTGATTGGGTCAAGTATTGTCCTAAGTGCGGTGCTGAGAATAAAGGCCACCGTTCAACCTGTAAGTGCGGTGAAGATTTGCGGAATGTACCGAAAGTTCCTAAGGGCAGTATTAGTGTTCCCCAGCTGCCGGAGAAGAAGAAAATCTGTCCTGTATGTTTTACCGTGAACTCTGCGAAGTCTGCGGCGTGTTCATGCGGTGCGGATCTCGGCTCTGTATTGGCTATACCAGCGGACAAGGTTGACGATGAGCTGAAAAAATTGCAGTCCCGGCCGGAAGAAGTACACACTCCTACACCTTCACCTCAGCAGCCGGAAAATGATAATGTGAGATTATGCCCTAATCTTGATTGCAGCCACATTAACCTCGCCGCTAAACGCATGTGTGAAAAATGCGGGACTCTGATCACTGAAATAATTACTCGTCAGAAAGCAGAAGCTGAAATACTCAAGCGCACTCAAGAAGCCAAAAAGCAGGAAGCCCCTAAGCCTAAAGAGAAACGCAGAGCAATATCGGCACGTCTTGTTGCGGATGACGGATTCACGTACGACATGAAGCCCGGAAAAATTACGGTAGGCAGACAAAACACAATGATGGAGTATCTACGGCCAATGCTTTGGGTCGGCAGAAAACACGCTGAACTGAATTTTGAGGACGGTGTGCTGACTGTGCAGGATTTAGACTCAGAGAATCATACATACGTGAACGGCAAAAGGGTTCGCAATGGAGAAGTCAGGGAGCTTGCAAACGGCGATGTGCTAGGGTTGGGGGACAGCCGGAAAGATACTCAAGACAGCAAAGCAGCCTTCTTCATAGTAGAGTTACGCTGATGTTCATTGCCCGTATTCTCTATCCGGTAAGAACTTTCTGAAAGCTCAAAGATAATACTTCCGAGTCTCATGAAGATCATTAACAGTCTCGCAGGGAAATATGATATAGACGGCTTCACTCTTTCCGGAGGCGATCCGTTTTATCAGCCTGATGCTTTGAGTGAATTGCTGCCTGAACTCAACAAAATATCATGCGATGTCCTCATATACACCGGTTATCTGTATGACGAACTGCTGCGGAAATATTCCGGCCTTCTGGAGCAAATAGCTGTGTTGATTGACGGCCCTTATGTTGGGCTCTGAACAATGGCGAAACTCTAAGGGGGTCTGGCAATCAGAAAATTATATTTCTGAGGAGGGAATTTCAGCATATCTATGATAACTACTGCAAGGACTGGCAGAATCACGTTCAGAATTTCACCACACCGACAGGCATTGCTTCAGTAGGTATTCACAGGCCGGGCTATCATCAAGAACTTGAAGAACACCTCAAAAAGAGAGGACTGACAACATGGCAATAACTGGCAGCAAAAGCAGCTGAACCCGCGAACTCGACATCTTCAGCAAGATAAAATCACTAATCATCCTTGAAGGCAACATATTTGACCTTTATCACAGCTATTCCGGAGATTCTATAGTGGACTTGCAGCAATATCTTCACTTTTACTTCAAGGAACAAGGGTACGAAAGCATAGTGTTCTATGACTCCGTGAGAGGTTTATACAATCACTGCGAACCCTACGAGAATCACCTTCAGCAGTTTGCGGAACTAGCCGGCCTTCAATACAGCAGCTCTGAAGCAATCGACAGCCCCTTCACGAAAAATGACGCAGTACAAGCCATACAGCGGAGTTTGTCGCAGAACAAGATACCTTCTGTTGTCGTCATGAATTTTGCGTCAAGGTATATTGCCGACCCTCAGCATTTGGATTAGCGGGCCGTAGACTGCTATAACCTTATTCATCAGGCGGCACTGAGTACTTCACAGGCACGTTCAGGAAGCGGGGATGTCCTGAGAAATATTCTAGTCATCATCACGAACAAGACTGAAGATAATCAACATTCTTCCGCCTTCAATGGATGAGAGACGAGTCTATGTGCAGGACAATATCAAAAGTTTTTTTGCCGGCGGGATATGGGAAGAAGAACACGGAAACTTTTCGGAAAACGAACTCGATAAACTTCTGGAATGCTTTACTGCACTGACTGAGGGCTTCACTTTTCGTGAACTTGGCAGCCTTCGTGCTATGTGCCGTTCTGAAGGTGCATCTGTTCATGAATTATGCGACATCGTGGACATCTACAAATTCGGCATTAAGGAAAATCCATGGCGTGATTTCGACAAGTCCAAGCTGAAGAGTGCACTGCCTGATTTCCGCAGGCGAGTGAAGGGGCAGGATAAGGCAATCATCAAGACTCTTGACATTGTTAAACGGGCAGTAACATGCATGGCAGGAGTAAGAGCTTCATCGCACGGCAAGCCTAAAGGTATGCTGTTCTTCGCAGGGCCTACAGGAACAGGAAAGACGGAGACGGCCAAGACTCTGGCGGAAAAAATTTTCGGCGATGAGAATAGCTGTATACGTTTTGACATGAGCGAGTACGGACAGCCTCACAGCGATCAAAGACTTTTAGGAGCACCTCCAGGCTATGTGGGCTATGAAGCTGGAGGGCAGCTCACAAATGCCGTAAGAAAAAATCCTTTCTCGATATTGCTGTTTGATGAAATAGAGAAAGCTCACGTAACTATTCTTGACAAATTTTTGCAGATACTTAAAGACGGACGCATGACAGATGGACAAGGAAACACCGTGTATTTCTCTGAGAGCATAATCATCTTCACGAGCAACTTGGGAATATCTGAAGTCAATGAATACGGTGAGCGCAGAGACCTTGTGAACTCCAGTGATGATTACGAAGCCGTGCAGAAAAAAGTCCGGCAGGGAATAGTGAACTTCTTTCACAGAATAGGCCGGCCCGAAATTCTCAACAGGTTAGGGGAAAATATCGTAGTCTTTGACTTTATACGCTCTGAAACAGCAGGAGAAATTCTTGATACTCAGCTGGGCAGTATCTGTTCGGCAATGAAGCAGCAGATGAACATTACTCTGAATATCAGTGAAGCAGTGAAAAGTCGGCTTCTTGAGCGTTCTATGGACAATCTCTCTAACGGCGGACGCGGTATAGGCAACGTTGTAGAAAGCTATCTGATTGACCCTCTATCGCGTTACATGTTCGATGAAAACAATGATAGGGACTGCGAAATTATAGTTGAAGGCTACGAAACAGAGGTCAATGCTGAGGGTGAAGAAACGGAAAAGATACCTAGTTCACTTGTTTGCAGATCATTATCGATGGGAGTGTGAATGATGAATTTTGAGGAATACAGGCCGGCCGAACAGCGTTATCACCCCGTCATACTTCTTCTTGATGTCAGCGCAAGCATGAAGGGTCAGCCTATAAGGGCACTTCATGAGGCTGTGGGTGTTATGGTTGATATGTTCGTGCATGAAATGACACGTGAAACCATGTTCAAGGTTGCCATTATCACGTTTGGTGCTGACGGAGCAGTAGTTCATACTCCCTACACTGACGCGCCGGAACTTCAAAAGCAGGGAATTCCAGTCCTAAAGGCTGGAGGAGGTACATTGCTTTACGAGGCTTTGACCCTCGCAAAGGACATGATAGAGGACAAAGAAAAGACTTCCGGCAAATAGTACTTCCCTTCTGTTGTACTAGTCTCAGACGGCAGGCCTGCAAGCGGATGGGAAAAAGCACTGAACAGCTTTGTGCAGACCGGACGCACTGCGAAATGTCTCAGGATAGGAGGACTGATAGGCGCGAAGGCTGATGAAGATATGATGCTGCGTTTTACAGGGAATAGCTCGATGATATTTCACGCTCATGATGTAAATGCAATTTCTGACACGTTCAGGGAAGTATCGGAAACCATCAGCGAGCATCGTTCACCCAACAGAAGCCCTTCTCCTTCAACTGTAAAGAGAAAAATTGCAACGACAATAAAACGTCCAGTCAGGCACGATGACGATGACGAAGAATAAGGAGTATATATAAACATGGCAGGTTTTCAGGAAGATTTTAGAGGCAGCGATTTGAGATATTATCCCGTGATACTTCTCCTTGACGTTAGCGGAAGCATGGACGGCGATCCCATCAACGCCCTTCACTCGGCTGTTACGGAGATGGTGAACTCCTTTGCTGCCCAGAGAACACACGAGAAGATGATCAAGGTAGCCATAATAACCTTTGGTGGAGACAGGGCAAATCTTCACATGCCTTACACTGACGCACCGGATGTTCAGTCTAACGGAGTTCCTCGTTTCAACGCTTCAGGAATGACTCCTCTGGGTTCTGCTCTGAGAGAGGCAAAAAGAATAATTGAGGACAAATCTACAACTCCCGGCAAATGGTACGTCCCGGCAGTGGTGCTTGTCTCTGACGGTGCTCCTAATGATGACTGGGAAAACGCGCTGCGTGACTTCATTCACAACGGCAGAACAGCAAAGAGTATCCGTATAGGTGTACCCATAAGTTCAGGGGCTGACGTGAACATGATGGAGACTTTCACCGGCAACAGGGCCAAGCCCATCGATCCGCAGCCTACAGTCAAACGAAGCGTTGAGACCACAGTAAAGCGGCCTTCCTGTCATGATGACGATAATGAAGATGAGTGATGCTGATTAATGTGATTGCTGACACTTCAGCGGGCTATAAGGCTGACGGCAAATCTAACTTGTAGCGTAATATTATCCGGTCAATCATGAGTGCAGCGTCCAAAGCAAAATATTCTGGATGTGAGCTGAAGTTCTTTGCGTGGTCTGACGGCCTCACAGAATTTATTGACCCCGAAGAGATAAAGTTTTCTCATAGCGTTGAGTCTTCTTCATTTGCTTCATTCATTGACGGCTCGGATTATGGCTCAAGATTTTTGCTGCTTAGTGATGGGCTGTTTGATCAGGGCAGTATCAATGATATTCTGCGGGAGAAAAATTCTGTGCTGATTCCTGTTGCAGTCGGTGCAGATTCTGATGTCGGAAACCTGAAACAAATTGCCGCGCCAAATAAGTATTGCTTTAGTTGCGTGAATGTTTTGGCTGCCCTGTTTGAAGTATGCTTCAGGAATTTCTACACAGGAGGTACAAAATGAGAGCTGGCGGAATATCAATTCAAGGCACTTATCACAACATTAATCAGGATTATTATTGCGTGGTTGACAGTCCGGCAGGTCTTGTGATGGCGTTATCTGACGGTGTAGGGAGCTGTGAGTTGTCTCATTTCGGGTCAAGGGCTTTGTGTGAGGCTGTGATTGAGTTGTCCTTCGAGTGTCTTTGCGAAATCGATAACGCAAAAAGTTTCCTCGAAAGGGTAAATGCACGTTGGCTCAAGAAACTTCGCGGCCTTGATGTTAGTGAATGCGCCTGTACTGCACTGTTCGTAGTCGTTAAGGATAACCGCTTCACTATGTTTCATCTTGGGGACGGTGTTGCTGTCGTCTTGGCCGATGGAGTCCCGGCAGTAACCATAGACATCAAGGAAGACGGCTTCCGCAATTACACTGACGCTATGGAGGAAGAACTGTACTTCGGTAGCTGGAAGATTATCACTCGGACGTTCAAGGAGCTGCGCGGAGTTTACCTAAGTTCTGACGGCGTAGAGCTGGATCAGGATACAGTGTTCAGGTACGCGGATTTTGCCGGCAGGTTCTTTGAAGAGTACGCGGACTTATCACCGGATGAGATCGAATACCGTATTGAGTCGTGGCTCAAAGACTGGGATAGCAGCGATGACAAAACAATAGCCTTTGCTTTGAGAGAAGGTGAGCAGAATGACAAATAACCCTGATAATCTTTCAGTCTGTACCGACAGCTATGGGTATACTCACAGGCTGAACGGTGAAATTTCGCGCGGAGGACAGGGAGTAGTATTCAAGACTCTTGTGCCTAACGTAGTAGTGAAATTCGAGCTGAAAGACGGAAAATTAGTTCCGCCCACCGAGAACGAAAAATTTATGACGCTGCGTTTCCTGCCGATACCCGGCGGACTTCATATTACCATGCCTCAAGCTGCACTGAAGGATTACTCCGGCTATGTTATGACTATGATGTCGGATATGATTTCGTTCAAGAATGCCTTTGATGATCCCATTCCACCCGAAAAACGCATAACCCCCCAATTCACCGAGAAGCATGATAGGAAGAACAACGGCTTTTTCTCCGACTATATTTCTTCCGGCGGTGAACGCAGGAGGCTCGAAGCCTTCATGAAGAGTTCTGCACTCCTTGCACAGCTCCATTCAGTAGGGCTAGTTTACTGCGACTACTCACAGAACAATGTGTTTATCTCCAGCAGCAAAGATTTCTGCCATGTGTGGCTGATTGACGCGGACAATCTGGATTATGAATCTAAGACGCTAAAATCATTCTGCTACACTCCGGGACTTGCTGCTCCTGAAATTGCGGTTTTTGCTGATGAGCTGGCACAGGGTATTCCTGAAGAAGAATGCACCGGAAGCGGAAACTCTTTCGGCTCTGATGTGTACACGTTTGCGGTTTGCCTGTTCACTCAGCTGGCGGGGATTCATCCGTTCAAGGGGAAAAAGTATCATGAGATAGTTGATACAGATGACAGTTATGACAATGCTGATGATGACTTGTGCAAAGGCAGGCTTGCTTATGTTGCTGACACTGAGGACAACAGCAACAAAAATGAATTTCTCCGGCTTGATGTTATACTGACACCAGAATTGAGAGATTTATTCCAGCAAACTTTTTGTCAAGAGGGCAAAGATGATTATCTTTCGCGACCGTCTATGAATGAATGGGCTTTTGAGCTTGCGAGGGCTAATGATATTGCGCTTCACTGCACCTCCTGCGGAATGGACTATATTAACGCAGATAATAACAAATGTCCTTTCTGCGGAGCGTCTTTGCCTGAAGTGTTCTTTGCTGAAGCCAGATATGCCGGAGGAGATGCTGAGACTCCAGCATTATGGGAATACCGCAGAGAAATGAAAGATGAGGGAATAACATTGCCGCTGCGTTTGGCGCATGGTTATGACGCTGACGAACTTGACAGAGCTTTACT
>ERZ842401.4934-NODE-4934-length-15127-cov-95.378583_pt1 | contig 15127 bp, 14 predicted proteins | sample MGYA00521270_ERZ842401 | MGnify/ENA primary metagenome ERZ842401 (study PRJEB31892, sample SAMEA3878208) | bioreactor metagenome | biome: Moose rumen | place: Sweden | collected 2011-10 | study: EMG produced TPA metagenomics assembly of the PRJEB12797 data set...
ATTTAAAATTACAGGAGACGGGCACGTCGAGCAATTGGCCACTCATCGGTGTCATTGCTTTTTCGTGGATGATAGCCTTCTTCGAGTATTGCTGCCAGGTTCCTGCCAATCGAATTGGATTCGTCGAGAACGGTGGTCCCTTCAACCTCATTCAGCTGAAGGTCATCCAGGAGTGTATCTCGCTGGCCGTCTTCTGCGTGATTGCCAACATCTTGTTCCAAGGCACCCATCTGCACTGGAATCATATTCTAGCTTTTGTTCTCATCATATGTGCCGTTTATTTAGTTTTTATGAAATAAATGACGCTTGACGAACGACTTTGGAAGACTTTCAACAAGGCGTTGGGACAATACCAACTAATCGACGAGGACGACCACATCCTCGTCGGCTTGTCAGGTGGCAAAGACTCGCTCCTTCTGACCGAACTGCTGGCTCGCCGTTCTAAGGTTCATGTCCCCCACTTCCGCGTCTCAGCCCTTCATGTCCGCATGGAGAATATCCATTACGAAACAGATACCACCTATCTCCAATCGTTTTGCGATGAACATGACATCCCCCTACATGTAATAACCACGTCCTTCCAAAGTAATCATACCTCTCACTTCTCATCTCTCAGTTCTCATCTAAAAGAAAAGCCTGCTTGCTTCCTCTGCTCCTGGCAACGTCGCAAACAACTGTTCAATCTGGCGCAAGAGTTAGGCTGCACCAAGATAGCCCTAGGCCATCATCAGGACGACATCATCCATACCGCACTGATGAACCTCACCTTCCAAGGCCATCTCTCCACCATGCCCGTCAAGCTCCGTATGCGCAAAATGCCCCTCACCATCATCCGTCCGCTGGCTCTTTGTCAGGAAGCCGATATCCGACAATATGCCTCTGAGCATCACTATGAAAAACAACTCAAGCAGTGCCCTTACGAACACGAGACCAACCGCACAGCCATCGTCGACCTGTTCCGACAGATGCAACAGTTGAATCCAGAGGCTCGTCAAAGCATTTGGAACGCATTAGAGGCAGACAAAAAGCTGATAGAATATTAAATATCATTAATTGTCAATTGTCAATTATCCATTATCAATTATTTATTCGTATCTTTGCCTTATCAACTAAATAATAAGGAGTAATACTATGGCAAAGAGAACTTTTCCAGAATCAGAGCTCATTATCAATCAGGACGGCTCTTGTTTTCACCTGCATCTGAAGCCCGAACAGCTGGCAGACAAGATTATCCTCGTAGGCGACCCAGCCCGTGTCAATACTGTGGCAGCCCATTTCGACACACAGGAGTGTGAGGTATCGAGTCGCGAGTTCCATACCATCACCGGTACGTATAAAGGCAAGCGCATCACCTGCCAGTCGCACGGCATCGGTTGCGACAACATCGACATTGTGGTCAACGAACTTGATACGCTGGCTAATATCGACTATGCCACGCGTACGGAGAACGACGAGCATCGCACGCTGACGATGGTACGCATCGGCACCTGTGGCGGTTTGCAGCCCTTCACCCCTACCGGCTGTTTCGTTGCCTCGGTGAAGAGCATCGGCTTCGATGGCCTGCTGAACTATTATGCCGGACGCAACGTCGTTTGCGACATCCCCATGGAGAAGGCCTTCAAGGAGCACATGCAGTGGGACCCCATCAAGGGAGCGCCCTACGTTGCTGTGGCTGATGCCGACCTGATTGAACAGATTGCTGCCGACGATATGGTACGTGGTTATACCGTTGCCTGCGGTGGTTTCTATGGTCCGCAGGGTCGCCAGCTGCGTGCTGATATTGCTGACCCAGAACAGAATCAGAAAATTGAGTCGTTCGAATACGAAGGCATGAAGATTTGCAATTTCGAGATGGAGTCATCAGCACTGGCAGGTCTTTCCTCACTGTTAGGCCATCGCGCCATGACCTGCTGTATGGTCATCGCCAACCGTTATGCGCAGAAGATGAACACCGAATACAAGAATTCCATCGATACGCTCATCCAGAAAGTACTCGACCGCATTTGATGAACGATACGATTTGCGCATTAGCCACCGCTCCTGGTGGCGCATTAGGAATCATCAGAATCTCAGGAGAACATTCTCTTGAGATTCTTTCTCGTGTTTTCTCCAAAGATTTGACCCATGTCAGTCCAAACTCCATCCACTACGGTCACATTGGCAATATTGACGAGGTGCTGGTAAGCGTCTTTCGCGCCCCGCACAGCTATACTGGCGAAGACAGCGCAGAAATTTCCTGTCATGGCTCGCGCTATATATTAAATAAGGTGTTAGAACTCCTGATGGCCAATGGTTGCCGGATGGCCAATCCTGGTGAATATACACAGCGCGCCTATCTGAACGGCAAGATGGACCTTTCGCAGGCAGAAGCCGTAGCCGACCTGATAGCTTCATCCAATAAAGCTACCCACCAACTGGCCATATCGCAACTACGTGGTGGCATCTCTTCCGAACTTGACAAGTTGCGCGAACAACTTTTGAAACTCACCTCGCTGTTGGAGCTTGAACTCGACTTCTCCGACCACGAAGACCTGGAATTTGCCGACCGTACAGAACTCAAAGATTTAGCGAATAAAATCAACAAACAAATCACTCAGTTGGCACACTCCTTTGAGATTGGACAAGCCATTAAACAAGGCATCCCAGTAGCCATTGTGGGCAAGACCAATGTGGGTAAGTCGACACTGCTTAACGCATTGCTCAAGGACGAGCGAGCCATTGTCTCCGACATACATGGCACCACGCGCGACACCATCGAAGACACCATCGACATCCAAGGCGTCACCTTCCGCTTTATCGATACTGCTGGCATACGCCAAACAGTCGACAAGGTTGAGCAAATCGGCATCCAACGTACCTTTCAAGCCATGCATAAAGCCCGCATCGTGCTATGGCTGATAGATGCCGAACCCACCCCAGAAGATATTCAATCGATACTTGAAGAAGAAAAAGGTAAGTCACTGATTATCATACAAAACAAAATCGATAAGCAAGAAATCACAATCGCCCCAAATAGCGACTTGCATAAATATACACACATCAAAATCTCCGCAAAATCAGGAATTGGACTCGACCAACTCGAAAAAGCCATTTTCGAAGCGGCCAACATCCCCTCCATTACTGATTCTGACGTCATCATCACCAATGCCCGTCACTACGAATCACTCCTCCATGCCCAACAAAATCTGAGCCGAGTTCTCAGCGGGCTCAACACCTCCAGCGCGAGTGGCGACCTCCTTGCCGAAGACCTCCGCTTGGTACTCTCCGACCTCGCAGAAATCACAGGCAAAGGCCAAATCACTACCAACGAAGTACTTGAAAATATCTTTACTCATTTTTGCGTGGGAAAGTAGAATGACTAAAACAACTCTGAACAATTCAGAACAACTATTAGAAAGTCTCTCATTTTGAGGGACTTTCGTTATTTTAACACTTCAAGTCCCTTTTTTGTTTATCCCAGTTTTTCGACCTATTTTTGTACCGTGTTTCTACCACGAGCAAAAATTGGGCTTTATACAAATGACATTTGTTGTCCCAATTGAGACGCTATGAGACACGTCCCTAAATGTTCGCGACTGTCCCAATTGAGACACCATGAGACACGTTGGGACACAATGATACAGAATTAGAGTAGTAAAAGTAAAATGTATAAACAAAATTTAGTCAAATGGAATATAAGAAAAAATGTCTTTGGTGTGGCAAGTATTACGTCGCTCACACTGTAGAATCACGTTACTGCAGCAAGAGATGTGTCAATTTAGCATGGAAAGCAAGAACCAGAAAAAAAGAGATCAATCAAAAATTGGAATTGAGGCAAGAAGTGGACTACCATAATGCTACAGCAGACTTGAAAAGTGCAGAGTTTCTAACTCCTACCGAGACTGCCCGGCTCCTCCGAATCAGTCGATCTACATTATATCGATATTTATCGTCCGAAGAAATCAAATGTAGGCAGTTCAAAGGGAAGACTCTGATAAGACGCAAGGATATTGACAAATTATTCGACGAAGCTTTTGAATACAAGCATAACAAAGCCAAAAAGAGATGGCAACCTGTCAGCGAATATTATACCATGGGAGAAATCGTTGAGAAATACAAGATTAGTCGCAAAACGGTATGGCGAAGATGTGATCGATTTAACATCCCCAAAATCTACGAAGGTCGAAATACTTTTTTCCCACGAACCGATATAGAGAAGCATTTTGACGAGCTCATAGAAGAATTCGACCCAGAAGAGTACTACACACCTGATCAAGTCATGGCGAAATATCACATGACACATGCTGCCGTGCTTGTTTTTGCCAGAAGACATAAAGTTCCAAGGATAAATAGACAACGTACTGTCTATTATTCAAAAGAATATATTGACAGTATCAAGTCCAAAGTGCAGTCTATCGATTCACTTTATTATACTTCAAGAGAAATAATGGAAAAATATGGCATAACCAAGACGCAAGTTAAATACTATTTGCACCGATACAAAATCGACAGCATAAAGAAAGGAAGATTCTCTTTGATAAACCGCGCTAATTTTGACGAAGTATTCAATGAACGAATGGGTATTCAGAAATCAATCGCAAAGTATCAAGAGAAAGACAAACAAGCCAAGAAAGATAATGGGTTTGAAGAAATTGTTAAAGGTATTGCTGTTGATCAAGCCCCTGAGCCTATGCCTTACAACGAAGATGATATAACTCCAAACATGAACTTTGGTAAAATAGAAGGATATCTCAATGCCGAGCAAATCTCTGAGAAATATAAACTGACAGTTGAGTGGGTTCATTATCTAACACGAAAGAAGCAAATCCCCAGAGTATACAAGTGCGGACTGCTTTTTTATGACGAAAAGGCCGTGTCGGATGTCTTTAGCAAATATAACTCACCTGAAGGAATTACAGAATGGTACACATCAGATGAGGTAGAGCAAATCTTCAACATCACATCAGACCAACGAAACAGGTTCAGTCATCGACACAAAATACCAACCAAGAAGGAATATGGTGTAATCTACTATTCTAAATTACATATGGACTTTGCCAAAAAACCTGGTTCAAAGTATGCAGGTGAATATTACAAGGTTGATGAAATTATGGAGAAATATCATGTTACCCGTGAAAAGGTATATAGCATTGTCCGCTATAGAAAGATTCCGAAGGTACGAGACGGTAAGATAGCTCTATTTCTCAAATCAATTGTTGACAAGGAATTTAGTAGTTTACAGGATGAAAATGAACAATAATCATAAATATTCACGATTATTCGCAGATTATCGAGCGATTATCTGGATAATCGGACTGCAATTCAAGAATTTTGCAGCGTTTTAAATCACTTAATATTAACATTTTAAAAGTAATAATTATGAAACAAATTTGCAAAACAGTTGCACTTCGCACACGTACAATGAAAAATGGTATGTTGTCTTTCTACCTGGACTACTATCCAGGTTTCCGTGACCACCTCTCTATGAAGACTATCCGTCATGAGACGATTGGGATCTACATCTATGAGAACCCGCGTAATAATAGAGAGAAGGAGTACAACAAACTGATGACCGAGAAAGCCGAAGCTATACGATGCCGACGCTTTGAATCAATCGTGAATGAACGCTATGACTTCTTTGACAAGACAAAGATGAAAGGCGATTTTCTGGCATACTTCAAGACTATTGCAAGAAACAAAAACGAGAAATGGGATTTTGTCTATGCTCATTTTGAGAAGTTTGTTGGCGGCAAATGCACTTTTGAGGAAGTTGATTATGACCTTTGCAACAGATTCCGAGACTATCTGATGAATGCCAAATGTTTAGGGACTGGACACCCTCTCAAGCAGAATTCTGCAGCAGGCTATTGGGCAACATTCCGTGCATTCTTGAATATTGCCTATAGAAACAAGTTCATCAAAGAGAATCCCAATGATTACCTCGAAAAGATTAAGACGGTTCCAACAGACAAGGAGACACTGTCACTTGATGAAATCCAAAAGTTGATAGAAACGCCATGCGAAATAGAGGTATTGAAGAAAGCGGTCATCTTCGATTGTCTTACTGGATTGCGTCGCAGCGATATCCTGCGACTTGAATGGGAGAAAATCTGTGCAACGTCTGATGATTCTCAATATCTTGATATGGCTACTCAGAAGACTGGAAGTGAGGGATTTATCTTTATCTCTGACAAACTAATGGAGTTTATTGGGCCAAGAGGGAAAGGCCTTGTATTCAAAGGATTTAAACCCTACATGACAAATTATCCCATGAAGAAGTGGTTTAAACAAGCTGGAATAACCAAACATGTCACATTCCATGGACTTCGTCACACCGTAGCTTCTAGAATGGTAGAACTGGGAGTTAATATTCAGACTGTACAACATATCCTTGCTCATCAAAGCATCTCAACAACTCAGATTTATGCAAAACATGCAGATCCACAGTTGAAAGCCGCTGCAGAATTGATCTCTGAAAAGATATTTGAAAAGGCTGATAATCCTGTAGTGTCTACGGATAAACAATCAGAGGACATAAAAGATTCCAATGTTACAATTAAATTGATTGACTTCGAATAAAAAAGTAGCCCGACAATATGGAAGATTAGGAAAAAACATGAACAATCCTAAATATTTAACATATTGTCGGGCTTTGAAATGTTAAATTCTGAAGTTTTTCTAATATTTCCTTTTAGTTTCTAAGAAACTTATTATTTTTGCCGCCCGAAAACAAAAACAGGATAACAAAATGTTTAAAAATTTAAGAAATGTATTAAAATGGGTGGCAATAGGCACCTTCATTCATCTACACACGGTATACGACAGTGGTGATTATGCCATTTGGCGAAATCAAATGGCCGTGTATATTCCTATTATTTGGGATATGATTAAGTACATCACAGAAATTGTACTCGTATTTTATATCCTATTCGTAGTCTGCAAACTTGATTTTAAGAAATTTATGCTGGGACCACTTGCTGTTGATATTCCTTTATCAACACCTTTGAATGAGGCAAGCTCAACTTTAATGAATGAATGTATCAACCCACAAAAAGATAGTGACATAGAAAGAAAGGAAAAAGAGCACGAAATCGTTGACAAACCGATTGCTCCTAAAAAAACAATGGAGGATGTAGAAGCTATGATTGATATTCATACAAAACAAGAGCTAGAAAAAACAGAAAAGCCTAAAGACAAAGAGCATGTTCAGGTAAGCCAAGAACCGAAAATGCCTAAAGTTGCAAATACAGTTATGGCTCAACACACTACGGACAGCAATTATTCTGGAGTATTGCCTGCTGATGAAGAGCCTGGATATAATCTATATGAAAAAGCCCTTAACGACCTAAAAATGAGTTACGCTCAATTATACCGAAATCGATTAGAAATATGTGGTAACTATGTTAGAAGTACTTTGGCTAAATACATGGAGTACAAAGACGTGAATACGCTTATGACTAATGTTCAAAAATGGCATAATATACAAAATGAACTCAATGAAAAGTTTAAAGAAGATGCAGGGCGGTATAGAGCAAATCAAGATATAGACATCAACGAATATAACGATTTCATCTCTGAAATAGAAAACATTCACCAACATAGCAATATTCCTGACAAACAATTGGCGTCGATTGACCTATTTCACTTAGCGTGGAATATTGGTCAGTGTTTCGGATGGAATGGAAAAAGCAGAGCTATTTTCATTAAAGCATGTTTCCCCCAAAACCTTCAAACGGTAACACTTCTTACAGTTAAGAATAACCTTAAGAAGCAAGGGTCATGCAAAATTGATTTAAATGACCTCATCAATAAAGATGATAACCAAATTGAAGAGAAAGTTGCATAATAATAATTAGTTCAAGACTTCTATGATTTTTCTAAGATTATATTGATAATCGACCTGCCATTCAGTTCCTTTGCAAGCGTTTATTAAATTTTTTCGAACATGGAAGAAATAAGTTTCAACGACTTGCCAAAGGTAATGTCGCAAGTTCTCGACAAGGTTGAAGGACTTGAAAAGGCTCTCAATGGGCTTAAAGATGAATTAGGTAGTAAAAGGAATCATGGTGATGGAAATGGACATATTCCAATGACCATTGATGAAGCCTGCGAATTTCTCAGGATGAAGAAGTCTACCATGTACTACAACTTAGAACATGGCAATATTCCTGGCATCCGAAGAGGAAAGAAGTATATTCTTTTCAAGGATGAGCTTATTCACTGGCTTGAGGGAGGACGTACTAATTCTGATGCAGCGATGAGCGCAGAAGAGTTTAATGCCTCTATCATGGATTCACAGAAACGTAAACCTAAAATCTTCAAGTTATGAGTGAGATGTTATTAAAGATTACAAACATGGTCCGCGCAGAAGCGGATCATGTTTCCAAAACGAGTCTGCCGTTGGAAGTGTTCCCTCAACAGATTCAGAACATTATTTTCTTGTTGGCTCATTATGAGAACTTCAACATCGAATATGTTGTAGCAATCATCTTTTCAGTTATAGCAACTGCTATAGGAAATGCTTGTCATATCCTCGTAAAAGGAAGCTGGGAGATTAGTCCGTCAATCTACATGATGCTTATTGGAAGACCAGGACTTGGCAAGACGCCACCACTCAACTTCCTTTATAAGCCAATTCGTGAACGCGACAGGGTGAACTATCAGAAGTACAAAGAGGAATATGATGCTTTCAGAAAAGAACAGGCGGAAAGAAGGAATAGTAAAGGGGAAGATTGCTATTCAGAAATGATTGACGAGCCAAATCTTATCACTACAGTTGTTTCTGATTTGACTCCAGAAGCCATGATGAGGGTTCATTACAACAATCCTCGTGGAATTGTCATTGTTGCCGATGAGATTCTTGCATTGTTCAATTCGGTGAAGCGATATAGTAATAAGAACAACCTCATTGAGGACTTATTATCTGCATATAGTGGTCAAACTCTGAAGACGATAAGAAAATCAGAATCCATTCCTATCCTTATCAACAATCCGTGTATCAATCTGATTGGCTCTATACAGACCGACTTACTATCTGAAGTGTTCTGCAAGTCCTACAAAGGAAATGGTTTGCTTGATAGGTTCTTGTTCGTTTATCCTGAAAACAGGATGATTTCAAAATGGGTCAGGAGCAATCATGAAGAGACACGTCCTGACATTCAATCCATGTGGGCAAATATTGTCAATAGAATAATGGATCTCCCCTGCCCTATCGATAATACAGACCACAGCATTAAGCCAAACGTTCTAAGAATGAATGACGAGGCTGAGAAATATTTCTTTGATTGGCATAACCGTTTCGTTGATGAAGCTAACAGCATACAAGACGATTTGATGATGGACAGTAGACGAATGAAACTAGATGGAAATGCTGCCCGACTGGCTTTGGTTTTCCAAATCATGAAATGGGCTGCCGGTGAAGGAAACATGCAATGTATTGATCTTGATTCCGTAAAGAGTGCTATCCGCCTGATTGACTATTACGAAAACACCTACCAGCGTATTCAAGACATTATCGTTTCTGGAAATCTGGAAACTGGTACTGACGACTGGCTGGCATACCTCAATCACCAATTCACTTCAAAAGAAGCATTGGAGATTGGTAAGCGGATGGGTATGTCTAGACGTTCCGTCTACTATGCACTTGATAACTTGTGTAGTTTACAGCATCCTGTTATCATCAAGGTAAGACATGGCGTATATGAGAAAAAAGAACCTGCAAATACGAATGCACTTTGCACTTTTGCACTTTCCGACAAAAGTACTGACCAACAGAGTATATGCGGCTCTTCAGACGATAGTGCAAAAAGTGCAAAGTGCAACCAACAAATAATTGGATAGCTATGAGTGAATATAGATTCCATCTCCAAAAATATAAGCAGGGCAACAAGCTGTCCTGTCCTGAATGCGGAATGAAGAAATGTTTCGTGAAGTACATCGACGAAGAAGGCAAGATTATCTTCCCAGATTCTGTCGGCAAATGTGATCATGTCAACCGTTGTGGATATCACTATACTCCGAAAGAGTATTTTCATGACCACCCTGACTTAAAACCTGAGTCCGACGACAGTTCCTATCCAGATAACCACATCAAGAAAGCCGTTGCACCACCTGTTCAACCTTCATTTATCCCATCAGAGATAATGGAGCAGACATTGGCACACTATGATATCAACCCACTCCATCGTTTCTTATGTGGAACCTTTGGGCAGAAAGAGACGGACAGGCTCTTTAAACTTTATAAGGTGGGAACCTCAAAGAAATGGGGAGGCTCGACCATCTTCTGGCAGATTGATTCTACCGGGCATGTCCGAACTGGAAAGATTATGAACTACAATCCTCAAAATGGTCATCGCATCAAGGAACCACAAAGTTATGTCACTTGGGTTCATGCCGTGTTGAAGACAGAAGACTATCATCTGAAGCAGTGCCTCTTTGGTGAACATCTGCTGTCTGAACATACTGAAAAAAAGATCATGTTGGTTGAGAGTGAGAAGACTGGAATCATAGCCTCACATTTCATGCCAGATTTTCTTTGGCTGGCAACGGGTGGCATGAACGGTTGTTTCAACTCTGATGCGATGCAAGTTCTGAGGAATAGAGACGTTATTCTAATGCCTGATCTCGGTGCTTCGAATGAGTGGCACAACAAAGCAGAGTTGCTTAAGCCTATTTGCAAGAGCATCTGTGTTAGTGATGTTCTCGAAAAATGTGCGACCGAAAAGCAGCGTAATGCAGGTTTGGATATTGTAGACTTTTTGTTGATGGAAGAAACGGCACAGATGATACTCCAACAGATGATCAGAAACAATCCTGCAGTACAACTGCTCATTGATAAATTTCAACTTGAAATAGTCGAATAGAAAGAGCTTGCTCTACATAGGACTCTAAAAAAGTCCATAACACAATAAGGACTTTTCACCCTATAGGTCGAAAGTCCCTTGGGAGCCAGTCCCAAGTGTGTAAAAAAGAGCAAGCTCACAAACAAAAACAATAGAATTAAAATGGATATAGAACAGAAACAAGCCATGCATGTTGAGCCAGGAAAATCGTTTGGTTCAGCAGAGGCAAATGAGAATGAAAGACGTTGGGATGACCAGAAAATAGATACGAAAAACCTGGTTCCAACCAATCATTATGACAAGACGAGGATGCATTTAAACTTCGAAATCGGTGAAGACAGGAAGGTGCATCCACTAGGTTATCATAAGCAAAATCTCGACAAAAGATTAGAGAAAAGGCTAACAAAATTGGGGTGGCACCCATTCAAAAAAGACAGCAAAATCCAACCGAATTGCTGTGCAAAATTCATCTTTGGGGGAGACCATAACAGGACATTGGAGATGGCTTTTGGCAGCCAAGAAGTTAACTTGGACAAAGAGGCAGACAACAGCCACCTTCAGCGTTGTGAAGAAATCGAGCACTGGGCATTGGACGTTTATTCATGGTGTGCTAAACGATATGGGCAAGAAAATATCATTGGTTTCCAAGTTCATTTGGACGAGACTTCACCCCACATCCATGCCCTGATTGTCCCTGTTGGAGAACGTGGAAAAGACAAGCATCCATGCGTCATGTGGTCTGCAAAATTTGGCAAAAACATCTATGAATATGGCAAGATTCTTAGGGATATGCACACCTCACTTTATGAAGAAGTCGGCAAGAAATATGGCTTGGAGAGAGGTGACAGTGTGCGTGGTCGCGATGTTAAACATCTGAATAAGACAGAATATATTCGGAAACTTAACAAGGAAATCAAGGAGAAAGAGAAAGCCATCAAAGGGCTTCAGACCATGATCTCCAATCTGGAAAAAGAAAGGACTAACTTGAATCGAGAAAGCGATAATCTTAACTGGGAGTTGATGATGAAAAAAGGTAATGCCAAGCAGATTGAGGAAAGAAAAGCGGCCATTGAAAGAGATTTGGAAGAAGTAAAACAGAGAATCAACGACAAGAATCAGAAACTGATTTCTGTAGAAAAAGAGCTATTCTATAAGCAAGAAGAACTGGATTCAATGTCTGCTGACGTACAGAAAGCATACTCCATCAGGAAACCTATACAAAGCGTTGGAGGGTCATACGCTATACCCAAAATTACATCAAAGCCGCCTACATTTGGGGCTGACAGTTGGGTTGCAAAGCAGAACGAAATGATTAAAGAGGCCTTCAAAGATACTGTTCAAAAGATGGCTGCCACATATCAAGCTGAAGCCAACCGACAGATAGAAGAGGCTCAAAAAAGCGTCATTTATGACTATAGTGAGCTACACCATCTTCGTGCCGACAACCAGCACTTGTCTGCAGAAAATGAAGAATTGAATTCTCAACTTTACACGCTTCTTGATCAGTTTAGTACGCCAAATCTTCGTAGTGCTGTTCTTGCACTTGCCAATAACATTATTAATGATCCGAATTACTCTTCAGGTGGTGGTGGAGATTCTTCTGACTTGCGATGGGATGGCCGTAAGCCAGGTGAAGATGAGGACTCTTTTGCCCGCCGTTGTCTGCTTTATGCATCCCAGCAGGTGGCCAGAAATCGGAAGAAAGGATTACATCGTTAAGCTTTTGTGGATAAAAATGCCGAGAAAATCTACTTGCAGCTTAGTTTTCTCGGCATCAATTCTTTTTGCTTATAAAATGTAATCCAGTTCGTTCGATATCTGTAAGAGGGCGATCTCTTACTTTCAGGGAACCGTTCTTTCATCTTACCCTCTTTATCACGATACCAAGCATAGTTCCAACCACTACCCATATCCAGATAAAGTGCATGCTTTACTTTGAATTCAACTAGATATTTCACAAAGTCTTCGTATGTCATGACCTTCTTGGATTCAATAATACACAGTTTTCCATTCTTTTCGCACAAAGCTCGATAGACAGTCCTGCTCTTCCTCATTTTGGAGCCAATAGGACGGGCCCAAGCATTATATACGATCAATAGTTGGCAGAAGCCCATGTTCCATCCATTGGCATCCTTTGGGAATTCCGCCTTGCGCATGAACTTCCATTTACCCTTGCCCCACACAAAGCCACCTGTATTTGTCTTGCAACTATACCCCTTCTTCATCACTCCATTGCAGATATGGTTATCAGCGATATTGAAATGCTTAAACTCATTCAGCAGTTCCCCCGTAAAAGCCGCCTCGCAACAAAACTCCACGTACTTGTCTGTAGACTTAGGCATCTGCCCACACACCAGATCTATTCTCGAATACTCTGGATAATATACATTGAGGTTAGCCGTCGTTTCAATAGTTACTGAAAAACACTTGATTTGCAGTAACATTAAAACCATGATAGAGTATAACTTTTTCATTCCTCAAATGATAATAGGTCAATAAACATCTTTACCCTTGCAAAGTATTCACGGATAGTAGTAAGAAATGCCCTCCTTGATTTAGGCATCTTTGCATTAAAAGCCTGTACGTTCTCCACGTCTAGCCCAAGATGTTCTGCCTGATAAATGGCTCGCTCATTGTGGAACTCCTGCGAGATAATCGTAAAGCTCTTCAAGCCAAACACCTTATTGGCATTGATGACGGAATTAATCGTTCTATACCCTTTGCCATCAAGAATAATATCACTCGCTGGTACACCTCTCGCTTTCAGTGAATCTCTCATGCACTCCGGCTCATTGACACCATCTAGGCTGTTCTCATCGCCACTAATTAGGATATGTTTTATCTTTCCAGCTTTATACAATTGCTCGGCTGCATCGATGCGATAAGTAAAGAAGGCATTTGTTATACGCCCGATACGAGCCTGTGGAGTCGTTCCCAATAACAGTCCCACATTATTGTATTTGATACTGTCGATGTCAGAGAAAGCTTTCCCCTGGGCATTGTTCACAACGATCTGATTGCAAATCAGCATCAATGCTAGGCATACAACGGCAAAACCGCCAACGGACCATGCGCCGATTTTAATTATCTTCATCATCATACCAGACTTTCTTTCCTGAAATTTATCAGATTTCAGCCAGCTATAAAACTCATCAACTTCGTTCTCTGACCCAAAATCAATTATTGCGATACGATGGTCTATCAGAAAACGAACTATCTTTTTATAGATTTTGTCTATCATCTTCCATCTCGCATTAATCAACTATACCACCACCCAATCCTAAGCTCATCAGAATGGGCCTAATCACCCTATTACGAAAGGTTTTGGCTTTGAGACTACGCTCGTATTCCTCTTGCCAATAGATTTTCTCCCAACTTTTCTCTTTCTCTCTATTGTTTACTAAATCGAAAAAACGATTATTTATCTCCCTCAGTTCGTCCGTCAATATGCTGTCGCATCTTTCTGCTATATTGCGAGGAATAGGATACATGCAGGCTGCAATAGCGCCAGCCATACATGCTATGGTATCAGAATCCCCACCAAGAGAGACGGCTAGGCGAATCACCTCTTCAAAGGAATTACCTTCTAAGAATGCAATGATAGCCTCTGGTACACTTCCTTGACAAGAAACATCTAAATCATACGTTGGTCTGATATCTGCTATCCTTCTATTCAGATTATAGTCAAATGTTTTTTCTACATACTCCTTAATTTCTTGCTTTGATTTGCCCTCTTTACAAAGGAACACACTCGTAGCGATAGCTTGGGCACCCTTCACGCCTTCTGGATGATTATGGCTTACTGATGCTGTAAGAGCTGCGAGAGCCAATGCTTCATCAAGTGTCTTGGCATATAGCCCAACAGGACTCACACGCATGCCAGCTCCATTACCCCAACTGTTATAAGGCTGAGGTTCATCCTCACGAAGCCAAGCAGAGAAATTACCACCATACCCAGCATTAGGATACCCATTTCCAAGTTCCTGCATACAATATATCAAATAATGTATGGTGTGTGCCTCGTCCTCCACGAGCCATTTTGCCACAGCCAATGTCATCACAGAATCATCTGTGAAGTTCGACCATGGTGTAATCAAATCAAAATCCATGGATTTCGTATTTTGAAACTCATAGATCGAACCAACGATATCACCAATAATTGCTCCTAACATATTTACTATCTTTATTAATCAGTTACTATGTTTGCAGTCGGAAACGCCAATGAGCCGATAGGAAATGGTCCTTAGGCAGAAAATATTCCGCACCGTGAGGTGCAGAGAACCTCTTCGCTACGCTTCGAGAACCTC
>ERZ842401.4935-NODE-4935-length-15125-cov-5.721898_pt1 | contig 15125 bp, 10 predicted proteins | sample MGYA00521270_ERZ842401 | MGnify/ENA primary metagenome ERZ842401 (study PRJEB31892, sample SAMEA3878208) | bioreactor metagenome | biome: Moose rumen | place: Sweden | collected 2011-10 | study: EMG produced TPA metagenomics assembly of the PRJEB12797 data set...
AGGTGAATACACAGATTATGGTGATGTATCGCACAAGGTAGATTACTATACAGAAAGTCGAATGGGACCGGAAAAATTATATGGAGATTATCCAGGATGGATAGATGAGAATATATATATGCCGGCAAATTCAAAAATCAAGATTCAAAAAAGGGGGAATCTTATGAAAAAATTTTCAAAGATGCTTGCGGCTGCTCTGTCGCTCGCATTGCTTGCAGGAAGCGTATTCACTTCTTGTTCGCACGATTCTGGTGACGGTGGAGATGATTTCACTGTTCAAACCACAGAAATCGCAAATGATGCGGCTAAACTTGGAGCCGTAACAGCGGTCGCAACAAGCGCAGACACTGCAATTGCAACCGTAGCGTACAAAGACGACTCAAAATCTGCAATCGTCATCACATCGGTAAAAGCAGGTTCAACTTCAGTCACCGCGAAAGAAGCTGAAGATTCACAAGACTACGCTACCATTTCAGTGACGGTCGCAAAAGACGGAAAAGTCACCGCAACGGTTACCAAGAAAATCGGCGAAGCGGCTCCAGATCCAGAAGAAGAGGAAACTGACGGCCTTGAACTTTCAAGCATTTGGAAATTCAGCGACTATGCCGATACATTGGGCGCAACAACCACATCAACTGCGCTCGGCGAGGCAAAAACATGCGGCATCGTCGTTATGGGAAAAAATGTCAAAATCCGTTCTGACGGAGATGGAATCACAGGCACTGTAACAGAAGGCGTTACGGGGTACTGCCAGCTTTCAAACGGAAAAGACGGCGCGTTGCTCCTTACTGTTCCTGCCGGAACTGAAAAAATCGTTCTTGGCGCAAAGAATGTTAACGGTCTGAAGATTGTCGCTGATGACGGCTCGACGGTTCTCAAAGAATTTGCGGCTGTTGCAGACAGCAATTATGCAAATTATGCAAATTATGAATATGAATATTCTTTCACTGCAGAAACAAAAGTCTACATCGGACCGTTTGAGGCTTCTAAAACATGTAACTTCAAGGCAATCGCTCTTTACAAAACCGCCGTTGTGCTTGACCCACCGACCGCCACAAACTTCACTGCAAATTCAACGGCAGAAGGATATTCAATCACCATCAGCGGAGCGGATGCAGAAAAAGCAGCGGGGCTTGAGTATTCAACAGACAACGGAACGACTTGGACTTCTGTTACAGGCACAACAATCACGCTCACCACTTACGGCACAGTCAAAATCCGCTACAAGGCAACGGACGAAGCAGGCGCGTCAAAGGCAATCAGCGTGACCGTGCAAGAATATGTTGACGACACGCTTGAAACACCCAGCGCACCTGACGCAAGCAAATTCTCCGCGACTGATGTGGCGACCGCGGGCGGAAAGGGCAGCATCACAATCGATTCTTCAATCACGCCGACTACACTTGAGTACAAACTCGGCACGGACGGAACGGTAACTGCCGTGACTGGCGCGACGCTCTCCGACCTCGCCGCCGGCGACTACTACTTCCGCTACAAGGCAGTGGCAGGAAAAAGCAATGCATCGGAATTTACCAAAGTTACCGTGGCGGCGTATGTGAGTCCGAGCGTGTACACGCTGACGGGGGCGAGCGCGGAAATCGTTTTGGGCAAAACGCAGATTGAGGCAGAAAATTACCTTGCTTACGATGGCTCATATGCTTCTTCATCTGCTTCGACCACAACCGTTGGCGGAAACGAAATCACGGTTGAACGCACCGACCTAAAGAGCGCAAAATCTCTCGACATTACGGTTTCGGGCGTAAAATCATTCGTGGTGTATGTAAAATCTGACGGCGGTGCTGACCGCACTTTTGATGTCAAACTGGACGGCACAAAAGTCGGCACTGTCATTTGTACTGAAAAAGTACTTCTAAGCGGAACGGCTGGTGGAAGTGATGCTAAATATCAAGATGTGTTCGGCTACACATTCAACACCAACGACACGGGTGCGCAGACAAAGATTTCTTTGGTCGGCGGTAACAAATCAGTCTATCCAATGTATGTCCTGCTGAAGAACGCGGCTTCGGAAATTCCCGTGGAAAGTGTGACCATAACGGGCAAGCCCACAAGCAACACGCTCATCAAAGGCAACAGCGTGACGCTCGGAGCGACCGTTGCTCCTGACCGCGCGACGGCAAAGACGATTACTTGGTCAATTGAAAACCTGGAAAATGAAACGAAATCTGCCGACGAACTTGCCCAAATCGCAACGATTACGGACGCGGGCGTTCTGTCTGCGGTGGGCGAAGGACAGGTTGTTGTGGTGGCGACCGCACCGAGCGGAGCGAAAGACAGCTTTATGCTGAATGTGCAAGGCTCTGCCGTGTACGCAACAGAAGTGACGCTCAAAATCGGCAACGACGCGGCTGGCACTGGCGGAGAGTGGGGCAAAGGCAAGACCTTCACGCTCGTTCCCACGGTAACCGCCGAAGGCAACGCAACGCCGACAGACGACACGGTGTCTTGGTCATCAGGCACGGAAAGCGTGGCGACCGTTTCTAGCGCGGGCGTGGTGACCGTGGTGGCGGCAAGCGGCACGGCAACGATTACCGCAACAGCCAACGGAAGCGAGGCCGCGGGCGCAGTAACGGCGACCTATGTGGTGACGGCAACTCCTGTGTATGTGGTGGCAGGAAAATATTTCACAGGCAAGCAACGAACTTCTAACAGTAAAGATGTTTTTGAAGGACAGAGTGACTACACTGTAGACGGCAGCAGTACAGCCGTCTGGACTGCGATAACGATTTCTAACGACACTCCTGCTGACCCACAGGTGCATGATGGTATTTATGCAAACTGTAAACTCGATTCTGGTGGATTCAATTTGTATAGCGATACTACAAAAAAAGGGTGTGTAACTTTTACCATATCCTCGGCATTGAAGTTGTCATATACGGATACCGCTAGCAACGGTGTAACCATTACCCCCGCAAGTGGAGCTACATGCAGCAAAGTTTCTGATACTGATTCTGCTGTAACTATAGAGAATGGTGTTGCGAATACGACAGGCGGAACTGAAGTTTCTGTGAATCTTTCCGCTGGGTCGTATACTATCAGTGGTTCTTCTTCTAAATCGGCTGCAAAATTGCTCTACTTACGATTTGAAGCACAATAATTTATAACATCGAGCCGCAGCGATTGGTCTGCGGCAAATTTCAGCCCCTTCGGGGGCTGGCAAAACTATGATAGGAGAAGAAAAATGTCACATCTCTATATTACGCTTCCATGCGACAGCGAGGTTTCAAATATAAACGGCAGCAGCGACCGTTCTCCTTACTGTAGATGCGGAGACTGGACAAAACACTGGCTGAAATTTAGCGGGCAGAAAAAAGTTCCATCTGCTTGCTGTGTCGTTGGTTGCAACAATCCTGTTGATGATGGCGCGCACATCAATGTGCAGGGCGAAGGAAAAAAGTGGTTTATCGCTATGATGTGCCATGAGTGCAACATGAAGACGGATGCTGCGCTAAAAAAGGCTTCGCAGCCACCGTTGCTGGCAAAGGCGGGAACAATTTGTGTTTTTGCAAACCGTAGCGAAACTTGCGATGATAATTCTAACTGGGAGAACATAAAAGAAATGCTCAGCGAAATAGAATAGTGATGAGCAGCGCGTCACGGGGATTGGTCTGCGGAAAGTCTCAGTTCTCGCGGCAAAGACATAATCAGGGACGGAATACAGGGCAAGACTTGTGAGTACGGACAAAAAACTTGACTTTGTGGGTATTGTGTGCTATCTTAATAAAAGAAGGTGCACCCGCTCCAAGAGTGGATTACCTCACAGTTGTTTTTACACGGTCTTTCGACCATGCAAGCCCATCCTGTGTATCAGACAGAATGGGCTGTTTTTTTACTCCCTTTCCTTGTTTTTGCGGAGGTAAGTAAGTATAGCTATGATGAGCGTAGCACAGTTAAGTGCCAACGAAAGAATTTCGTAAATCGTCATCGGCAACCTCCCATTCTTGCATTCCAACCCTATTGCTAGAGCCGGTAAGAGCCGGAGGCAAGTCCACCTGTCACGGGTGCAGAAATTAGTATACTGTATTTTTGTTACTTTGGCAAGAGAAATGTATCGTGCCACGACGATTGGGCTACATCGCGTTCTGTAAGGAAATTAAAGAAGTAGCACCTTCCTCTGTACATTCCGTGTACTCGGTGAGGAATTTGATATTGTAAAAAGAACCGCCTGGCAGTTTGTCAGACGGTTGCCGGTGGCTCATTCGTGGAAGTTCCTCATGAAGCGGGTGAGCTATATCCCATGCAAGTTCCTGCTTTTTTGCTTGCATGGGAGTTCCGGCATTTTTTATTGTATCATTAAACTTGCAGTTGTTGTACCTCAGTGATAGAAAGACCCGTCAGTTGTACAATTTGCTCTGGAGTCAAGTGCATTGCAAATGCGTTCCGTGCCGTTTCGATTTTTGCCTTGCGCTCGCCTTGCTGAAGCCCTTGCTCAATACCTTGTTTAAGACCTTTTTCCATGCCTTTTTTAAGACCATTCTCCATGCCCCGCCTCTCGGCTGCATGGTAACCCGAGCGAATGTCTCGTTCTCTGCCTTCAATCTGCCCTTGTATTATCCAACGCCAGCGGTCCTGACTGATTCTGCTTAATGTGTTTTCTGCGGCCATGATTCCCTCCTCGCTCTCGGCGATTTTGCTTATCACCCCCTGCTTTTCGGGGTTGTCTGCGTCTAGAATGAATTTACACCATTTTATGATAGTTGGCAAGTTTTTGATGTCGGTGTTTTCATCGAATTCCGGGATTTTCGGAAGCTCAATGAAAATCACATTCAGTCGGTCGGCGAGTTTCGCCCCGTCTTTTGGGTCGAGCATGGTGTAATAATGAATCGGATTGTCGTTCGTCTTGTCGAACTTGAAGTTCAGTACAGAAATCTGATACGACTTGGGTATCTTGTCCCAGTCGTCGCCGACATCTAGAGTGCTGCTCAACAAGCGGGAGACATAATACTCCGCGCGCTTCCCGTAGTCGTAATCCCTGTCATACCCCTGCATCTCAATCTGCGAGCATGTTCCGTCATCGAAAGTGCAGTTGATGTCGTATGAAATCCCCCGCTGGCTGTCGAATTCCTTCGGCTCGTCGTTCTCGGCGACCGTCACTTTCTCAACCGTCCTTCCGATTGCCGCCGTCAGGAATGATTTGAGCGCATTGTTTGATTCCTTCGTCTTTTGGGTGAAAATCGCCTTGAAATTCGGGTCAAGCCGCGGATTCAGGACACGGAATTTTTTTGTCATCATATTGGTTCCTCCTATGCCTATTTATTGGAAAAATTTTTCCGTTTTCGGCAATGCGCGGGGGAAAAAAGTAAGAATTTTCTGTTTTTCCTTCCTTGTAACTTCTTTGCTTTTTCGGCTGTTCTTATAGATAGATTCAAATGCTATCTTGTTGAAGTGGTTCTAATCTTTTATAATAAGAAAACTTTTGAGTTTAACCTTATTTCACAAAGGAGAAAAATATGAAAAAATTTGTTGGTTTTGTTGCCGCAACGGCTCTCTCTGCGCTTTTGCTCGCAAGCTGCGGTTCTACAAAAGTTTCTCTTCAGGAGAATTCTCCTGTCGTCGTTCTTTCAATTCTCGGCAATTCACAAATTCCCTGGACGGCAGATGACCCGAACGATCCCGATGAAGCCGAGTCAGATGGTCTTTTAAGCAGCATGGTGAACAAACTGATTGACGGAGACAATCCCGAAATCGTCACCGCAATTGACCGCCTTGATTATGCAGATGATTCACTCCGCCACATTCTTCCCGAAATCACTGGCTGTGAAATTCTTGACAAAAACACTGTCCTTGAATCAGAAGCCTACGAAGACTTAAAAGCAAGCTACTTCAACGCGCTCTCTTCAACAAAACGCGCGACCGGCTACAAAGATTTAACGACAATCGGCGCAAAAGAAGCCCGCCTCGCGTTCCAGGAATTCGGCGCGAAGTCTGGAATCTTGCTCAACTTCACATTCCAAAAAAAGCTCCTCACCGGCAACAAATGGAACGGTGAGCTTCGCGGAATTGTCACCATGAAGGCAAAAGTCTTGAACGAGCGCGGCCGGGAATTGCACAACAAAACATACACGGCACAAACAACCGAGCGAATCAAGATTTCAAGCCATCAGTACAAAAAAGACAAATTCGTCGCCTCAATCAACTCCGCAATTGACGATGTTATCCGCCAGTTTGCCGTTGACTTAATGGGTGAGACCGTTGCAGAAGAAGCTTCGGGCGAAGAGGAAAGCGTGCAGGGAGACCCCATTGCGCTTCCCGCACGAAAAACAGTTTCTGAAGAAGCACAGGCTGATTCCTCAGCCGAAAGCACAGAAGCCGCTTCTGCTGAACAATAATCGCATACATTCACACAAAGCCGTGCTTTGCCGCACGGCTTTTTTTATCTGAACAAGATTCGCGTTAAATGCTTGTTCAGCGTTGCCCATGCGACACCTAGTTCTTTTGCGAGAGAGCGTTTGCTCCTTCCGAGCAGGATTTGATGCCGTATATAGTCGTCGAATTCAGAAAGTTTATAGAAATCCGATTTCCGCCCTTGCTTTCTGCCGATTTGTTTTCCTTCAAGCCGTGCCCTGCGTAATCCTTGCTTCGTTCGCTCGGAGATAAGCTGCCGCTCAATTTCCGCCGAAAGACCGAACGCAAACGCAAGCACTTTTGATTGAATGTCATCGCCGAGCCGATAATTGTCCTTTATCGTCCACACTTTTATGTTCCGCTCCAAGAAATACTGGAGCACATTCATTATCATGATGAGCGAGCGACCCAATCGGGAAATTTCCGTGCAGATTATCAAATCTCCTTCTTTGCTGTTGTTCATGAGCTCCTTCCCCAACTTGCGGGACTCTGGCTTTTTCGTTCCGCTGATTTTTTCTTCAATCCACTTGTCAATGTGAATTCCATTTTGTTGGGCGAATTTCTCGATTTCAAGCTGTTGATTCTCCAAATTCTGATGTGTCGTTGAAACTCTGATATAACCGTAAACCATGCGAAACCTCCTGCACACTTTTTTGTGCGAGGAAATTCTAGTCCAATTCAGTAAAATTTTCAAAAATTCCGCCGGTTTTCTTCCCGCGCATTGCCGAAAACGGAAAAAAATTCGGTATATATGGGTAGAGAAACAGGATGTTTTTCAAAACCCTATCCTATAGCGAGGTATTTACTATGGCAAATCTCTCAACACTCCGACCGTCACCGACGGCGTTGCTCAACCCGCGCTGTGACCCGTCTTTCAAGGCGATGTTCACGGCAGACACAGAGGAGTCGAATGCCGCATTGAAGGACTTCATCTCGGCGATTCTGAGCCGTGAAGTAGAGGAAATCACACTCCTCCCCAACGAGCCGGTGGTCGAAATCATCACGGAATCACAGATGAGCTTTGATGTGGGCGTGAAGTTCAATGACGGCGAGAAAATCGACCTTGAGATGCAGGCGCGAAACAGAGAATACGACTACTCTGCGCGGGCTGAAATCTTGGCCGCACGGCTTCTTTCGACAAACAACGCGAGGGGCGACAAGTGGGAGACGCCTCCCGCCTACCAGATTTCCGTCTTGGATTTCAGCTTGAATAAAAGTGACAAACCTGCCCTTTCATGGTACACTATGAGGAACGAGTCGGAGGAGCACAAAGAATACATTGACTCTCTCATAAATTCTGAAGGAGGTCTTATGAACGCGCGCTCATCACTTTTAACCGTAAGCCAGGACGAAATCAACTGGGCACGGCAAAACTCAATCGACAAAGCTCGTCGCGACTACAATGACGGGTTGTATAACGCCGAGAAGCGGGGTCTTAAAAAAGGCATGGAGCAAGGCGAGCGCAAGGCAAAAGTTGAAATGGCGCGGCAATTACTTTCCATGCGGGTTCTCTCTTCTAATCAGATTGCACAGGCAACCGGTCTTTCGCTCGAGGAAATAGACTCACTCTAAGCGCACGCACTCACACACGCGCTTCCCACACTCACATATACACTCCCCCACGCCCCTCACACACACTCTCTCTCACAAAAAAACAACAGCCCCCTTGCGATTTCTCGCAAGGGGGCTGTGCCTTAGGCGGGATTGCTCTCGCCTAAGAACTCTGTGCGGTTTTGCTTACAGCTGAACGCGAATAACAACTGGAACGATGAGTGCCATTGCCATTGGCAAGTTGTCGCCATAAGTGTTGGTATACTTACCGTTGTTCTTATTCTCATCAGTTTCAAGCAAGATGTTGTTGAAACCGAAGCGGAATGCTGTCGAGATAGACGCTCCCTTTCCAGCATAGACATTTAAGCCTGGTGCTACGAACGCTTCCATACCGTAGTCTTTGAGGTATTTACCACCAGCGTTGAAGCCGATGATGTCGCCCACATTACAGAATACAGCAAGCGTGTCATTCACAACATAGCGAACCATGATAAGATTCCACATTGCGCTCTGTGAAGCACCGTTTACATTGGTTGCAGTCGCTGATGTGCCATCGTTTTTCAAGAACATAGCACCAATATTTTCACCATAAGCAACTGTGCTACCAGCGTAAGTAAGCGCATTGTCAGTCAAGTAGCTGATGTTGTTCATGCTTGTAACACTGAACGGACCGTCTGCATAGCGCAAGCGAACATCGCCAGCCCATTCTGTCAACTCACCGTTGTAGAAGCCCAACGCACCACCAAAGGTTGCCTTGAGGTTGCCCCATTCAAGTGGCTGTGCGTACAAAGCCAATGAGCGGATTGCCTTATTATTTTGAATGAGAGCCTGTTTGAATGTGAACTCGAAGTCCCATGATTCAAGCTTAGCGTCAACTCGGGCGGCAATCGCTGAGTAAACATTCGAGCCGTCCCAAGTTTGAACTCCACCCAAAGAGATAGCAGCCAAGTCAGCGGTAATCGTTGCATCGCCAGCATCTGCTTTGTATGTGATGTAACCTGTCGCATGACGACCATCTGCATCATTTCCTGATGATTTTACATCTGTTGAAACTCCGTTTCCTGCAAGACCACCGAGATAAGTAATATCGGCGGCGTTTGCGGTGATTGAGTTATTGTGGATTGAGCCGAGCTTGTAAGCAACAGCCGTTTCTTCCTGAAGACCAGAGGCATCGCCATCAGTTTTGAGCTGATAGCTATCAGCCATAACACCGTCACCCCAATAACCCGCGTTGACTGTGAAAGCACCGAGCTTTACATAGCCGCTGTATTGCTTCCAACTATAAAGCGAATTTTTAGTATCGTCGCTTTCGTCTACAGTCGGGTTTACCTGAAGAGTCACTCCACCAAAGTCATTTGAAGCGACCAGCTTGAAAGTATCCGATGCAGTCGCATAGCCTTTAGACTGCTTGAACATATAGCTGTTCGCTCGGACATTCTCGGCATCCGACAAACCATTTGTTGAACCGTCTGCGCCGTCTGTTGTAAACACGCGGCTGAAACCTGCCATCTGTGTTTTATAATTGAGCGTAAACTTAACATCTGCAAATGCAGAACCAAATGCAAATGTAGCAAGGGCCAAAGTACTAATAATCTTTTTCATTATCTTTTTTCCTCCATTTTCCTACGCTACATTACAATGCAACCTTGAGGATGAACGGAACTTCAACATTTGTTGTTGTCGGTTTGCTCCACCCTTTTGTTGAAATGATGAGTCCTGCGGACATATCAACACCTTTACCAACCGTGTAGGTTGCGCTCGGAATAAAGTCAAGCTTACCCACCGCGTTATCCGTTTTACCATCCACATTAAGAAGGTCCTGATGCTCCCATTCAACTGTCATAAGAACTTTGAGGTTGTCAGAAGCGGTGACAGCCACGCTGACCATATCCCAAATTCTGTATTTCTGTGACGAGCCTAGATATGAGAGGTTGTTCATGGTTGTAAGAACCATGTTGTCCGAAAGTGTGTAGCGCGCACGAGCGTCAATGCCGTATTCAATTTTTTTTGATGCAGGACGACCGATTGTCGCTCCGACTACGAAATCAAGGTCTTCTTTGAATGTTTTGTTCTCAAAGAAAGCCGCGATAGCATAGTCATCTTTTTTAGAATTCTTGAAATCAACAGTGAGTTTGTTGCCCTCGCCGAGATTCAAGCCCGCTTCTGCCGCCCATCCTGATTTTGGTTTGAGACCAGAGCTAGCGTCATAATCGCTTTCAACGAGAAGACCCTCGATATAGAAGTCGCCGGCATTGTATTTGAGCTGAGAAGCGAGTGCTTTTGTGCCGTTTACGGTAGAAATGTTGTTTACATCTTTACCAGAAGAACCGCCCATAACACCGTACTTATATCGCTCGTACTGACTGCCTTCCCATTTGCCTGCGTCTTTGTTCATTCGGTTAACCGAACGGGTTTCCCAAACGCCTGACTGAAGCTGGAATGCGCCTTCGCCAAAATTCACCCAGCCAAAGTAGTGGTTCGGCTCAATGGTTTTAGTTTCTTCTTTCTCCTTAGCGATTGTCGGCTCAACTTCAAGCTGAACGCCGCTCGTATCGTTTTTGAGAAGGAACTTGAGCGTACCCTTGTTTTTTGCATAACCTGTATATTTGAGGTTACCGCTATCGCCAATGATATTGGCTTTCTGTGTGTATTCGAGGCTTACATCTGCAAAAGTTGCAGAAAGTGCCAAAGCTGTAACAGACAGAGCTAAAATTATCTTTTTCATAATCTACTTTCCTCCTACACCATTACAGAGCCACTGCGAACACAACAGGGATTTGCACCTTTGTGGTGGTTGTGTGATCTGAACTCTTGAAATCAGAAGAAGCTCCGATTTCAGCCCATTCAAACTTGACACCGGCTGTAAGTGTAGCGTTTTCATTGAATGAATATGTTACACCAGGGATAACACTGATTGTAAATCCGCCGAGGTCGCGCACATTGCTTGTCTCAACACCGTCGGCTCCAGTATAAGTGTGGAGAACATCCGCTTCGCTTTCAACAGTGAGCTGCGCGAGAACCTGCTCGCTTGCCTGATAGCCCAGGCTCACCATGTTCCACAAGTGCAGGTCCGTGAGGTTGTCTGCGTCTTTTTCCGTTTCAGGCAAGAGAACCGAGAGGTTGTTCATGGTTGTGAGACAGAGTGCTTCATCAATCTGGAAGTGACCGCGGAAATCGAAAGCCATTTCGCTGTATTTGCGGTCAAGCGTGTGGTCGCCATTGGCGTTCCTGTCGTCAGACAAGTCCATACCGTAGGTGAAGCCCAAGAGGAAGCTTGATTTTTCTGACAAAATCGGGCGGACATACGCGCCGAAAACGAGCTGGTCTCGAACGAGAGATTTTGCGATGAGATTAATGTCGATTGCCGAATTTCGGAACGCAACTTCGCCGGCAAAGCCAGAGAAGAACGAAATGTCGCTTCCGCCGACTCCATAACTGCTGTAGTTTCGGTCTGAATCGCCACGGAGCGTTGACCCCCAGTCGTTCTCAACCAAAACACCTTTTACCATAAAGAAAGTGTCTTCAGCCGGGCGGACTGTGTAAGCCAATGCCGTGCCGAGTTTCTGAGAAACATCAGCGGCATAGAAGAAGGTGCTGTTTCCGACCTTATCTGTCGTTGAAAGTGAATAGACACCCGTGAGGTTGTCCGCGTCGTAAGCGTATTTGCCGCCGATAACACCGAGATGGTATCGCTCGTAGTCATCGCCGTCCCATTCGCCACCGTCGCCATCAAAAGAGAAAGCGTAGCGGCTTTCCCACTTACCAACGGTAACCTGAAGGTTGCCGAAGTTCATCCAACCGTAGTACTCGCTTACTTTGTCTTCCGCTGTAAGTTTGTCTTTTGCAGTTGCATTCGGCGTGAGGTCAAGAACAAAGCCCGCATAGTCATTTCTTGCGCTTATAACCAAATCTGATTCCGCGTCTCCGTATCCAGATTGGTCAAAAATGCTGCGCGTCTGCTGTAAATCATCCTTTGAGCCTGCTTTAACCGTTTTTGTGTTGGTCTCTTCGTACAGAGTACCCTTAGTATTGTACTTAAGGGTAATATCTGCCGCGAAGACGGCTGAAAGGGTCAATGCAGCAACAGACAGCACTGATACGATTTTTTTCATAAGAAAAAATCCTCCTTTTTTTAATGGAAATTTTAAACCAAGGTTTAAATTTCATAGGTTTTTGGGCGAATTTTTGATTTGGACTTTTCCGTTACAGTATTTCGCGGTTAGTGCGGTTTAATACATGAAAAATTCTGTTGAAAAATCATCGAAATAGGCTTAAAATAATACAATATGCGTTATGCATCGCTTTTATAAGGAGCAATCATGGAAGATAAATTTGATTTTACTATTGAGCAGCTTGGTGAATGTAAAGTTCCGTCTCCAATCGAGCTGGAGCGCGAGCATGGAAAATTCAGAGCAAACTATGTTCAGGACACATCTTTTGTTCGCTACAAGGTAAATGTTTTTGATGCAAATTCTACGGTTAATGAACGAACGGTGGACAACCTCATGCAAAAGGCTGGTCCGCGCGAATTCATTTATTTCAACCCTGCCCATGTCACCGCGGGCATTTGTACTTGTGGCGGTTTGTGCCCGGGTCTTAACGATGTTATCCGTGCGGTGGTGCGCTGCTTGTGGTTCCGCTACGGCGTTAAACGAATCCGCGGCTTCCGCTATGGCTTTAAAGGGTTTTTTGCTGATTCTGGCTACGACACAATTGAGCTTACTCCAAAAGTAGTTGACGACATTCACAAAAACGGCGGTTCTTTCTTGGGAACGAGCCGTGGCGGTGGAAACCGTGTTGCCGACATTGTTGACGCGGTTGAGTCTTTGAGCATCAACATGCTCTTTATCGTCGGTGGTGACGGCACTCAGCGCGGTGCTCTTGATGTTGCCCGCGAAGTCGAAAAGCGCGGTCTCAAAGTTGCCGTGGTCGGTATTCCAAAAACCGTTGACAACGACCTTCTCTTCATTGACCGCTCATTCGGTTTTGAAACGGCAGTCGAAAAGGCTCGTGAGGCAGTCGATGCTATCCACATGGAAGCAGAATCTCAGGTGAACGGCATTGGCGTGGTCAAGCTCATGGGGCGCGAATCAGGCTTTATCGCCACTTCTACGGCTCTCTCTAGCCACGAAACAAATTTCTGTCTTATTCCGGAAGTTCCGTTCGATTTGGACGGGCCAAACGGCTTCCTCTCTCACCTTGAAAAACGGCTCGAAAAGCGCGGCCATGCGGTCGTTATCGTTGCCGAAGGTGCGGGGCAGGAGCACATGCAGGCTACCAACGAAAAGGACGCTTCGGGCAACAAACGCCTTTCTGACATCGGCGTGTTCCTCTGCAACAAAATCAACGAATATTTCGCGCAAAAGAACATTCATGTCAATTTGAAGTATGTTGACCCAAGCTATCAGGTTCGCTCGGCTGTCACTACGGCAAACGATTCAATCTATTGCGAACGATTGGGCAACAACGCAGTTCATGCGGCAATGGCGGGCAAAACAAAGTGCGTAGTTGGTTTGGTTCACGACAAATATGTCATCATTCCAACCGAAATGGTCACTCGCAAGCGAAACACGGTTGACCCCGAAGGTGCGCTCTGGCGTGACGCGCTCGACGCAACGGGTCAGCCAATTCTCATGGTGAACAACATTCAGTCGGTCATTGACCACATGAAGAAAAAGGCTGAAGAAGGCGAAAAAAAGCCAAACAATGAGGCAAAATAACGCATAAAGCAAAAGCCCCGTTCGTGAGAGCGGGGCTTTTTTGTTACTCCAACCGAAGAGCGAAGTTGCGGCACGAGAAAATTCTTTACAGTTTGTCAATCAGCATTGAGCACTTGCCCGAAGGAATGGGGAGCGTTTTCTTTTTTTGGTCGAGAATATTGATGGTGAAGTAGTATAGCTTTTCGCTTTCCATTTGAATTCCCCAGCCGCGCGGCGTTTTGTGGCTGAGAATGGTGATGAGGTTGCGTTTGAGCGAGAGCTTTTCGATTCCCATGATTTCGAGGTTCGGGATAATCCAGTCGACCGTTTTGCGCGGGAGCGAGATTGAAAGCCCGATGACATTTTCAATCATGAGCGCGATTGTTGAAAGCCCGATGGTAATCATGTAATGCTTGCGCGCCATTTCTTCGCCGTTGATTTTTGCCGCGCCTTCTTTGGTGGGAAGATATGCTTCGTATAAATCGCCCTTGCTTCCGTCGGCGGGCTGCAATCCTTCAAGAACGAAATACAAGTGGCGGATTGCACATTCTCGCGCCAAATCGTAGCGTTGGTATTTTTCGAGACCTTTGACAATCACAAAATTGAGGGTAGGATATACCGCTCCGAGGAAGCCGTTGCCGTTTTCGGAAAACTCGGGGCTGTCCGCGCTCAATGTGGGGAACGGGTGCTCCGTGCCGAATGTGGCAGGATTTGAAAGATGCGCAATAAGCGCGTCGGCTTTGTCGGCATTGGGAATTTCAGCGAGCAAAGGCCAGAACCCGGCGATTGTTTTTTGCGGAAGCTGTGAGCCGTCTTCGCTCAAATCGTGGTAAAAGCCTGTTTCGGTATTCCACATGTTTGAGTTGATGCGCGTTTTGAGGCTGAAATACATGCGCTTGTACTGGAAACTGAGCTCTTTGTCGTTGAGAATGTCGCCGAGCGCACTCATGTTGAGCGCATTGATTGCCATGCAGGCGTTGAAATCAATAGGAAAATAAGTGCCACCCCGTGGGGAATTTTCCATGCCGCAGGCTTTTGCTGGAACTGAGTACAAGCCGTTTTCCCGCTTGAAGTGCGATTCAATCCAATTCATGTAATTTTGGAGAATGGGCATAACCTCTTTGACGCGGCGTTTGTTTGCCAGTTTGTGATAGAGGTTGAATTCTGCCCAGGCGAAAAGCGGAAGCCCGATTCCTTCTGGATTTTCACTGTCAATGACAGGCGCGCCCGTTTTAAAATCATATTTCCAACGGATTGCACCGTTTTCTTCTTGTTTGCCGTAAAGAAAATCAAGGTTGGTTTCGGCGGCGTAATTTTTGTTTGAGTAGACTAAAAAGAAAGTTGAGAAAATTGATTCTGCTTGCGAAACAATCTGCTGGGAATCGTTCGGATAGACAAATAATCCGTCTGGAGAGACTTCGCTTGTTTTTGGGTCAATCCATGAATCAGAGAGCCAATTCCATGTTTTGTCGTAGATGTCAACAAAATCTTGATCGTAAAAATGAATTTTAG
>ERZ842401.4936-NODE-4936-length-15121-cov-6.305456_pt1 | contig 15121 bp, 15 predicted proteins | sample MGYA00521270_ERZ842401 | MGnify/ENA primary metagenome ERZ842401 (study PRJEB31892, sample SAMEA3878208) | bioreactor metagenome | biome: Moose rumen | place: Sweden | collected 2011-10 | study: EMG produced TPA metagenomics assembly of the PRJEB12797 data set...
ACACCTTCTTTGACGCATTCGGCATCAAGGCCGGTGACAAGATGTGGCTCGACCCCGCCGACCGCGCCATCATCTGGTAATCAACTGGTTTTCAATAACAAAAATGGAGCATGCTGCGGCATGCTCCATTTTTGTTATTATAGTGGCTATTGTTCCTATTGGGGGAGGTGGAAGAGGCGGGCGGCGTTGCGGTCGGTGGCGGCGCTCACGGCCTCGGGAGTGACGCCTAATGTCTTGGCAATGAAGTTGCAGATGTGGGGGATGTTGGCGCTCTCGTTGCGCTTGCCGCGATTGGGGACAGGCGTCAGATAGGGAGCATCGGTCTCTAACAGCAGTCGGTCGAGGCCGATGACGGGGAGCAGTTGGGGCACGGTGCTTTTCTTGAAGGTCACCACGCCGTTGACGCCGAAGTAGAAGTCGCCCCTGCGGCGCACGCGCTCGACATCGGCGGGCGTTTCGCAAAAACAGTGAAAGACGCCTTGCGGCACGGGGCAATCGAGATGATCGATGACATCGAGGATGTCGTCAAGGGCTTCGCGGCAATGAATGATGAACGGCACACCCAGCTCATGACACCAGTGCAACTGGATGTCGAGGGCACGTCGCTGCTGCTCACGCCATGTCTTGTCCCAGTAGAGGTCGATGCCAATCTCGCCAACGGCCACAATGGGATAGCGGTCGAGCATGGGTCGCATCTGCTCAAGCACGTCGAGATAGTCGTCGCGCACATCCTCAGGGTGCAGTCCCAGGGCTATCGAAATGTAGCCGGGATAGAGCTCATGCAAGGCAACTTGCCGCGGCACACTCTCGAGGCTCTCGCCGGGCATGACGATGTGGCGCACGCCGGCATCGCGGGCCCGCTGCACGACTGCATCGCGGTCCTCGTCGAATGCGTCACAATAAATATGGCTATGACTGTCTATCATGTTCTTTTCCAGACAACTTGGACAACATTTTAACAACCATGACAACTTTAATGGGTTACTGTTGTCAACAAGTTGTTAAGGTTGTTTGACTAATAACTCCTGCCTGACAATTTGTTTGCGAGGTTGATGAAGGCTTGACGATCGGTGTCGCTCAGGTTGACCTGATTGAAGGCAGCGATGGCCTGCTCATTGTAGCGCGCGATGGCATCTTCGGCCAGCTGGCGCACGCCCAAGCGCTCATACAGGGCCGTCACACCACGCACCTTGTTGTCGCGGGTGGCATAGGGGTCGTTGAGCCAGTGGCGCAGTTCGTCGGCATCGTCGCCCTGGGCAAGGCGCATGGCATTGATGAGCAGGAAGGTCTTCTTGCCCTGCATGATGTCACCGCCAATCTCCTTGCCGAAGGTGGCCGGGTCTCCCCACACGTCGAGCACGTCATCCCTGAGCTGGAAGGCCAGGCCCATGTTCACACCTGCCTCATAGAGGCGGTCGGCATCGTCAGCTGCAGCACCAGCGACAAGAGCGCCAGTCTTGAGGGCACAACCCAGCAGCACCGAAGTCTTGAGGCGTATCATGTTGATGTACTCCTCGACGGTGACGTCGTTGCGGCACTCAAAGTCCATGTCCCACTGCTGACCCTCGTAGAGCTCGATAGCGGTCTTGTTGAACAGGTCCATCACCTGCCAGTTGCGGGTGCGGGCGATATATTGCGTGGCGATGGTGAGCATAGTGTCGCCACTCAGGATGGCGGTGTTGTCGTTCCAGCGGCGGTGCACGGTGGGCTTGCCACGACGCACGTCGGCATTGTCCATCACATCATCGTGCAGCAACGTGAAGTTGTGGAACATTTCGATGCCCATAGCGGCATCAATGGCCTGCGTGGCGTCACCGCCCATCGCGTCACATGCCATGAGCGTCAGCACGGGGCGCACGCGTTTGCCTCCCAGCGCCATGTGATAAGCTATAGGTTCATACAACTGGCTGGGCTGCTGTGGATAAGGAATGGCGGCAATCGCCTGATTAATTGTGTCGAGATAATCTTGGAATAATTTCATTGTAACGGTTAAGGGTTAAAGATTAGTGGTTAAGGGCAGCGTTGTAGGCCGCCTCAAAGGTTTTGAAATCGGCAGGGGTGTATTTGTCACGCAGCAAGTCGATGCGGCGGTTGATATCTTCCATGTCTGCACCGGTCTGGTTGGCATCGGCCGCAAGCGCATTACCCAGCGCCGCAGGGCGTGAAGACTGGATATAGACGTTCATCTGTTCATCGAGCGAGTAACTGTCGACAACAGCCTGCATCGTGCTGTCAAACACCTCGACGTGGCGGTCATAGCCCACCGTGTAGCACAGCCAGTGGATCAATGCCAGATAGTCGGCCGCCGAATCGGTGTCGAACTGCCGCATGCGCAGCAGTTCCATCATGGGCGGCACCTTGAGTTGAGCCAACTCGGTTGGAGACAACACAACCACATGAGCCGCCTGCAACAACGAGTCACGGCCATCGTCAAGGAGCACCCCCGCAAACGCGCGGTTGGCCGCCTTGACCTGCCATGGCCAGCGCAGGCTGTCGCCCCGCAGGGCGTTGAAGTGCAACACGGCTTGGTGCATCCTTGCGGTATCACCCCACGCGTCCAGGAACTCACGTCCGGCAGCAGCTCCCCGTTTGTCGGCATCGCCGCAAGCCGTCAACAGCGCCACCAGGGCAAGCAATATCAGCGGTAAGCGTCTCATCGTTTCTTCTCCTCGGGAAATATAGAGTTATACAACGCCCGATCCTTCTCCTTGAGGTAACTGCTGAAGGCTTCATCAAACGCCCACACAGCGGCAGAGTCGCGCTGCAGGGCATACACGCTCTGTTTGGCCTTGGCATCCATCACGGCGCGCTCCATGGCCATTGTGTCGGTATGGTCCACGGCCACAAGGGCCGCCGCGGCCCTCATGCCGCTGTCGCGAGCCTCGGCATCCAGCGGAGACTTCTCTTGGGCACACGCCACGAGCAACGCCATCATCACAGCCACCACATACAATAGATGTCTCATCATATCAAGTATAATTTGGCTGCAAACTTACAAAAAACTACCCAACTAACACAACAATCCCCCAAGAATTTAGTACCTTTGCCGATTGTTAATCAACATTAATCATTGAAACAATGACACAGAAGAAAATCACCATTGCCATCGATGGCCACTCCTCGACTGGCAAGAGCACGATGGCCAAAGCGCTGGCAAGACGAATCGGCTATGCATATGTTGACACGGGTGCGATGTACCGCGCCGTGACACTGTTTGCCCTGCGCAACCACCTCATCAAGCGTGGCAAGGTGGACGAGCCCACACTCAAGCAGCACCTCAAGCAGGGTGATATCGCCATCACATTCCGACCCACCAAGGACGGCAAGAGCGTGACGGTGCTCAACGGCAAGAATGTGGAGCGTTACATCCGCTCGATGCGCGTGAGCAACGTGGTGAGCATCATCGCCGCCATCGGCTTTGTGCGCCGTGCGATGGTTAAGCAGCAGCAAGCCATGGGCAAGGACAAAGGACTGGTGATGGACGGACGTGACATCGGTACTGTAGTTTTCCCTGATGCCGAGATGAAGGTGTTTGCCACAGCCTCGGCCGAGGTGCGTGCCCAGCGCCGATTTGACGAGCTGCGAGCCAAGGGAGACACAACGACGACATTTGAAGAGGTCCTGGAAAACGTCAACGAGCGTGACCGCATCGATAGCACGCGCAAGGAGAGCCCCCTGCGCCAGGCCGACGATGCTGTTGTGCTTGACAACTCGCACATGTCGCTTGCCCAGCAGGACGAGTGGCTGTATAACCTGTTTCTTGAGAGAGTGAGGAATTCTATATAATCTAGCAAATCTGGAAAATCTAGTAAATCTAGTAATTAGAGGCTACTGTGGCGGTTATCGAGATAGACAATGGATCGGGGTTCTGCTTTGGTGTGACGACAGCCATTCGCAAGGCCGAGGAGGAGCTGAACAGCAGCGGGCACCTGTACTGCCTGGGCGACATTGTTCACAACACCGCCGAGGTGGACCGCTTGGCCAGCAGCGGACTGGAGACCATTACCCATGAGCAACTGGAGGAGCTGCACGACGTGAAAGTGCTGCTGCGCGCCCATGGTGAGCCACCCGAGACCTACGAGACAGCCCGACGCAACCGCATCGAAATAATAGATGCCACCTGCCCGGTGGTGCTGAAACTGCAGCAGCGCATTCATGCTACCTTCAACGGCGGCCAGCCCGCACCGCAAATTGTCATCTACGGCAAGCGAGGCCATGCCGAGGTGCTGGGCCTCGTGGGACAGACCCAAGGTCAAGCCACCGTCATCGAGAACATCGACGAGATCGACAAGATCGACTACTCGCGTGACATCTTCCTATATTCCCAGACGACCAAGAGCGTGCAGGAATTCCAGCACATCGTCGAGGAAATCAAAAAGCGCGTCCAGACCGGAGTAACCTTCCGCAGCTTCGACACCATCTGCCGTTCGGTGGCCAACCGCATTCCGCAAATCCGTGAATTTGCCGCACAGCACGAACTGATTCTGTTTGTCAGTGGTGCCAAGAGCAGTAACGGACGCATCCTGTTTGCCGAATGCCTGGATGCCAACCACGACTCGCACCTCATCAGCAGCGAGAGCGACATCGACCCATTGTGGCTCGAGGGCAAGGAGCGCATCGGCATCTGCGGCGCCACCTCCACCCCGCGCTGGCTCATGCAGCGCGTGAGTGAAACCGTGAGTCATCTTACCGACCCGACAAATAAAACGAATAATCCTATCAGCCTGCAGGTTGACAAGCAACAATAAAAAGATTTATCATGACCAAAAGAAACCTCATCATCGTCATCATACTGCTGTCGGTCATCGACCTGGTAGCGGCAGGATGGTACCTGTCAAGACGCATCGAGGCAAGCGGCCGCAGCCAGAACCTGTTTGAACAACGAGACTCCACCGAGGTCATCGCGATGGCCGACACCGTGACCAGCGCATCGCAGGCCGACGTGTTTGACGAGTTGCAACACAACACCTATTACTTTATCGCCAACTCACCCACCGTTGCCGGCGATAACAGCTCGCGATACACCAGCATCAAGCACGTCAAGGTGCGCTGGCCCAAGAAAGTGAACGGCAACGACGAGCTGGTTGAGCTCAACAAGGAGCTGATCAGCAAGGCCTTCGGTAACAGTCAGTCCAAGATGAAGGACGCACGGTATGTCTACTTGAACACGCCCACCTTCAATAAACCCATCGGTGACGACTACCAGAAGGTTGTCAAGGCACCCACCATCGTCCCCACCTACGGCAACGTCAGTCAGGTGCTCGTCTACCCTTACATGACCTCGCAACGACTGCTTGTCATTGAGGTCGACAAGGTGGAATATAACGGCAACACCACCATCGAGAACAGTTCGTTTATACACTATGACAGGCAAAACCAGCACGTGCTCTCGCGCATGGACATCCTGTCGGCCGACTTTGAGAAAGAGAACAAACTGCTCAAGGTCATCAACAAGAAGATTGACGACCTGAACAAGAGCCGCGGAGACAACAAACTGCAACATGCGCTCAACGTTCCCGCCGAGGTGTGCTGCAGCAAGAAGGGCATCGGTTTCCTGTACAAGCCCGGCACGATTGCCAGCACTCCTATCGAGATCATGATAGACTATGACAAGATGGAGTCCTTCCTCACTCAGGACTTCAAGCGATTGCTCGACAACAACGAGGGGTACTCATTGTATGGCGACGGGATCAAGCCCGAACCAATCAACCCGACCCAAAAGAATCCTGCCACTGATGCTGCCAAAGCCGAACCAGCAAAAAAGAAATCCTACCAGAGCAGCTACAGCTCAGGCAAATACAACAATTACAAATACAGGAAATACTCTAAGCCAAAACGTACCAGCCGGAAGCGCTATAGCGGGGCAACGAGCAAATCTGCACGTTACGGTTACGCTGGTCAGCGGCGTTGGAAGCATCGCCGACGCTGAGCCCCCTCCCCTCAAGGGCCTGACGCATCGTCTTGAGGGCTATCTCCTCGGTGTTATTGTCCTTGCTCAGGTGGCACATGAACACATGTTGCAACCCCTCATGATAATGCTCGGCTACAAACTGTGCAGCCACGGCGTTATCGAGGTGCCCTTTCTCACCCATGACACGATCCTTAAGCATCTGTGGATAATGCCCCCGGACCAGCATGTCGTGGTCATAGTTGCACTCAATCATCAGATGGTTGGCCTGGCTCATGTAGTGAGCAGCGCGTTCGGTGATGATGCCCATATCGGTGGCGACAACAAATTTCTCACCTTCATATTCGATGCTGAAGCCCACACTCTTCACGTCATGACTGGTTTCAAAGGCAGTGATCTCCATGTCCAGGATGCGGAACGGAATTTCCTTGAAAATCGGCACATGATAGTCATGGATGCGGCTTGACACACGGCAACGCTGCATCATCTGGCTCATCACACCCATCGTGCAGAAGACACTGCAGCGGCAATGGGTCAATGCTGGATACAGGCATCGCATGTGGTCCTGATGGGCATGGGTCAGCAACACGCCCTTGACCATGTCGGCACTCACGCCATTGCGTTCCAGCAGTTCAAAAGCCTCGTTCAGGTTCAGCACCTGGTCCTCGTCGGCAACAATCTTGCGCTTGCGCTTGGTGCGGGGAGGTGGCTTGATGCCTGCATCAATCAGGATGCCTCCACGCGGTGTTCCCAGGTAAGCACAGTTACCGCTGCTACCGCTACCGAAGCTCATGAAACACAAGCCCTTTCCCACACCGCCATGGGCGGCAGGACCTTTCCGCCCTGATTGTGGCGACGACAATCCATGTGGCGTGTCATCGCCATCCACGTCAAAACGTATCTTGAGTGGCTGTGGCTGCATGCGGTTATCTTGTGTTCTGTTATTGCCGGGTTTCATCGGTTCACTGCTTGTTTACTGATACATCAAGAAGATGGTGGGTATCTTGTGGTAGTCATACTGTGAATGCTTCCACTCCCCCATAGTGCGGGTGATGACACTCTGGCCCTCACCGGTGATATCGCTGGCTACACACAGGCGCATGCCTGACGGCATGTGCTGCACCAGATAGGCGATCAGCTGGTTATTGCGATAAGGTGCCTCGATGAAAATCTGGGTCTGGTGCTCACGCTCGATGCGGCGCACCATCTCCTTGAGTCGCGTCAGTCGGGCATGTCCATCCACAGGCAGATAGCCCTCAAAGGCGAAACTCTGGCCATTGAAGCCCGATGCCATCAGACTCAACAGGATGCTTGACGGTCCAACCAGGGGAAACACCTTGTAACCCTTGCGCTGTGCAATGGCGACAAGGTCGGCACCGGGGTCGGCCACAGCAGGACAGCCGGCGTCGCTGATGACACCGACGGCCTCGCCATGAGCGATGGGGTCGAGCATTGCCTCGAGTCTAACGGTATCCTTGAGGTCGGTATGCTCGTTCAACTCGACGAACGAGAGGCTGTCGATATCGATGTCGCGGTCACATTTCTTGAGGAAACGTCGTGCCGAACGCAGGCTCTCGACCACAAAAAAGCGTATTCCACGCACCACCTCGATGTTGTGCGCAGGCAACACCCGCTCCATTGGCACGTCGCTCAACTGAGTGGGAATCAGGTATAAACCAGATTGTAACGCCATTAGCCTCAATAGTTCTTGTCCAACAAGAGTGCAAAGTTACGGAATTATTTTCATCTGTACCACATTTTTATTTGACATTTGCTGACATTTGCTGCACCCCCGGTCCACTCGTTATCGGTAGTCCTGGTGCCGTTTGTTGATAAGTTTTAAGTCATGAATCTCGATATTTTGTAAGGCAAGTTGCAACGGGAATTGAATTATTGTGTAATTTTGTGGGTAGATTTTAGACTAATTTTGAATGATTGAACGTCACATTATCATTGACAACGTAGACCCCGTTACCTTCTACGGGGTGAATAACAGCAACATACAACTCATCCGCAACTTGTATCCAAAACTGCGCATGGCAGCGCGCGGCAGCGTCATCACCGTCATCGGTGATGACAGTGAGACCGCCGACTTTGAGCAGAAGATACACTCGCTGGCCGACTATTGCGCCCAGTACAACACCCTTCCCGAGGATGTCATCATTGACACCATCAAGGGCACCCCACCCAAGCAGTTGAAGATGGACGACGTGATCGTCTATGGCGTGAACGGCAAGCCCATCAGTGGCCGAACGCCCAACCAGCAACTGCTTGTCAAGACTTTCATGCACAACGACTTGACCTTTGCCTTGGGCCCTGCCGGTACGGGTAAGACCTATCTGGCTGTGGCATTGGCTGTGCGTGCCCTCAAGAACCGTGAGGCCCGCAAGATCATCCTCTCACGCCCTGCCGTCGAGGCCGGCGAGAAACTGGGTTTCCTGCCTGGTGACATGAAGGATAAGATTGACCCTTACCTGCAACCCCTGTATGATGCACTCGAGGACATGATACCGCAGGCCAAGCTCAAGGAATACATGGAGAACAACATCATCCAGATAGCACCATTGGCCTTCATGCGCGGCCGCACGCTCAACGATGCCATCATCGTGCTCGACGAGGCCCAGAATACCACGATGCACCAGATCAAGATGTTCCTTACACGCCTGGGCATGGGCTCCAAGATGATTGTCACCGGCGACACCACCCAGATTGACCTGCCGCGCAGCACCTCATCAGGTCTGATTCACGCCCTGCGCGTGCTCGATGGCGTGAAGGGTATCGGCAAGGTGGAATTTGAGAAAAAGGACATCGTGCGCCACCATCTGGTGCAGCGCATCGTCGAGGCCTATGAGCGCTTCCAGGAGGAGAAGGCAAATGAGGAGTAAGGAATTAGGAGTTCGGAGTTGATGGGTAGTGAGAATAATAGCGGCAACAAGGTTGAGCAAGTGACCCCTTATGGCACGCATGAGACTGCCAAGACCGAGCAGGTCAGGCAGATGTTTGACGCCATCGCACCGGCCTATGACTTCATGAACCGGGCGATGACGATGGGCATCGACATCTGGTGGCGACGCCTTGCCGTGAAGCGGATCAAACGCATCCACCCCACCTCCATCCTGGACGTGGCCACTGGGACCGGCGACTTTGCTATCCAGTTGCTTCAGTCACTGCAGCCACAGCACATCACAGGCATTGACCTGTCACAGAGGATGCTTGATGAAGCTCGCCGCAAGGTCAAGCAGCGGGACCTGGAGCAGGTCATCACCTTTGAGCAAGGCGACTGCATGGCGTTGCCCATGCAGGATGAGACGTTCGACGCCGTGACCGTGGCATTCGGGGTGCGCAACTTTGAGCACCTGCAGCAGGGTTACCGCGAGATGGCTCGTGTGCTCAAGCCAGGCGGCATGCTGTGTGTACTGGAACTGTCCACGCCCACCAATCGCGTAATCCGCTGGTTCTATGACCTATACACGCTGCACATCATTCCTTGGGTGGGCTCCCTCAAGAGCGGCGACAAGAATGCTTACCGTTACTTGCCACAAAGCATCGCCGCCGTCCCTCAGGGCGACGAGATGCTGCAACTGATGCGCAACGCCGGGCTGCGCGAGACGTCGTTCAAGCGCCTCACGCTGGGCGTGTGCACCATCTACACTGCGGTTAGAAGTTAGAAGTTAGGAGTTGTGATTCTTTAGGTTTTTTGTGGTTGTGAAGGTGATACTGCTGAGCATCTTCTTTAGTGTTATGTTGTCTTGATTGATTGACTCAAATTCAATATCGGAGAGATAATCGGTTTCGTGCAGCAGTTCAAGCCAATACTCTGTTTCATTACACTCTTTGAATGCAATATACATCTTAGCTAAAAATCCTTTTTGCTCACAGCTGCTTGTGCCTCAACTATATTAGCTCCAATACTTGTGCCACTACGCAGTAATTGCTTCGATAGAACATACTCTTTCTTCTCACTGCACAAATAACGATATAACTTCACGATTCTGATAGCAAACAGTTTACTATTTTCTCTTATAGAACTGTCCATATCATTAACTTCTCACTTCTAACTCATAATTAGGGCTCGTACTGGTAGCCCAGGTCGTTGATGCAGTCGATGATGAGTTGATCGGGGATGGAGCCCTCGACCAGAGCGGTGCCCTTGGCGAGGTCGACAGTTACTTTTTCCACTCCAGGTAGTGCGGCGAGGCCTTTCTCGACGTTGGCCTTGCAATGGGCGCACATCATTCCTTTGACTTTAAATTCCTTCATTGTTGTAGTCTTGTATTTCTTGATTTGATAGGATTTCCAGTATTTTGCACCCAGGGCGACGACAATCATCGCCAGCAGGGAGATGCTGCACACGGTGTTGAGCCAAGAGGCACCCATGCCGTGGCTGTGGTGCATCATGTGGCTGGGAAGCGCGTTGATGAAAAGTTCTCGCAGGCCGGGCAAGTAGTCCACCAGCACGCCAAAGCCCACAGCACCGCCAATGATCGACAACAGGTAGACAATTGTCGCCTTGCGGCCAAAGGCGTTATTGACCACAAACATAGATGCCAGGTTAGCGGCTGGACCCGCCATGAGCAACACCAGAGCGCAGCCGGGTGACATTCCCTTGAGCATCAGGGCAGCGGCTATAGGGATAGACCCAGTGGCGCAGACGTACATCGGCACGGCCACCAGCACGATGATGAACATGTTCAACAACGGCCAGCGGGCATAGGTGGAGAAGAAATTATCGGGCAACAGCACGGTGATGAGCGTGGCCACCACCAGGCCGATCAACAGCCAGCGGCCGATGCTCTGCATCATGTCAAAGAAGCCATACTTCAGGGTTTCTTTTATCTTGTTCCACAAGCCTTGAGGCGGCGCGTTGAACTCATAATTGGCATCGTCTTGCACGTCACCGAGGGTTCCCTTGCACTCCCAGTGCCCGACAGCCATGCCGCCGAAAAGGGCCGTCACCAGCGCCGCAACAGGGCGCAGAATGGCAAACGGCAGACCCATCATCGAGTAAGTGGCAGCAATACTGTCCACCCCCGTCTGGGGCGTGGCGATGAGGAACGAGGTCGACGCGGCACGTGAGGCCCCGCTGCGACGCAATGCTACAGCCGTGGGCAGCACGCCGCATGAACACAGCGGCAGGGGTATGCCGAACAAGGCCGCTGTCACCACCGGACGCAACCCTGTTCCTGCCAGATAGCGGCTATAGATTGTCGAGGGCACAAAGGCATGCAGCAGTCCCGCAATCAGGAATCCCAGCAGCAGGTAAGGCGACATGCCATTGAGCATCGACACAAACGCATTCACATAGTCCATCATAACGCCGACAAAAGTACTAATAATACCGGATACGGCGTATGACAAAAATGTGAAAAAAAGCCTAATTCAGCACTTTCAAGGGCAAATCTTTTGCCCATACAAAATAAATACCTAATTTTACACATCATTATCATAAGACATCTTTGGATATGGACATCAGACTACCAAAAAGGATAGACGGGAAGCAGCCCGAGGTGCTGCTCGAGTCAAAACAGATCACCATCATCGGCACCAATGGTGCAGGCAAGAGCCGCTTTTGCTCCGCCCTGGTAGATGAACTGGGCGACAAAGCTTACCGCATCTCGGCACTCAAGGCGTTATACACCTCGACGGCCAGTGCCAAGCCGCTGCCTGGATCCATCGAGGACCTCTTTAACCGCATGAACGCAGCCAACCCGCAGATCAAGAACCTGGCCGAGAGCGAGTTTGACAAGCTGTTCTATGTCATGCTCAACGACGAGATGCGCGAACTGATGAACTTCAAGGCCCACCGCCTGATGGGCGAGGAGATGGAGTTTCCCAAGACCAAGCTCGACATCACCGTCAAGAAGTGGCAGGAAGTGTTTCCCAAGAACAAGGTGCTGCGCGAGAACGGCAAGCTGATGTTCGCCACCGAGGGGTTTGAGGACAAGTACCCTCTGCTGCGGTTGAGCGACGGCGAGAAGTCGGTGCTCTACTACATCGGTGCGGTGCTCTATGCTATGCCGGATGCCGCCATCCTGGTGGATGACCCCGAGACGTTCATCCACAGCAGCATCATGCGCACCTTGTGGAACGTGCTGGAACAAATGCGTCCCGACTGTACCTTTATCTACAACACCCATGACGTGGAGTTCGCCAGCTCACGCATCGACAACCAGTGCGTGTGGGTCAAGTCGTTTGACCCCGAGGCCATGGCGTGGGACTATGAGGTGATGACATCGAGCCGCGAGCTGGACACTGCCCTACTCGACTTGCTGGGCAGCCGCAAGCCCGTCCTGTTCATCGAGGGCGACGACAAGCACAGCATCGACTCCAGGCTCTATCCGCTCATCTTCCCCGAATACACCGTCAAGCCCCTGGGCAGCTGCAACAAGGTCATCGAGACGGTGCGATCCTTCGGCGACCTGCAGGGGTTCCACCAGCTCGACAGCCGCGGCATCGTGGACCGCGACCGCCGCAGCGAGGAGGAGGTAGAGTACCTGCGCAAGAAGAACATCCTGGTGCCCAATGTCGCCGAGATCGAGAACATCTTGATGCTCGAGGGCGTCATCCGTGCCGTTGCCCGTCACAAGCGGCGCAACGAGGACATCGTTTTCCCAAAAGTCAAGAAGCGTGTCATCGAGATGTTCACCCGTGAGCTCAAGCAACAGGCACTCATGCACGTGCGCCATCGAGTGAAGCACGACGTGGAACTGCGCATCGACATGAAGTTCACAAGCATTAATGCCCTCGAGAACCACATGGTCGAGCTGGTGAGCGAGATTAACCCCCGCGGACTGTATGACCAGTTGTGCCGCGAGTTCCATGCCTATGAGGACAACAAGGACTATGAGAGTATCCTGCGCGTCTATAATCAGAAGCTCATGCTCAACGAGAGCAATGTCGCCACCCTGTGTGGCTACAAGAGCAAGGATGACTACATCCGCGGCGTGCTCAACATCCTCAAGGGCGGCAGCGAGAATGCCGATGCCATCCGCCGCACCATCAAGGCATGCTTTGGCCTCGCCGAGTGACGACGCAATCCTCCCGCACATCAAAAGAATTGCCGCATTGGGAAATTATGAGTACCTTTGCGGCGATTTTTCAGACAGCATCATGAAGGATAACAAGGAAGCGACATTGGCACTGGGGACGCAGCATGTGGGCAGGCTGCTGTGGCAGTATGCCCTGCCAGGGGTGATTGCGATGACAGCATCGTCACTCTACAACATGGTGGACAGCATCTTCATCGGCCATGGTGTGGGTCCGATGGCTCTGGCCGCATTGGGCATCTCGTTCCCGCTGATGAACATCGGGGCGGCATTTGGTGCCGCCGTGGGCGTGGGTGGAGCCACGCTGATGTCGCTGCGCCTGGGGCAACGACAGTATGACAAGGCCAACCATGTGCTGGGCAACATGGTAGCCCTGAACATTATCATGGGTCTGCTGGTGGGCATCGTGTCGCTCATCTTTCTGGATCCCATCCTCACCTTCTTTGGCGCCAGCGAACAGACGCTGCCTCATGCGCATGACTACATGTTCATCCTGCTGGTGGGCAACGTGATCACCCACCTGTATCTGGGCCTGAACGCCGCGCTGCGGTCGGCAAGCAAACCGCGGCAGGCAATGATCGCGACGATTGTGACGGTGGTGCTGAACACCATTCTGGACCCTATCTTCATCTGGCCGTTGCACATGGGCATCAAGGGCGCCGCGATAGCGACAGTGCTGGCGCAATTTGTCGTGCTGTGCTGGCAGTTGTGGCAATTCAGCCGCCAGCGTGAATTGCTGCATCTGGAGTGGCGTTTCCTCATCCCAGCACGCAACATCGTCAAGGATATCGTGAGCATCGGCGTCTCGCCGTTTGCCATGCAACTCACTGGCTGCGTGGTGGCCATCTTCATGAACAATGCCCTGATGGCCTATGGCGGGGACTTGGCCGTCGGTGCCTACAGCATCGCCAACCGTTTGGGATTCATCTTCTTCATGGTCATCATGGGCATCTGCCAGGGCATGCAGCCCATCGCGGGTTACAATTATGGTGCGCGCAACATGGAGCGTGTCAAGAGTGTCGTGCGCCTCGCCATTACCGCATCGGTGGCCTCAATGATAGTGGGGTGGATCATCGGAGAGTTGTTCCCCGAGACGTGCGTGCGCATGTTCAGCAACGATGAGGACCTCATCGCCATCTCCATCCGCGGCATCCGCATCAACATGCTCGTCTTCCCTGTCATCGGCTATCAGGCCACGGTGACCAACTTCTTCCAGACTATCGGCAAGGTGCGCATCAGCATCTTCATGTCGTTGTCGCGCCAGTTGCTGTTCCTGCTGCCCATGCTGTTGCTGTTCTCGTCGCTGTGGGGCCTGGACGGCGTGTGGTTCTCGCTGCCGGCCAGCGATCTGGTCGCCTTCCTGGTCGCCGTCGTCATCATGGAACGCTTCAAGCGACAGCACGCCACCCAAGCAACACCTCCCTCTAATTAACTGGCCATCGACTACCCTATTGTCTACCCTCTTTTTTCAAAATAAACGCTGATTATCACGGTATTAATCTGTGATATTCAGCGTAACTATGGCTCATGCAGTCCTCACGGGCGGTTAGTGAATATACAATTAAAGCGTGAACTGAATCGCCACACTCTAACGGATGGTCGCAGGAAACCAGTAAAGGAAGATATGGAAATTACAGCCCACGCTGTAGCGTGAGAACCGCCTTGCCATACTTGCCTTTTAAGAAAATTTATAAGTCAAGAAGGACAACAGATTTCCCTTGTTGTCCTTCTTGTCCTATAAAAGATACAGGCTTCAGAAATATCATGAAGAATCCCTTGTTGTTTGAATCATGATTTAACGTGAGTTCGATGAATTTATCTAAGACTAGAGGGGGTTGGGGGCGTTGATGCTACTAGAGAATTGCTGACGATGGGGTTCATACTCCTCCGGCGCTACGCGCCACTTCCCCTATTTTAGGGGAGGAGTTGAGTATCAGCACTTTATTTTCGTCGAACTCACGTTGATTTTCGGGTCACCTGCAAAACCCTGTGTTACCACAACATCCCTCGTGAAAAATTCCCCTCAACCTCTTGACAAAAGGCAAAAAATTCACTACCTTTGCACCACAACCGCCAGCATGAGGCACCCTCATGTCAATGTAATGCGGGCCATTGGCTCGCACCAGTAATAACAACAATTTAAAACCAATAGAAAAACACCATGGAA
>ERZ842401.4938-NODE-4938-length-15119-cov-4.520579_pt1 | contig 15119 bp, 8 predicted proteins | sample MGYA00521270_ERZ842401 | MGnify/ENA primary metagenome ERZ842401 (study PRJEB31892, sample SAMEA3878208) | bioreactor metagenome | biome: Moose rumen | place: Sweden | collected 2011-10 | study: EMG produced TPA metagenomics assembly of the PRJEB12797 data set...
GAAAGAGTCCTGTTTTGATAACTACAACAAGTCCTGTTTTGATTTCACCCCGACACAGAAATTTCGGGGATTGACGGCTGGTTGGAAATGTGATATGATAAATATCACAAAGTTAAGGAATACTACACTCTTGCGGGGGCGGGAAAAACGCCCCTGAGAAACAAAAGGGGAAACTAATGAAGAAGATAATTGCGTGTTTTGCAGGGGGGGGGGGCAATCCTCTTAATTATCTCTGCGCTGTCCTTCTGGCCTTGGCGCTCGCGCCGTCCGCGTCCGCCGCGCCGCAATACAAGGCGGCGCTGACCGTCCAGGGCTATTCGGGCTCTTCGACGCTCGAGAACTTCCCGGTGCTGGTGCGCCTCTCGCCGCAGACTGTCGAGGGCTTCTCCTACTCGGCCTGCGCGTCGGGCGGCGCGGACATATCCTTCACGGCAGCCGACGGCGAGACGGTCCTTCCGCACGAGATCGACACGTGGAACCCCAACGGCGAGTCGCTCGTCTGGGTGAAGCTGCCCTCGCTCTCCGGGACGGACACCGTCTTCAACTTCCGCTGGAACGACGCCGACCCGCCGTCCGTGACGGCCTCGGACGTTTGGTCGGGCGCGAACTTCAAGAGCGTCTGGCACATGAAGTTCGACAGCAACAACAAGACCGCCGACGCCGTCGCGAACTACGAGGGCAGCATCGTCAACAAGAACGCATACTGCGGCGAGCGCGACGCGATCATCGGCGCGGGTTACTACTGCGAGGACAACAAGACTGTCCACAATGTCAAGACAACTGCCACGGACGGCTTCAAGCCGGCGAACGGCGCCGCGACCTACTCGGGATGGGTGCGCCAGGTCGGCGGAACATGCGCGAAGGGCTATCCCGACAGCGCGAACTACCCGCAGATCTACTGGTCCTCGACATGGGGCAACTGCGGCGCCATCTGGAACTCGAAAGGCGGGGGACAAGGCACCGGCGATGGCGGCCTTGAGCTCTGCCTTGAAGGCAAGGCCAACGTAATCAACCAGATGTATGTCCGCGACAACACGGCGGCTTCGCTCAAGACGCTGACGATCCCCAACATCTTCGACAAGCAGTGGCACTACCTCGTCGTCGCCTACGACGGCACGAACCGCCGCTTCTACCTCGACGGCGTCCTGCAGGAGAACTTCAACCTCGCCGCGAAAATCAACAATCCAAAAGCGAGTCCTGTGCGCATGGGTTCGCGCGACGACAGCAACACGGACTGCGTCTGGACGGGCGACCTGGACGAGATGCGCTTCCGCGCTGCGGCGTCGAGCGCGGACTGGGTTGCGGCGGAATACGCGAACGTGACGGACGCCGCCTTCATCGCCTACGGCGCGGCGCAGGCGGGCGACGGAACCGTCTGGGTGAAGGGCAGCCCGGAGAACTACGGCTCGCCCACGCCGGCCTACGGCTTCCAGACGGGCTATGCGGCGGGCGGCGCGGTTTCATTCTCGATGCCGGCGACGGCGGTCGCGGGCGAGGGGACGGTCACGAACTACCTCGCCGGCTGGCGCTTCGAGTCGGTTGACCAGACGACGCAGGCGCGGACGACGAGCGCCTCGTCGGACGATCAGGGCGCGAGCCTCGATTCTTACTCTGGAACCTACGCCTCCTACTCGGAGTTCACCTGGCTCTGGGACGTGCGCGACACGCTGGGCGTGGGCGGCATCACGATCGCGGCGAACGGCGGGACCTACCTCGACCTCGCCGTCGACGTCACGGGCCTCGGCTATGCGGCCGGCGGCAGCGCGACGCTGACCGTCGCCTACGGCCTCGCGTCGGACGACCTCGACGCGACCGTCTCGACGACCGTCAACGTGCGCGGCGCCGCGACCGTGCGCGTCAACCGCCTGCAGCCGAACACGCCCTACTACTTCCAGGCGACGCTCGACGACGGCAACGGCACCGTCCAGTCGGCCGTCGTCGCGCTTTCGACCTCGGCGCTCACGACTGGCTTCCGCCGCATCGAGTACGTCGAAGGCACCGGGACGCAGTGGATCGACACCGGCTATCTGCCGACGCCGTCGACCCGCACCGTCGCCGACTTCCAGTTCACGACAGTCGAAAAGACTAAGCGCGCCTTTGGCGTCGGCGTCGGCAATCTCTACTACGACACGTTCATCAACAACACCGGGAGCGGACAGTGGGGCTATTCCCGCGCGGACAGCAGCAGCGAAAAGGCCGTGTCCGGAAATGTGGCCGTCGATACCGAGCGCCATTTGATCGACTTCAACTACGACAACGGCGATGGCGGCCGAGCCCTCGCGATCTACAGCACCAACGGCACGGTCACGGCCAGCCAGACGGTGCTGGAAGGCTCCGCCACGCGCAACGCCACGTATCCTCTCGCGATCGGCGCGACAAGAGCCAAGGAGACCGCGAGCAGCACGGACAAGGACACTGTTGCCGGAAAAATCTCGAAGCACCGCATCTATTCGGTGAACATCTACGAGGGCGATGCGCTCGAGTTCGCGCTCGCGCCGATCCGCAACGACTCCGGCGCGGTGATGTTCTACGATTCCGTCGCCAAGAAGTTCTTCGCCTCGGCCGGTACCATGCAGACCGACCTCGCCTATACTGACGGCGGGCCGTCCGTCGAGACGGGCCAGGCGGTGCAGAACGGCACGCGCGTCATCACGCTCTCGTTCCTTGGCGCGCCGATGGAGCGTCCGCTCTACCTCGCCTACGGGCCGTCCTTCGCCGGCGACGATCCGGCTGACTGGGCGACGCGGCAGTTCGTCGCGAACATCCCCGCCGGCGAGACGAGCGCGACGGTTTCCTTCCCGGCGACGTGGGGCGAGGACTCCGCCTTCGTCGCGCGCTGCTACTTCGATGACGGCACCACCTTCCCGCTCTGGTCCGATCCCATCGTCTGGCAGGACGACAGCGCGCTCGTCATGAGCGGCGGCGCGGTCGATGGCACCGGCGGCGACACTCTCGTCGTCTCCGGCACGCTCGAGTCCTTCCCCGGCGACGAATGCACCCTCACCGTCTATATGGGCGCGGACGCCGACCACTTCGATGTAGCCTGGACGGATCTCGCCGGATCGGTCCGGAGCGACATCGGCGCGTTCTCGCTGACACTCTACGAAGGCGACACGACCTCGGAGCGCTACATCACGCCGGGCACTAACCTCTACGTCGCGGTCGAGGCGACCGCCGGGACGAAGACGGTGCGCTCCGCCGCGATCCCCGTGACGACCAAGGGCGCGCCGGTCTTCGAGACCGCCTCCGTCTCGGGCGTATCTCACAATCGCATCACCGTTTCGGGAACGCTGGTCGACCTCGGCGCAGGCAATTCGGCGACCGTCACGCTCTATGTCGGCGAGACGAACGACGAAAATGCGCTTGTGGCCGTCGAGGCTCCCGTCGTCCGGACGGCGACCGGCGATTTCACGATCGCCCACAATTTCGCGGCATGCGGCAAGACCTACTACGTGCAGCTGCGCGCCGTCGCGACGACAACCGGCGGAACGCCGATCGAGACGCGAACGGCGGTGCTTCCCGCCACGACCCAGGACAACGCCACCTACACATGGCAGGCCGTGGACGGCGACTGGAACGGCGACTGGGAAGACAGCGCGCACTGGAAGACGGACAAAACGCCAAACCTCGGCTACCCGCAGACCGCCCAATGCACGGCCTCGTTCGCGAACTGCACGACGAACAATCCGGTCGTGGTGACGGTGAACGGCAAGTATCAGGTTTCCTATCTGAAATACTACGGCGCGGAGGCCTCGGATGTCACCCTCGCCGGCAACGGCGCGGCGGACAGCCATCTCACGGCGGGCGGCGTCGCGCACAATGCCAACAACAACAAGTCGAATCTCAAAGCCGGGACGTCGATCACCTTCAAGGACTTGACCCTGGTCCGCAACGGCGACTGGGATCTCATCCGCGACGTCAGCACGTCGAACCTGACCTATCGGTTCGAGGGCGTGACCACGACCGGCAGCGGCAGGTTCTGCGTGGCGGTTCCGGCCGCGCGGATCGAGTTCATCGACTCCAGCGTCACCGGCCGCAGCAACGTGATGAACTTCGGCGGGGGTGGAACGGTGGTCGTCGTGGACAACTCGACGTTGGACAACTCCGGCCAATCAATCAACTTCCAGGCGGACGTCCCCGCCGCGTCCAGAGGCCCGATGGAGTTGACGATTCGCGGAACGAACACCGTCATCACCTGCAAGGAGTTCTTTATCTACAACCATGCGTCGGGCAACGGCGTCACGATCAACTTTGAAGTGCCGAAGGGCGGATTCGTCTCGCCGCCCATCAACGTGACCGGGTCGGCGTTTGGCAATAACAGCTCTGCCGATTCGACGGCCAAGTTCGCTTTCGCGGTCGCGGAGGATTCGCCCGCGCTCACGCGCGACGGGGTGATTGAGAACAACGTCCTCGTCCAGACCGCGAACGGGTTTGGCACGAGCCGCATGGCCGATCCGCTCGGGACGGTTCCCGAATACGAGGGGGAGGCCCAGGGCGCGTTCAAATACGGTGTCGATAGTGCGCCGCTGGAAGAAGACGCCGACGTGGCGACGGCCCGGCAGATTCTGCTCGACCTGCAGGGGCACTCGAGCGCCGTTCGCGGGACGATGTTCTTGGTCTGGTAAGGGGAGGGTGTGTCGATGAAACATGCTCTTCCCGTACTGGCGGCCTTGATAGCCATGTCCGCCTCGGCGCAACTGAGGATATCGGAAATATGCCCGCAGCCGGCGACGACGGTCAACGGCGAAGCCGTAGACGCGCCCGACCCGAACGGAAAGAAGTCCGGCTGGGTCGAGCTCGTGAACACGTCCGACCAGGCGGTGGACCTCGCGAACTACGAGCTGCAGCGCTTCAACCGCGGCAAGGAAGCGGTCGCCGGCAAGTTCGACCGCCTGCCTTCGCAGACCGTCGCGCCCGGCGCCCGCGTCGTCCTCTGGACGAGCGAGGACTACGAAAACGGCGCCGACGGCACGACCCCGGCGGCGTATCCGGACACCGCGAACGGCGGCACGATGGTCGTCGTGCCGTTCAAGGTGAACCCGAAGAAGTATCCGATAGTCCGCCTTGTCGACTATTCCGCGTCCGAATCGGGCGAGGTGGTCGATACGTTCATCATCCCCGTTGACCTCGCGAAGGGCAAGAGCATCGCCGCGGGACCCGCAAGCGAGCAGCACACGCGCACCGAGACGACCATCGTCGAATCGGTTGCGGACGTTCTCTCGGCTTCGCAGTCCTGGACTTCAGAAGAAGCCCTTGCGTGGAAGGAGCCGCTTGCTGACGACGAGGATATCGCGTCCGTTGCCGACGGAAACTACACGATCGACGAAGCCGTTGTCGAACGTGCATCGGCGAGCGACGCGAACGACGTGGAGCGTGTGCGCGCGCTCAACTTCGCGAACGCGGCGTCCGCCACTGGAGAAGACGACTATCTTGTCACCATCGCCGCGACGAACGAGCTCGAGAACGCCGAGAGCGTTTCGGTGTCCCTCTGGTTCTTCGCCCCCGCATCCGCCGCGCCGGCGGCCGGCGGCTATGTGTCGCTTTTTGCCGCACAAAGCGAGAACTCCGTCGATTCCGGGTCTGTTTCGCTTTGGCTCGACGCGGACGGCGCGCTCGTCGCGGACCGCGGCGGGAATGCCGTCGCCTCGGCTTCGGGAGGACTCTTCGACGGCGCATGGCACCATGTCGCGCTTATCCTCGGACGTTCTGCCGGTGCGCGCTACGCCGTGTTCCTCGACGGCTCGGCGTTGGTCGATACCGAAGGGAATGGTACTGGCACGGCTGCTACTGCGCCAAGTGCGGCCACCGCCGTGTTCACCGGCGTGGAGGTCCGCCCGCAGATCTTCGCGCGCGAACTCACAGATAATGAGATTACGCAGATCGCCGCGTGGGACGGCCCGGACAAGATCGAAGGCTCGCAGCCGTTGAATACGCCGGAAGGCGCTGTTTCCGTCACCTTCACGGCGACCGGCAGCGACGAGGCGCTTGCCCTCGCGCTCGATGGCGTGGCAATCGCCGCCGGAGAGCCCGTGGAAGTCAACGGCGCGGGAGAGCATACGCTCTCGTGGCTCGTTTCGCCGGACGTCCAGGCAGCGGGATCGTATTCGTTCGCAGGAACTGCGCATGTCGAGACGAGCGTCACGTCCGAAACTGTGATACCCGCCGGCGCCGCGACGGTGCGCTACATCGTCGATACGCCGACGCGCGGCGCCGACAACGGCGACCTTTCCGGCGCCATCCCCTACGGCCCGAACATCGGCCCGCTCTACGGCGTCAAGCACAAGCTCGTGGACTGGAACGCCTTCGCCCAGGCGACGAACGGGCAGGACTACGCCGTCTCGTTCGCCGTGAACCCGGTTTCCGCCATGGAGGGCGACCAGATCGTCTCGGTCAAGCTCATCTACCGCGCCGACTTCGGCGACGAGGTCACGAACGCCGTTGCGATGGCGGCCGGGGCCTACGACAAGAAGGGCGCCGGCCAGACCTACGCCGACACGATTCCCGCCGCTGCCGTACCCGCCGCCGGCCATTTGCTGCGGTGGGCCGCCGTCATCGAGGACGCGCAGGGCCGCACGTGGCGCAGCCCGTCGTTCTGCGACCCGGACGGATCCTACGAGTGGTACGGCACGATCGTCGCGCCGACGGCGGACCAGGTCTCCGCGAACCTGCAGACCTTCCACCTCTTCGCCGACGCGAACAGCGTCGCGCAGATGGACGTCGACGCCGACAAGCAGAACAAGACGCTCGTCCCCTACAACGCGCGCGTCGGCATCTACGACGGCTCGACTGGCTTCTACTACGACAACGTCCGCATCGACCTCAGGGGCAACACGTCCGGCACGTGGAAGAAGAAGTCGCACGGCCTCAGGTTCAACAAGAGCCAGCCGCTCACCTGCACCGACCCGGTGACGGGCCAGGCCGTCGAGGAAATCCGCAAGACCTCGTTCATCGCCGAATATCCGGACCCGGCGCACATCCGCCAGGCGCTCTCCTTCCAGGTGTTCCGCGACGCGGGCTGCCTCGTGCCGTTCGACTACCCGGTGCGCCTGCAGCTCAACGGCGCGTTCTACGAGATGGCGTTCCACTCGAACCGCTTCACGGACGAGCTGATTGAGGACTACTACGGCCTCGATCCGGAGGGCTACGCCTACAAGAACGTCGGCACGTTCGCGAACTACGCCACGACCGGGACGCCCGAAAAGAAGACGCCGGATGACGGCCACGAGACCGACGGCACCTCGCAGACCGTCCTCCGGGCGCTCTGCAACGACCTGGCCGGCTCGTCCGTGAACGAGACGGACGACGATACCGCGCTTGACAACGCGGCGCTCTCGCGCAAGGTCGTGAAGCACTTCGACCTGCCCGCGTGGCTCAACTACCTCGCCGTCGCGCGCATCACGACCGAGACCGACGACACGTGGGCCAACATCTCCGCCTACTACGACGTGAACGGCACCGGCACCTGGATGCCGCTCGCCTACGACCTCAACAGCTCGTGGGGCCAGTTCTACAAGGACGACGGGATCGGGCAGATCGGCCCGCTCGCCGACGAGGACTGGTTCAAGGCGCACCCGCTCTACGGCGGCTACCGCATCATGGCCCACAAGAGCGAGGGCGGCGATGTGATCGGCGGCGCCATCGGTTCGTCCACCTGCCGCGGCAACCGCGCGATCGACGCGATCTACCAGGACGCCCGTTTCCGCCGCATGTATCTGCGGCGCCTCAGGACGCTCATGGACGAAGTCCTTAAAGCGCCCGGCACCGCCAAGGAGGACACGCCGTTCTGGCAGTGGGTCCAGATGGTGACCGACGCCGAATGGGAGGACGCGCGGCTCGACCAGATGCACTGGGAGCAGGCGTCCGCCTCGGGTAAGACCTACGCCAATTCGGAAATCTGGGTCTGGAAGAACACGCCCCGCTTCAACTGGGACGCCGACGGCAACGAAATCACCCCGAACGGCCTCGACGACCTCTGGGACAACTACATCGAGCCGCGCCGCACGCACCTGTTCGTGACGCACAGCGCGACGAACACCGCGCGGGAGATCGGCTACGCCTGGGACAAGAACGCCGGCATCCCCGAATCGCAGGCGCCGACCGAGACCCTCCGCGCTGGCTTCGTGGTCGTGAACACCTACGTCAACGAAGGCGGATCCACGCTCTTCGACGCCTCGACCGAGACGGCGCTCGTCATCACCAACGACAACGACGTCGCCGTCGACGTGAGCGGCTGGGTCCTCTCCGGCTCCGTGAGCTACACGATGGCGCCCGGCACCGTCATCGACGCGCACGGCGTCCTGATCGTCGCCGCCGACCGCAAGGCATACGTCGAGGCGAACCTCGCGAATCTCACCGACGAAATGCTCGTCGGCAACGCGGCGTTCGACGGAAGCGTCAGTTCGCTCTTCTTCAAGGACGCCGCCGGAGTGGAAGTCTTCAAGCTCGTCGAGCCGACCGACGTCTCGCGCAACCTCCGCGTCCTCGAGCTCATGCCCAAGCCGGCGGGCGACGGCGACACGGGCGAATACATCGTCCTGACCAACTGCTCCGCCGAAGTCACGCTCGACCTGGCGGGCGTCCGCGTCTCCGGCACGGACTTCGAGTTCACGATCGGCGAGGGCACGCTCGCGCCCGGCGGCACGATCCGCTTCGACCGAGCCGACTGGTGGCCGGAGGCCAAGATCAAGAACGGCAAGCCGGACGTCTACCTCTTCGACGCGAACGGCACGCTGGGGCAGTATTGCCACGTCGAGACGAAGTGGGAGGGCTTCGAGGCCGCCAACCAGCAGGGCGGTTCCTTCCTTGCCCTCGAATTTGGAGACGAGGTGACGGAACCCTCGCAGTGGACGGTTCTCGTCCCAGAGACCGGCCATATCGGCGCGAAGTCCGCAGAAGGGTTCGTGATCCTTGCCGAAGAAGATGCCGACTACGACGCGAGCAAGCCTCTGACCTTCGGCACGCCCGATCCAGCGGCCGGAACCCTGGCGATTTCGGCCAGCATGATCCCGCCCGGGAGCGGAACCACGGCTACGCTGACGCTGCTATACAAGACTGATCTCTTGGTGAAGGAGTTCAGCGAAATCGAGGTGACGGTCTCCGACATCAACGTGGAAAGCGGAACGGCCACGGTGACGATTCCAGATGAATTGAAGCATCTGCCGGCGGCATTCTTCTTCGGATTTACGAACGGACCCGGCGTCGAATAATAGCCGATAATGCGAAAGTAGGGCGTGGCCAACGGCATGATGTTCTGCATCTACTGATGCACAGCGCCAGCATCTCGCTCAGAGCTGCGGCAAATTCGCCGCAGCTCTGTGTTTTCTACACGTTCTACATGTTCTACACGGCTCCATCTCTCCAACTCCAACTATTCTCCTGTTCCGCAACTTCGTCCGCACCATAATCTCAGGCGCGATTCCATTGCGCCGTTTTTCGCGCCCCCATACTCGCCCCAATTATGGTATAATATACCCTAATGTTCGATTTTTTGAAGAAGAAAACAAGGAAGCCGACCGTCTACAAGCGGGCGGACCACTGTGTTTCGCGGAAAAACATCGATCCTGACGCCTTGAAGGTGCTCTACCGCCTCTCCAATCTCGGCTATACCGCCTATCTTGTGGGCGGCGGCGTGCGCGACCTTCTGATGGGCCGCAAGCCCAAGGACTTCGACGTCGGGACCTCCGCGAAGCCGAACGAGGTGAAGCGCGCGTTCCGCAACTGCTTCCTCATCGGCCGCAGGTTCCGCCTCGCGCACGTCCGCTTCGGCGAGAAGGTCATCGAGACGGCGACATTCCGCCAGAACTCCCAGACCGTAGGCGAGATCATCGAGCACGCCGCCGAGGGTCCCCAGGAGGACAATGCCTTCGGCACTCCCGAGACAGACGCCTACCGCCGCGACTTCACGGTCAACGGGCTCTTCTACAACATCGAGGACTTCAGCATCATAGACTGGGTCGGCGGGATGAAGGACATCAAGGACAAAGTCATCCGCTCCATCGGCGACCCGGCGATCCGTTTCCAGGAGGATCCCGTCCGGATGATGCGCGCCGTTAAGTTCTCCGCCCGCCTTGGCTTCACCATCGAACGCAAGACGCTTGCGGCGATGAGGAAGTACCATTCCTGCATCCTAACGGCAGCGACGCCGAGGGTCTGCGAAGAGGTGTTCCGCATGTTCCCGTACGGCAAGAGCGCGGAGGCGTTCCGGCTCATGTGGGAGACTGGGCTTCTCGCCGACCTCTTGCCGGACCTCTCCGCGCACATCGACCGCGCCGGCGGTAAGAAGTGCCTCGCGTGGAAGTACCTCGCCTCCCTGGACAAGTACGAGCTGATGATGGCGGAGAAGGGGTTCGAGGTCTCCAACGGGCTCAGGGCCGCCGTCCTCATGACGACGATGCTCGAGGCAGACTCGAAGGATGGCGCGGGGCGGCGCATCATGCAGACGATGATGTCTGCCCTAAAGATACCGAAGGCGACATATTTCACGGCGGTTCTCCTGATGGAAAGCCGCAAGCGGCTCACCGCGAAGCCCCAGAAGGGCAAGGCGCGGTTCGTGCACAACAGGGACTTCCTCGACGCGCTCGACTACAACCGCATAATCCTGCGCGCGGAGAAAAAGGACGAAAGCGCCCTAAACGAATGGGCGGACCTCTACGAAGAGAAAGGTAACAGCAAATGAACGAAGAACTCGAACAGCTCATCCAGGAAATCAAGTCCCTGCTTCCGTGGCTTCTCGCCGCAGGAATCGTGGTCGCAGGGTACCACGGCGTCCGGAAGTACATGGCCGACAAGCGCGCTGCAGCCGCCGAGGCCGTGTCCAATGCATACACGACCGAGGAACTCGAGGATGCCGCCGCGAAGTTCAAGGGCTCGAAAGCCGAGGGCGTCCTCAAGCTCCGCCTCGCCAAGAGCTATTTTGACTCTGCGAACTACGATTCCGCGCTCGAGATCTACGAGTCGCTCGAGGGCAAGGCGCCCGACGGCTTCGCGGACGTGCCCGTCGTCGGCAAGGCCCAGTGCCTCGAGGCGCTCGGCAAGTACGCCGATGCCGCCGCCGCGTTCGACGCTTTCGCGGAGGCGAATCCGAAGTCCTTCCTCGTGCTCACCGCGAAACTTGGCTCCGCCCGCTGCGTCGCCCAGGGCGGCGACCGCGCCAAGGCAATCGAGACGCTTGAAGCGCTCAAGGCGACGCTCGAAGACGATCTCGACAAGTCTCGCGTCGAATCCACGATCGAGCTTGTGAAGCGCTATGAGAAGCGCGCCGAGCGCTCGCTCTTCGAAGCCGCCGACGCGGCGCAGAAGCAGCTTGAGGCCGAGGCTGCCAAGGATACGGAAAAGAAACCTGAAGCCGAAGCGCCTAAGGACGATGCGAAGGCCGCGCCCGAGGCGCCTGCGAAGGCGGAATGACGATTGTACGGGAGCCGATGTGGGATGATGCGCCGCGCTCTCGAACGCAGGCGCTTTCCCGTCATCTGCTCCAGTTTCTTTCTACGCTCGGCTGGACGGCGAGAATACTCGTCTCGTCTGTCGCGGCATTTCCGTCTGTCTTGCTGCGGCGTTCGGGCCGCGCGGATTTTTCTGCGCAGCTTTACATAGTCGGCATAAGGACGCTCCCTGTCATCACCGTCGTATCGCTCTTCATCGGCATGATCCTCGCCCTGCAGGTCGGGCTTGAGCTGAGGCGCTTCAACCAGGAAATCTATCTTGGCGCAGCGGTGATGCTGACGCTCCTTCGCGAGATGGGCCCGTTTGCGTGCGGCATAAGCCTCGCCGCGTGCGTTGGTTCGGCGATTGCCGCCGAGCTCGGCACCATGAAGGTCAACGACGAGATCGCCGCGCTTGAGATAATGTCGATCTCGCCAATACGCTATCTCGCGGCACCGCGGCTTCTCGCGCTTCTCGTGATGGCTCCGATCCTTGCGTTCTACTGCAGCGTGATCGGCACTCTCGGCGGCGGCATCGTTGGCTCGACGCAGCTCAACGTCTTTTTCCAGCAGTACATTTCGAGCGCACTATCGATCGCCGAGACGAAAGACCTCTTCGTCGGGCTCCTGAAGGCGGGCGTCTTCGGGATGCTCATTGGCACAGTCTCCGTCGCCGAGGGCTTCGGAACGAAGCTTGGCGCGACCGGCGTCGGCCGCGCCACGCAGCGGAGCGTCATCGTAAACTTCCTTCTCATTCTCATGTTCGGCTACATGCTCACGAGGGTGTTTTATAGGTAAGTTGAAGAGTTGAAAAGTTGAAGAGTTGAAGAGTTGAAAAGTTGAAAGGTTGAAAGGTTGAGGGTTGAAAGGTTGAAAAGTTAAAAAGTTGAGGGTTGAAAGGTTGAAGGGTTGAGTAAGCTAATAGAGTTTTGCGACGTCGTCAAGAAGTTCAACGGGGTTCCCGTCCTGAACGGCGTTACCTTTTCCGTCGAGAAGGGCGAGGTTCTCTGCGTCGTCGGCCCTTCGGGGACGGGCAAGTCCGTCACGCTGAAGCACCTCGTCCGGCTCCTCACCCCGACTTCCGGCAGCGTTATAGTCGACGGCGTGGACATATCCTCGTGCGGCGACGACGAGCTCGTGAAGATCCGCGACCGCATCGGCTATCTCTTCCAGGGCGGCGCGCTTCTCGCGTGGATGACCGTCGCCGAGAACGTCGCGCTGCCGCTTGAGGAGTGCACGAAGCTCTCCGACCGCGAGATCGCGGTGCGCGTCAGGCACGCTCTCCGCGCGGTCGAGCTCGTTTATGCGGCCGACAAGTACCCGACCGAAATCTCCGGTGGAATGCAGAAGCGCGCCGGCCTTGCCCGCGCAGTCGTGCGCGAGTCCGACATAGTCCTCTACGACGAGCCGACGTCGGGCCTCGACCCCGTGACGTCTATCACGATCAATCGGCTTATCAAGAAGCTGAACAAGGAGCTCGGCATCACCTCGATTGTCGTCACGCACGACCTCCAGGGCGCGCTTGCGATAGCCGACAGGATACTTCTCCTTAAGGGCGGCAAGGCAGTTGAATGTTCGACGCCGTCCGAATTCACACAGTCCTCAAACCCCGACGTGAGGGAGTTCCTCGCGGCGATGAAAGGCGAAACGATATGAGCAGAAGAAGGAAAAACGACGTTTTCTCCGAGGCGATCGTAGGTCTCTTCATGATCGCGGTTCTCGCGCTCCTCGTGTACTTCACGATTGTCATTTCCGGAGTCGACGTCCTCAAGGGGCGGCAGAAGGTCGTCGCAAACATCGCGTTCAATGGCGTCGGCGGCCTCAAGGAGCATGACAACGTCATGTACCGCGGCACGAAGGTCGGCGGAGTCGAGGACATCCTCGTGACGCCATCGAACCTGGTCGTCAAGATCGAGGTCGACAAGTCGGTCGTCCTGCGCGAGGGCTACAGGATCTCGGTGTGCAGTCTTTCGATGCTTGGCGGCCAGTTCCTCATGCTCGAGGAGGGAGAGGGCGAGATCGTGGACCTTACCGCGCAGACGCTCGTAGGCGAGACGCCGAGCGACTGGATGCGCGACATGGCCGACATAGCGAAGAACCTGAAGTCGCTTACGAGCAGCGAGAACGTCAACACGATCATAACGAACGTCGAGGCGGTTAGCGCTTCCGCGAAGGAGGTCGCGAGGCGTCTTGAGCAGGGCGAGGGAATGCTTGGACGGCTTCTCGCCCCGGACGACCCGATCTATGCCGAGACCACCAATGCCGTTGCCGATGCGAGGCGCATGCTCGCGAACGCCGCGGATATATCCGAGAGGATCAAGGCGGGCGAGGGTACCGTCGGAAAGCTCCTTTCGCCCGACGCGGATCTCTATGCCGACCTCAAGGATTCCGTCGCGTCGTTCAAGAAGGCGTGCGAGCAGATAAAGTTGCCAGAGAATATGGACAAGGACGTCGCAGAGATTATGACTGGCGCGAACAAGCTCCTCGCCAACCTCAACGAAGTCTCCGAGAAGCTTAAGAACGGCGAGGGTACGCTCGGCAAGCTCGCGACCGACTCCACGATGTACGACGAGGTGCAGGGTGCGATCAAAGACGTCAGGCAGGTGCTTGACAACTACCGCGACACGACGCCGATTTCGACTTTTGGCTCGCTGATAATGGGCGGTCTGTGACGAGCCGCCGGTCGCCATGAAGCCTGATTTCCAGACGACCTTCGGACGGCGCGAATTCCTGCGCCTCGCGTCTCTCGCCGCCTGTTCAGCACCGTTGCGAGGGCTCGCCTACGACCCGATACCCGCCCTCAAGGTGCGAAAGGTATCCATTCGCCTTGGCGTCGACGAGCCGTTTTCGATTCTGCATGTCTCCGATTCGCACATCGCCCGCATAGACAGCCGCGACGGAGAGGCGACATACGCCTTCGCGAAGTCGCGTTCGCGCAAGGGTAGGGAGCTTGGCGAGTACTATCTTGGGGAGGCGATCCACCATGCCCGAGTAAGGGGAATCAAGGTCGTCCACACGGGCGACTTCATGGACTTCGTGAGTGCGGCGAACATCGAGTACGGCGCACGCCGCATCCGTACCGACGGCATCGTCGCGTGCGTGGGCAACCACGAGTATTGGCTTGATGCCAATAAGGTGGAAGTCGAGTCCTACAAGGAGGCGACCATTCCGAAACTCAAGGACGAATGGAAAGGCGTTCCCGCGTCGACCGTGCGTCTTGGCGGGGCGAACTTCTTCGTGTTCGACGATTCGTTTGGAACGGTGACGGAGATAATCGCCGCCGCGTTCGAGGAGACGGTCAAGGAAGGGCTGCCGATCGTCATGGTGTGCCATGTGCCGCTCTGGACGGAGGACGTGGGACTCAACAAGGGTGCGTCCTGTGGCGCCAGTGGTCGAAAGGACTGCGACGCCGTTTCCTGCGAGTTTGTCGAGCGCGTCCGCCGCGAGCCGCTTGTCCGGGCCGTCCTCGCGGGGCACATCCACGGCTTTCGCCAGTTTGCGTTTTCGGACCACGCGCAGGAACTCGTCGCCGGCGCTCTTTTCAACGGCGACTGCACCGAAATCGAATTCACCAACTAATAGCGCCTCGCCGCCCGCGGAGGGGCGTGTTTCGGCTTGGGTTGCAAAATCGCCGCGCCGCCCGATGGCTCGCGGGGCTCTCGTTCGGCTCCAGGGTCGCGACGGCTCTCGCACATCAGA
>ERZ842401.4939-NODE-4939-length-15116-cov-11.723458_pt1 | contig 15116 bp, 11 predicted proteins | sample MGYA00521270_ERZ842401 | MGnify/ENA primary metagenome ERZ842401 (study PRJEB31892, sample SAMEA3878208) | bioreactor metagenome | biome: Moose rumen | place: Sweden | collected 2011-10 | study: EMG produced TPA metagenomics assembly of the PRJEB12797 data set...
TAATGAGATGCCCTTCAGCCTTAAAGGAGATAAACTGACTCTTGGTGGCTCCACATTTAGGACAACGGAGCTGGTTATGAGGAAACAACAATCCACTTAGGTTGCCGCCAATGCTGAGGTGACGGATATAAATATCGGGATGTGAGTTTATGTGCATCCTCTGTCCGCAGGTACAAACCCGCTCTTCCTCAGGAAGATCCAGAATACCTCTGTGGCAGTAAATAATCCGCTTGGATTTAGCGGTCTCAACGGTTGTTTCGGTGTTATGAAAGCCGTATAAGCAGGACGGCAAAAACAGATACTCCGTTGACTGTGTAAGTGTCAGTTGTCCATCGGCTTCGGTTCGTATATAATCCATGATAAAGGATCCTCCTTTTGATTGGGCTTGTTACATCCGTCACGATGCAACTCAATCGTAAAGGTTGATCCTTTATTTATGCAACTGTCAATGTACTATGCCGCCGGGTCAGCGGCTGAGCTATCACATAGAAAAAATGATTGACCCAAGTTTTATATAAAAACGGATGATGAGCCCATTTCCGTGATCATTACCGCATATGAGCGGGAATACAGCGCAACCCACAATGTGAAAATATATGCATCTATCAGCAAATACAATACACCTTTTTAATGTGGCGGAGGCGGATAATGGCAGGAAGGATCATAAAGAAGCTTATTAAAATCATACTTGGAATAATCACCTATTTGTTCGCGATCTTTTTCTTTGTTTCAGAGGTCAATAGGACCCTCGATTTTTGTCCCATGACAGTACATGAGGCATTTGCCAATATGCAAACCATATCGCCCCGCGAATGGGTCAGGGCATTCTTTGCAGATTTCATGAATATGGTTTATCCCGTTGGGGTGCTTGCGTCAATAACCGAGATTCCTGCACTGCTACGAATCCTTTTGGGAGGACTTTGGAGTGAAATCGAGTATGAATTCAGAAATGCACGGGATATCGTGCGGGTCGGGGATCGCTCTGTCGTGGGGAATACTGCGATAAGAGGTTCTTTGCTTGTGATAATCGTCCGGCTTGCACTTATCTGGATCGTGATAACCCTTATGTTTTTGGTAAAGCCCTTTGTAATTGTAAAGGACATTATCGAATTGATCATTATGCTTATTGCAGGGAGTGTGATAGGCATGAGGGGTGGAGAGACCGGATATGCGAAGAGACAACAGGGCAGACAGAGTAAGCCGGCCGTAACGCAGGAGGTTACGGGACCCCCACATTCTTCCGGAAACGATTCGGAAAATGCGGATTCAAATGACGGCTTTTCCTACCTTGGAGAAAAGTACGAGCAACATAGGGCGGAAGAGCGCGGCGGAGAAAACGGATATGAATATACGAAGACAGCAGAGAGCAGCTCGAAGTTCTACACCGGTGATTACCGTCCCTTTAGCGAGACGGGGGAGACGGTAGAGTCTTATCATCTGGACGAAGGAGTTGTGCCGATGGAGGATAGAAATAATGATGAGTGAGAAAAAGAAAATTGTAAAGATCCTTCTGTTGAGCAGTATGTTGGGAATCTTTTTCGCTGGGTGCGGAACGGTTTCAGATGTAAGCCCGGAGGAAAACACAATACCGGTGAATACTGAAGATGCCGGCATCCGAAACGATCCATCTTCCGGTGAGGAGCAGAGTCCGGAGAAGCAGGAAGCAAATAGTGAGGATACCGAATCAGATGATTTAAGTGGGTTGGACCCTTCGGATAAGGAACTTGGATGGGACGGAGAATGGGTAGGAGACGGTGTTACCGTAATCATCAGCGGGTCTGATTCCGATTTTCCCAGTGTAGAGTTTGAGGACGAAGTCCATAATGCGACTTTGGATGAAGCCTCAATTGAAGGAAATACACTGACTGGCGTGTACCGCATCACTTTGGAAATGTATGCCGATACGGATGATGCGGAAAATCTCCCCGAACAGGAGTGGACGATCGTTATGGTAAAAGACGGAGGGACTGCTTCTTATCACAGAGAGACGGTCCTCACATGGTTTAACTTAAATGATGACGGAACCTATGGGCACACTGTAACGAAAGAGAATTCAGCATCCCTTCAGAAGGTTTACAAGACAGAAAATTGATATTGTAAGGACAAAACATGAAAAAAACATTCGCAAAAACAAATGATAACATGAAACGGATACTTTCTTTCTTTATGTGCTTTAATCTGTTGACATTGTGTGTACTGGGCGGATGCGGAAAAGACGAGCCCCAGAGTGACCGGCCAAATGACGTAGAATCCATTGTAGCCACAAATGGTGATGAAGAGATTTCCGGGAGTTCGTTTATCAGTATCAGCAAGACGGATATCGGAGACCTTATCATTCAAATCACAGATGATTCGATACCTTCCTTTCAGGAGAGGATAGAAGCACTTGATTCTGCTGCGGATAATATCTTTACTTATGAACTGAATAAGGATGGAGTTTTTGATATCACATTTTATGGTTCAGAGGGGATTCTTGACGATTATCCCGGGTATGATGATTGGAACAGTGCGATTGCGATTTTGAGAGTGTATCCGTATGGGGCGGAATTCCTTGACTATAAGAGAGTGTTTACAGAATCATCCGAAACCTCATCCTATGGAGAGGAATGGACTTATAATGTCAATATGTATGGTCCGGAATTTCAAATCGATGGTGAAACACTTACTCTTACATTCGGAGGAGCAGGAGATCTTTTGAATGGGACAAAGGCATATGTTTGCCGCAGACATATGGAGGATGATTCATGGGAGACAGCAGAAGCGTGTATTTCTGTAGGCGACGTATCGGGAGTGCTTCTTGCAGAATTAAATGATCATAATGATTTTGCGGAAATATGTTTTGGGGATGAGGATACGGTTCTTATCTCAATTTTCGGAACCGACAGAGAAATATTTGAGCATTATGTGATATGTTTTGGTAACGGAGTAGAAGATTTTGAACATAGATACAGTGCTCCTCTTTCTTTTTCGATGGGTTACTATCATATAGATCAATTTGGAACACAGCTGCCGGAGTGTTACTGCATGGAAGGAACTGAGGTTATCAACGATCCAAATCGGACCGATGATTACCTTTTGGAGGGAGACGCTGCAGTATTCGACGATCATATCAGCATAAGATACAATTATGAAGGGATTAAGGATATTGTTTCAAATTATGAATATATCGGTGTCTATCTGGTTTCCGGCTCAGAAGAAGAGCTGGTAGGGTACAGACAAATGAACCAATTCATTCATGATGAAAAATTTCTATCAAATGATATTGAAAACATAGAACCCATAAGGGACGAGTATGTATGTAAATATGATGGTGATGTATTTGTTCCGGCGACAAAATATTATTATATTTTGTCTTCGGTTTGTGATTTGCCGATTTCTCAAACGATGGAGTGGAGACAGATAAAAACCACATATGGTACTCCTATGTATCCGGAACCGCCGTTCCCGTACGCCTGGGGATGCCTTCCGGTGTTGGATCTTGATAATACCTGCCAATGCAAAGCAACAATGCTGGAATCCTTTGATGAATTCGGTCATTTGGTTCAATCGGTGATCCGGTACGAATATGATTCTACTGATGCAAAGAATTGGAGCTGGATCGATGCAAGACATATTTATTATCCTTATAGCTATGTCGGTGTGGATGAACCTGATATGCAGTATGTTGTGCCTGAGTATTATGATGAATGCCGTGAAGAAGCATTGCAGATACACACTGCTGAAGGAATGAAAATCCTAAAGAACGAAGAGAATACAGTATATTATGATCTTATGGATCTGTATGTACCGTATGGAATGGGAACGGATATTTTTGAAAGGGAATTTAAAATTCTGGAAATTGATGACTACTATGTCTCGGGAGAAACGCTTACTGCCGTAACACATTGGCTTTCAAATTATTTGAGCGCAATTTCCGCCGGTGATATCGTGGACTTATGGGTTCTTAACGACTCTGAGAATGTGATAAGAAACTTTCATGAGAGCGGAGTATATCCAACGCAAACAATTGAGACCGGATTGAGTTATCTGGAAATGGTCGGGAAAATACATACAGAAGGCGGTTATGCTGATTTTATAGGCGGAGGCAGTGCGACTTTTACGGGTTATTCTAATCTGAACCTTCTGCCACTGCTACATTAAAAGCGGATTTGAGATGCTTTATAACTCATTTGCAGGGAGGTTTCCAAGATGAATGATTTGCAAAAGAAGACTGTTTTGATGGCAGCACTTATGATGACCGCATCCTTGATTCTTGCAGGATGCGGTACCGGGGCAAGCGGCAATATATCAGAGCCTGGGGAATCCGGGGCCGGAAGAAATGACACTTCTGATGTTTATGAGGATGGGGATGTAGAAGTTCAGGCATCCGCTCTGCTCCATGAGGAAGCAACCGGACCGGAGATCATAATCTCATATGATGATAATGGCGGACTGATGGTCTGTGCAAAGGGTGAAAGGTTTATTGACTGTTTAAAAGAGACAGGCTTTGAGGTCAGATTTTATGATAATGAGGAGCAGTTATCATCGGATACGGGACATGTGGCAGCAACCGGTGTTCACCGTGAAAGTGATCAGCGAAACAACACCTTTGCCTATACGGTAAGGATAGAAAAGATTGATGAAGCAAGTAACATGATCCACAATGAGCCTGTGGAGATAGATCCGGAACATGAATCTGCGCGGCTTACGAAGGATTCCGCTGTCTTCAAGATACCGGATGCGGACTTTGGAGGCTTTGTAAAGGACCGCAGATATGTTCAGGCGGTAAAGCAGAATATGTCCTCGGATGAAATGGATGTGATATGCAGCTTTGAATTAAGCGCATGTATCAAAGAACATGACCCTGAGAAGGGCTTTGCACTTATTCCGGAGGAATTTATAACCTCCGAATACGATAAGAAATTCTTTATGCCGGAAACGGAGATGATCCGGATCGTGGAGGTAGATATTCCGGATTGCAAATATCCTTGGACAGGCTTTTACAGCGATCAGTATGGATATATATATTTTGGCTATGACTATAATGACCACGCAAGCTTTTCATCAGACGTGCGTGTGATCTATATGGTGTCTTATGATGATTTCGGACCGGTAAAGGGAAGGGCAAAGATCGTATACGAGGATGACAGATCAGCAGATCAGGCATGGTACTGTTATCCGGATTTCAGCATGCTTGAGGCTGCAGGGACCAACGCAAAGGATGAGGATTATATCAATTCGCACTGGAGTGAGATCACAGGTTTCAATGAGTCACACTTTTTTGCGGAGCATACGCGATATGATACGAAAGAGCGGGGAATACAATATAACGGGCGACACGGGGATACAAGATATTTTACTTATGAAATACCGGACGACAAAGAGAAGAACGGAGGGTATCTGATTGAGCTTCCCTTTACCGCATACTGGATGTCCCCTTATGAAACGCAGGAAATCGACAATCTGGAGAATGCTCTCGAATTCACAAAGGGAGAAACCTTGGACAATGGTAATGCCAGAATGGGCTTTGATATCAAAACCTGGTCAAGCTTTGAAACATCTTTCATAGATCCGTATAGGCCTGCCAATAATACACAGGAAGTGCTGGATCTCATGATGAAAAGAGGCGGTGATGATATGTATTTCAAGCCTGTTACCGATGATTATCTGTATGTGATAAGGGGGATGGATACAAATTGTGAAGTATCTTCCGATTACGAAGATGACTACCTTATCTCATATAATGATGAAGGCGAGATCGTCCAATATGTGGTCAGGAGGGTTGACGGGTATTTTGCCTCCGATTACTTTGATCCGGGGGCAGATGAATACTATTCGAGAAGAGCAGGTGTGGTCTTTGACGGTGATGTCCTGTATGATGACCTGTTAAAAAGCGATGAGATAGAAACTAAGAGTGAGGGAGAATTCATAAATATAAAGGGATACGAGATCGCAGACCTTGAGATGTATCCGGATGAATGCGTTGCCTATTATGCATCCAAGCCGACAGAGAATATCTCAAATACACTTGTGAATGTATTAAGTCCTGATGATTTTAGTATTGATGAGCTGGTCTCGGTTCGGACTGATGATTACAGCCTGCGGCAGATGAATTATGAAGGAAGCAATCATTATGGAATGACCCGTGTTGAGGAGCTGGTTGGATTCGATGTAAACGGAAATCCAATGCAGACAGCTGAGCTTATTATTTTCAGTGATCAACCCGGTGCTCAGACCTATTATGATGACATGGTCAGTGCAGGCTTCGGAGATGATTTCGAACTGGATGGAAACAAGCTGATCATATATGCGTTCAAAAATGACCGGGGTGAGGATGAGCTTGCCGATTTTGCGGGGCAGAAGCAGTATTTTACCGATATGGACAGTTTATATCTGTCAAAGCCATATTATACATATGCGCAGTATAAACAGCACATAGACAGTAATCGGTGATGGAGAGCAAATGCTTTTTGAATCAGAAAGTAGATGAGAGGATATGCGATGAAATATAAGAAGAGGATACTTCTGGTTTTAATCGTTTGTTCTACATTCCTGTTTGCCTGTGGTAAAGGATCACAAAACGCAGACAATAATACGGAGTTTCAAAACGGATCCGAAGGAATAACCGGTTCAGGAAGTGTCATTGCATCGGAGGATTTAGCTTTTGAAGAAAATGAAAACCTTCCGTTTAGGATCACTGTAACGGATCAGGACCGTATTTATGTGGAAGTAAAAAAGAGTACTTATGATCCGGCAGTGGAGACGGACTATTCATTCCATGCATATTTCACAGACGCAACCGGCAAAACCGCCCTTCAAATGAGTCTGTCACCCGGAGGCGGCAGCAATTCACAATGCAGTTTATGCTATGGAGAATGGGGAGATGCTTCTAAAACGGTTGTTTCGGATTATGGCTATGAGGATCTTGGCGATGTAGTGAAATACACGATCGTTTTGAATAACCCCGAAGTTACGATCGCAGGAGGAGACAATCTTTCCATGCCGCTGTCGTTGTTTGAAAGCCTGGTTACCTGCGTGTCTCCGAATTCCTCTGATGAATACCTCAAATATGATGCAGGACTTATCTTGAAGTTTGATGTGGACTATGCGCTTGCTGAAGAAAAGGACAGAGGGAAGGAAAAGATTGAACAGCTTCTTTATCAAAACGATGATGACAGAAACTATCTGACACCCTTCTCCGAAGATTACAGAGCGGATATCTTTGAAACGAGAGCGATCATCTATGATTCCTGCAGCATAGTAACCAATCCTGAAGGGCTTCTGGTATTTGGATCGAATCCGGGCTCATATTCACTTAAGCCCTGCACGGTATACAGGGTATACGAATATGACCAGAATGGAAGCCTCTTGTCATACAAGGAAAAGACTGTTTTTGAAAGCGAACGCGATGCGCTGCATGTATCAGCCACTCTTGGAAGAAACAGTAACCACGCACTTTACTTTATAGACTGGATCGGTGAGAACAGGGTACCGGATGATTTCACGGATGAGCAGGGTCTGAAGGCGATATGTGACGAATATCTTCCTTCATATTATGAGATTGACGGAACGGATCACGGGTATCGCTCCCTGATCGTAAGGAATGGGAATACATTCTATTTTTCTTTCGTTCTTGAGAATGCCGGGTATATCGGTAAGGAATATTTAGCGGGCATCGGAGAGGTGGAGCTTCTGGGAGACTTTCTGGGGGCTGACGGTGTGGAGTTCTCGGCTGATAATTGCGATAATGAAGGCTTTATATACATGGAGAGCGGAGAGGAAACTGCTACTGTATACTATTCAAAGCCTGAAAGTCACAGACATAATATAAGTACATCTACCGGGGAAAATGGCAGTCTCCCGGATGATTTTGTGGTAATGCCTTATGATGGAGAGTATTTTGCTCCTGCGGGAGATGACTATATACTCTGGTACTCGATGTACGAGGACTATGGAGACTATGATTTCAACAGCGATGCGGTTTTGATCTCTTTTGACAGTGCAGGGAATATCACGGATGCAAGGTACAGGCTTTTCCGTCCGTCAAATATGACAAATCCCATGTCAGAGCTGGTGAATTCCAGACTGGATACGGAAGGAACAAAACTGTTATATCAGGATGATACTTATGCTTATTTTGATATATCTGATTCCGTGGAACTAAAAGAGTATGTGGGTGACGGTGTGTATGGTGAGCGGTTTGACAGGTCGGATCTTCTGGAAAGATCGATTGACGAGGACAGCGTTTGGATGCCAGGGTATGGATGGTCGCCGGATAACGGAATGTATTTGTCAAAATAGGTGTCAATGGTTGGTGGCATAAGTTCTTAATATTTGCCCTACTTATCTTAATATTTTACAAAGCCATAAAGGCATCTGAGCATTAAACTGAAATAAAGCGGTAACGAGGCCGTATCGAGAGTGATAGTGTCAAGTGACCTATGAAAAAACGGAGTCAAGAAAAAAGGCTCTGGTGAACCTTGAAAACTGTAGATAGATTTACTTTTCCAATGGGTAATCAAGGCGGAAGCCACAAAGTGTCTTCCACCCGGGCATAAGGATAGATCCGTGAACCTTATGTCAAGAGACTTTCGCGGCATATCCTCGCGGCAGAGCCGCTCCGGTATTCCACGGTTCTCTTGACAACGGTTCCCTCCGAGATCAGGCGATGTTTTGTTGTTGCATTTTAAGGATCGTTTGCTGACCAAGGAAGATCATCAACTGCCATTTGCCCGGCATATTGCCGCCGTTTTTGATCATGTCATCTTCGACAGGCGGTCTGTTGTGAAGAGCCTGATGTGGTCGCAGGAAGTTGTAGTAAGCGACCCAGAGAGACAGATCATAGTTGGCACCATTGTAGTTGTCAAAACCGTTTGTCGGCCGATATGAAGCTTTGTATGTACGATTAAGTCGTTCAATCAACTGCTTGTATGGGCGGAACTCTTTGGAAACGGCATCATCGTTTGTGAGACCGAGAACCTGAGTAATCTCGAACTTGAATGCTTTGCCATATTCCAGGAAGAACTGCTGAGCGGCAAGAGGATATGCGCTGTAGGCATCAGCTACGAAGCGGAACTTTTCGGGTAGCTTTTCGAGATGTTGAAATGCCATTCGCATTGCCGTGATACATGGTCCCACTCCCCGGTTGTCGGATACCTGATAACCGATCACGGCGCGTGATACAGCATTGAGGATCAGCCAGACAAAACCTTTGATACCGCGTACTTTGATGTATGTTTCATCGGCGGTAAAGACAGCCCCCTTTTTGTAGTGGTATGTATCAACAAATGGCTTGATACATATGGCGGCAGTTTTACAATAATTCGCAACCATCTGGTGTGATATGGAGATGTTGTGAATGTCTTTCATGGCCTGAGCAGTTTTCCGGAGAGATAATCCTGGATTAACACGATAGGTCAGACAGAGCGACATGATGTACGCATTGTTCTTACTGAACTTCAGAGATGACGCATTTTTAGGCAAAGTGGTGATGTCCATCTTGAAGAAGTCGATCGTGAATTCCCGGTAGATGTAATGAAGTTTGTACTTGTTCTTACCATAGTCCTCCGCAAGATCTTCTTTATCGACATTCTTGAGATTATTCAGGTAGTAAGGGCATTTGGGATTAACACATTTATGGATGATGAAGTGCTTACGATCCTTTTTGGGAGTGAGAGCATGCATACAGTGAGGGCATCGAAGTTTAAGGGATGAATGACGATTCTCTGCCGGAGAGAACCTGGTCTGGCAGATCTTGCACATGAGCTGACCTTCGGATCCGTTGTTCTTGTATAGATAGATTTTGGGAGCATTACAACGGGGACACTTACAATCGTCATCAATATCACATTCGGAGCGACGGCTGATTGGCTTGATGGGTTTGTAATCATCCTTGTAACGCCATGAATAGTAAGCCATAAGATCCCGGTAATCCCAGGGCTCTATATCCCAGATCAGAGGGAGTTCATCAATCTTTAACTTCTGATATTTGGGAGAATGCGAATCGTCATAAGCCCACTGTTTAAGCGGGATGTATCTACAGATAAAGTTTATCAGCCAGCAATTCTGTTGATAAAGATATTGGATTAACTGAAGTAAATAAAGTATAATGTCCACGAGCATTGGCTCCTTTCGAGGTGGTCTTTTTCGCGATTGACATTATACCAAAAAGGGAGGTCAATGCTCATTTCTATTTCAACCTCCCGAAAACAAAGGGTTTTTATATAAAAAAGGAGTGTCCGATTGGACACTACCTTAATACAACAGGAAGGAAAAATCATGAAAAAACGACTCATTATTTTACTTACGGCGGCAATGGCTATTTCCATGACAGCCTGCGGAGGCGTCAATGTAAGCGCTTCAAAATCAGGAAGTGACGGGCTGTATGCCACAATACATGAAGAAACCGATTCTCCGGACTGGGTGAAGAACCTGCCTTCTGCGCAGGATGAAAAAGTGACACAGCTCTTTATTGTCGCAGGACTTGGCATGGATAAGACAACTGCCACTATATCGATGCATGAAAGAGATAAGGACGGCAACTGGAAAGAGATAATGTCTATACCGGGATATGTTGGTAAAAACGGCCTGTGCCCGGATGAGGATCATGTTGAGGGGTGCGGGCAGACGCCTATCGGTATTTATAAGTTCAATAAAGCATTTGGTATAGCTGATGATCCCGGATGTGCTATTCCCTATGTTAAGGTTGATGAGGATACCTACTGGTCGGGAGATCCCGGAGAAGGGATGCATTACAACGAGATGGTGAATATCAAGGATTATCCTGATCTGCTGATGGATGACAGTGAACATATAATCGATTACGACTACCAGTATCAGTATTGTTTGAATATAAGCTTCAATGAAGAAGGAACACCCGGAAGGGGATCTGCAATCTTCCTGCACTGTTTCGGCCCTTTGAAACCCTATACCGGTGGCTGTGTTTCCCTCCCCGAAAACCAGATGAAAAAGGTCGTGCAGTATGTAAAAGAAGACTGCGTGGTCATTATAGATACTCTGGAGCATCTTTCGCCGGAGACATGGGAGGCATGGGGACTGGCGTCCGCGCCGGAAGCTGCCCCGGAATCCGCATCGGCATACGATCCGGCTGATTTTAAAGTATCGGATGTATATGAGGCACCCGAGCAGAAGAGTATGGATATAAGTGGCTGTGATACATTCACGCAGATCGTTGACAGGCTTGATAAAGGAATGGGCTATGCCAATGCAAAGATATGGGATACGGATGTCCTCCTGATATCCGAGGGTACATATGAGTGGGATGACGATGTGGATGCTGCCATAGATGCTCAACTGTTCATGTACGGTGAAGACGGTATCGTTTATCTGGGCACGGTTGAGGCCGGCGGAACGGCATATCCGCTGGCGGTAAAGGGCGGATATCTTTATGTCGGCGGGAATCATTTCATGACCAAGTATCTCGTTGAAGAGGGCTCCCTTATCAAGGTTGAGGAAGGATATGTAACTTATGACAAGGACGGGAATGACACATATTATTACGAAACCAGCAATGCCGTATTTGAAAAATATGACGAGGCAACGGCAAAGAGCAACTTCGAGCAACTCTTTGAAGAGCAGACCGACGCAGAAGTGATCAATTTTCAGCCTGTAGGAGGAAGGTAGTATCCACAGAATAAGCTTTATCTTATAACATAGGGATAGCCATTGATTTAAAGAATTCAAGTCATATATATTGCTTGTATCGTTGAGATAGGCAAGCGTTCATATCAGTACGCTCTGACAGAAATCAAAAAAGGCAAGAAAAGTATAGTGCTCTTGAGAGAAATTGTGTGAAACAGACGGAAACAGTAACAGCGGTCGGCTTGGATAGCCTTAAGCAGCGGCGGGGCGTAAACATCACGGTTTATCTGTATATCTATAGAAAAGTCTGCCTGCGGGCGTTCGTTTTTGATTGATTAAAAAATCCAAAAATTTTCAAACCACATAAAATCCACATATCTGAGAGGTATAGTCGGCGTATAAACGCAAAGGAAGTAAGCGCCGTGAGTAAGAGAATCCATTTGCATATAGGCGGTATGACCTGTGTCAACTGCCGGATAAAAATCGAGAACGGACTGAATGCCGCAGAGGGAGTGCTGGAGGCTTCGGTAAATTTCTCTAAAGGAACTGCCGATGTCCTATACGACGAGAGCCGGATATCGAAGGAAGGCGTCAGGAGGGTGATTGAGGCGCTGGGCTATGAAGTGCTTTCGTCTGCTACGGCTGCGGCCTTTGATCCGGCGAGTTCTGTCAGTATTCTGGTAATTATTGCGGCGCTGTATTACATAGGTCAGTCTCTTGGCATTCTAAACCGTCTGGTTCCGCAAAGTCTTGCGGATACCGGCATGGGGTATGGAATGCTGTTTGTGATTGGCCTGATTACATCCGTTCACTGCATTGCTATGTGCGGGGAATTGGTCTTAAGCAGAGCCTGCCAAAGAAGGAAGTTTTAAACGGCAATGCAGGCAAACTACGGATATTCGTGCCATCTCTGTCCTATAATCTTGGCAGGGTGTGTTCCTATACAGTGATTGGATTTGTACTTGGGCTGATCGGAATGATCATAGGCGGTGGATCAGATGTCGGTATATCATCCTTACTGCAGGGACTGCTAAAAATCATAGCAGGTCTGTTCATGGCAGTCATGGGGATCAATATGCTGGGGATTTTCCCATGGCTAAGAAAATTTACGATACGTACACCAAAGGCTATTGCAAAAGTCATCGGGAAAAAGAGGCGTGCGGTGGGGGCACCGTTTGCTGTCGGTCTGCTGAATGGCCTTATGCCATGCGGACCAATGCAATCCATGTGGATCGTCTCACTGGCAGCCGGAAATCCGTTTGCAGGGGCACTCGCAATGTTATGCTTTAGTTTGGGAACTGTGCCTCTTATGCTCGGTCTTGGATCGTTTGTTTCCCTGCTCGGCAGGAAATTTACGGACCAGGTAATGAGAGTGGGTGCAATTCTGGTTGTCGTTCTTGGTCTTTCCATGCTTTCCCAGGGTGGGACTTTGAGTGGTTTACTGCCATCGGAACTGCTTTTTTATCTTATCATTGCATTCGCTGCTTCCGGTGTGCTGATAAGTCTTCCGAATAGAAAACGCTGGACGAGGTATGCTTCATATGCCGCTTCACTGGTGATTATTGCCGGGGCCTGTGCCCTGTGGAACAGGAATGGATTTGCGGGGAAAGGCGGGAAAAGTGCGGAAGGTGAAGTGCTGATCGTAGACGGAGTGCAGATCGTGCATAGTACGCCTTCTTCCGGCAGTTATCCGGATATCACTGTGCAGGAGGGTATCCCGGTACGCTGGACGATTGAGGCGTCCGAGGGAAGTATCAACGGATGTAATTACCGGATGCTCATTCAGGATTACGGGATCGGGCATACATTTGACAGCGGAGAGAATGTCATTGAATTTATCCCTGGAAAAGCAGGCACTGTCCGTTATAGCTGTTGGATGGGGATGATACATGGAAATATCTATGTGGTGGATGACGCTGGTACGATAACGACAGAGAATATCAGCAATGTTTCGGAAGTTTCTGCATCTTCCTGCTGCGATGCCCCAATCCAAACAACGATTTATCTGGACGAGTTCTACGAAGGTACCGGCGGGGCCTGTTGCGAATAATAGTTTTGTTTAAGAGGAGAAAATGATTAAGGAGGATTTTACTCATGGCAAATAAGGATCATAAGGGTAAGGTTAAAGCATCCGGCAGCAAAAACGTCCTTCCCATAGTGGCTGTAACTGTAGTCGCTGTATGTGCAGCTGTGGTCTTTTTTACAAACAGGAATAAACCGGATGATGGGCAGACAGCGGGAATAACCGGCGATACTTTGGCGGTAGAACAACAGAAGGCGGAAAAGACCGGCGGCGCTTCGGGCGATGTATCGCTTGTGATCGCACAGGGAGAATCTCTTGTGATCCCGGTTCCAGAAATTACCGGTGAGGCTTCCTTTTTCCCGATCACAGTTGATGGAGAAGCCATGGAAGTGCTTGCTGTCAGGGCAACGGACGGCAGCATCCGCACGGCGTTCAATACATGCCAGAGCTGCTTTACATCCGGGGCGGGGTTCTATCGCTTTGAAAATGGGGAACTGGTCTGCGGCAACTGCGGCTTTCATTTTTCGCCGGATCAGGTTGAAATAACCTCCGGCGGATGTAATCCCTGGCCGATATTCAGCGAAAATAAAACCGTTACAGATGATCAAATATCGATTTCCTATGATTTCCTTGCTGCGTCAAAAGAAATCTTTGCAAACTGGAAAACTGCGGTTCACTAAAGGCGGATTTAAGACCAATGCGACAAGGAGATAATTTGCGATGCATGTAACAAACAATATTCTCATTGTTGACGATGAAAAAATGACCGTAACTGAAAGTTACAGTCAAAAAAAACGAGGCGGCGCAAGGTTTTACAACATTGTCAATGAACCAGGGCTTTATCGTCTGATTTTTAGGAGCAATAAACCCGAAGCGGAGCAATTCAAGCACTGGGTTTTCCATGAAGTCTTAATGGATATTCACAAGCACGGAATGTATCTGTCAGAGGGAATGATGGAGCAGTTAATTAATAATCCCGTTGCCTTTGAGCAGGTGGCGGCTGGATATATCAACAGCAAATATGCGCCGTCAGATAAGACAGGATTAATGGTGCTTGGATATTCAGTGCATTTAAGCAGAACGCTTTTTGTTGTGAAAGAAGCCGCGAATATTCTCCGTCAGTTCGGTCTTCAAATTGGCGAATATAAACTTTGGCGAATGTTGCGTGAAGACGGTTTTGCTTGCCGTCATGATGGCAGAAGACACAATGTTCCAACTCAAAAAGGATTGGACGAGAAAATTGTAACTATGGCATTCACAGGCAAAACACCGCTGACCATGATGACAATAAACGGCGTTAGGTTTTACGCACAAAAACCGAAAACTCAACTTCATCAACATAGAACCATGCTGTACACTCATCTGACTTAATCTGAACGTCCTTGTCTTTACAAGTTGCCAAGTACTTGGCAAGCTCCTTAAAAGGGTCAGCAGGAAACAGAATGTCTTTCTCAGCTTCTCTGTTTCAGTACAGTGAAAAACCTCACAAAGCCGTTTCACTTCGTCAGCTCTC
>ERZ842401.4941-NODE-4941-length-15108-cov-7.739122_pt1 | contig 15108 bp, 12 predicted proteins | sample MGYA00521270_ERZ842401 | MGnify/ENA primary metagenome ERZ842401 (study PRJEB31892, sample SAMEA3878208) | bioreactor metagenome | biome: Moose rumen | place: Sweden | collected 2011-10 | study: EMG produced TPA metagenomics assembly of the PRJEB12797 data set...
GGCACCCGCAACAACCGAGGGAGAGGATGGCGGCCACGCCAAGGCGAGGCCCTACAACTGAGGCTTTTAGCGGACACCTATGAAAAAATATGGTATCCGCGTTCCTGAACGGCCGCGGATACTCACTGTAAAAAAAGTAAAATTTGTCGTTTAAAAGGGCAGGGGATTTATTCCTCGCCCTCGGCCATGGTGGTGAAGACGTTCTGCACGTCGTCATCCTCCTCGAGCACCTCGATGAGAGCCTCGACCTCGGCACGCTCGGCCTCGCCCAGGTCCTTGTAGTCGGCGGGTTCGTAGACAAACTCGCTGCTCTTGATTTCGAAGCCGTTGTCCTCGAGGTACTTCATGATGTCGCCGTTGGCAGCGAAGTCGCCCGACACGAGCATCTCCTCGTCGTCGATGGCAAACTCCTCGGCACCGCAGTCGATGAGTTCGAGCTCGAGTTCATCGGGGTCGATGCCGTCCTTGGGGGCTACATGGAAGTAGCACTTGTGGCTGAACATGAAGGCCACGCTGCCCGAGTTGCCCAGGCTGCCGCCCTTCTTGTTGAAGTAGTTGCGCAGGTTGGCCACGGTGCGTGTGGTGTTGTCGGTCGCGGTCTCAACGAGCACGGCGATGCCATGAGGGCCAAATCCCTCGTAGATGACCTCCTTGTAGTCGCCGGCATCCTTCTCGCTGGCGCGCTTGATGGCGCGCTCGATGTTCTCCTTGGGCATGTTGGCTGCCTTGGCGTTGGCGATGAGTGCGCGCAGGCGTGAGTTGCCTTCGGCATCGGGGCCACCGGCCTTGACGGCGATGGTGATTTCCTTGCCGATTCTGGTAAACGTGCGGGACATGCTGCCCCAGCGTTTCATCTTTCTTGCTTTGCGGTATTCAAAAGCTCTTCCCATGATTGGTTCTTTATTATATTGGTTTTTATAACGTTATCTCTTATCTAATATCTCTATCTCAACTTGGCTCCCAGTTGGGTCTCCAGGTTCTTGATTATCTTGTTCATGATGGCATCGATCTGCTTGTCGTTGAGGGTCTTGTCGTTGTCCTGCAAGATCATGCTGATGGCATAGGATTTCTTGCCAGCCTCGAGTTTCTTGCTCTCATAGACGTCGAACAGCGTCATCGACTTCAGCAACATCTTCTCGCTGGCCATGACCACGCGGCGGATGTCGTCATAGGTCACCTCGCGGTCCACCAGCAGCGCCAGGTCGCGGCGCAGGGGCAGCGTCTTGGGCAGGTCGGTGTACTTGATGTCCTTCTTCATGGCCATCTTGCAGGCCAGGTTCCAGTCCACTTGAGCGTAATAGACGGGCTGGTCCACGTCAAACTTGCGGGCGAGGGCCTCGTCCACGACACCCATCACGGCAACGGTCTTGCCGCCGTGGTTGCTGTAGCGCAGGGCGGGATTCACCGTGTCGTCCTCGTGCTGCTCGATGACCAGATCGTGCAGGTTCACGCCCATGCCCACGAGCACGTTCTCGAGGTCGGCCTTGAGGTCATAGACGTTGAGTGCCCTCACCTTGTCGGCCCACGACTCGTCATGGTTGTTGCCGGTGAGCCACATGGCCATCTGTGTGCTCTCGCTGTAGGGGGCGAGGGCCTTCTCCTCCTGGCTGATGCTGGCATCGTGACTATAGACGTTGCCGAACTCATACAGGCGCAGGTTGGGGTTCTTGTGGTTGATGTTGCGGGCGATGCTCTCCAGTCCGCCGAACAGCAGCGTCTGGCGCATGACGTTCAGGTCACTGCTCAGCGGGTTCATGATGTTCACGCAGCGGTCGGCGGGATAGGTTGTCAGGCCCTCGTAGTAGGCACCCACGGTCAACGAGTTGTTCATGATCTCGTGGTAGCCCACGCTGGTGAGCTGGTTGCTCACGCTCTCCTGCATGTCGTCGCGGAAGTCCACGTCGGTCTTGTTCGACAGGCTGCTGTGCACCTGGCTGGTGAACTCGACGTTGTTGTAGCCGTACACGCGCAAGATATCCTCGACCACGTCGCAGGGGCGCTGCACGTCGACACGGTAGGTGGGCACGACGAGTTGCAGCTTTTCTTCATCCTCATCGGTGATTTTCATCTCCAGGCTCTTGACGATATCGCGGATCTCCTTGCGCGGAATTTCCTTGCCAATCAGCCCCGTGACATAGTCATAGCGCAACTCGACGGGGAATCCAGGGAAATCGTGATCCTTGACATCAACGATGACGCCGCAGATCTCACCACCGGCCACTTCCTTGACGAGCATGGCGGCGAGCTTGAGGTTATAAATGACCTTGTTGGGGTCGATGCCGCGCTCAAAGCGGAACGAGGCGTCGGTGTTCAGTCCGAAACGGCGTGCCGTCTTGCGAATCCACGTGGGGTGGAAGTAGGCCGACTCGAGGAACACGTCGGTGGTCCCCTCGGTCACACCCGAGTCCAGACCGCCGAACACGCCACCGATGCACATCGGCTCCTCGCCGTTGCAGATCATCAGGTCGCGGTCGGTGAGGGTGCGCTCCACACCGTCGAGGGTGACAAACTTGGTGCCTGCCGGTGCTGTCCTGACGACGATGCGGTCACCCTTGACCTTGGCCAGGTCGAAGCAGTGCATGGGCTGTCCGGTGCCCAGCAGGATGTAGTTGGTGATGTCGACGATGTTGTTGATGGGACGCTGTCCCACGGCCAGCAGTAGGTCCTTGAGCCACTTGGGGCTCTCCTGCACCTTCACGCCACGCACGGTGAGTCCTGCATAACGGGGGCATGCCTCGGCGTTCTCGACGGTGACGGGAATGCCGCCGTCCTTGCGGTCGATGGCAAAGCCGTCAATCGAGGGCAGACGCAGGTTGCCGTCCATGCCGTGTCGTCTCATCCATGCCGCCAGGTCGCGTGCCACGCCATAGTGTGAGGCGCCGTCGATGCGGTTGGGTGTGAGGTCCACCTCGATGAGGTAGTCATCCTCGATGCCGTAGTATTGTGCAGCTGGTGTGCCCACCACGGCGTTGCCTGGCAGGACGATGATGCCGTCGTGGCTATTGCCCACGCCAATCTCGTCCTCGGCACAGATCATGCCCAGCGACTCCTCGCCGCGCATTTTGCTGCGCTTGATGGTGAACTCCTGGTCGCCGTCATAGAGCTTTGTGCCCAGGGTGGCGACGATGACCTTCTGTCCGGCAGCGACGTTTGGCGCGCCGCACACGATCTGCACGGGGTCATTGCCGTCGCCCAGGTTGACGGTGGTGATGTGCAGGTGGTCGCTGTTGGGATGGTCGATGCAGGTCATTACCTGTCCCACTACCAGTCCGCGCAGTCCGCCCTTGATGGTTTCCACTTGTTCTACTGCTCCCACTTCCAGACCCAGCGAGGTCAGTGCCTCGGCCACCTGTTGCGGTGTCAGGTCGGTGTCAATATAGCGTTTGAGCCATTTATAGGAAATATTCATAGTGCTGAATAGAATTTATAATCGCTTAAAAACGTGCAAAGTTACAAATATTTCGCCGATTGACCAATTGCCTGCCTGGAAATTGATGAAAAAGACAGGTGACTCATGCGTTAAGCGTGAGTCATCGTCCACAATGATTATAAGAAAATGCCTTGTTATTTGGTGAGGATTTTGCTGTTCAGGTAGTTCATGAACGTGTCCTTGTAGTTGTCGCCGATGGGCATGGACACGTCTCCCTCGAGCACCACATGGTTCTTCTTGACCTCGCAGATGCGGTTCAGGTTGATGATGAACGAGCGGTGGATGCGCATGAACTTGGAGGCCGGCAGGTGCTCCTCGATCTTCTTCATGCTCAGTAGCACGATGACGGGCTTGGGGCGGTCGTCGCATGCAATCCTCAGGTACTCGCTCATGGCCTCGATGTAGCGGATGTTGTCGATGGCGATGCGCACAATCTTGTAGTCGCTCTTGACATAGATGATGCCGTCGTCATCGACCACCTGGGTGGTGTCCTCGTTCATCGCCTGCTGGCGTATCTCGTAGATGTCCTTCACCTTCTGTGCTGCGGCCTCAAACTCGTCAAAGCCATAGGGCTTCAACAGATAGCCCACCGTGTTGGCCTTGAAACTCTCGACAGCATACTCGCTGTAGGCCGTTGTGAATACCATGATGGGTCCCTTGCTGTGGTCCTTATTGAGCGATTTGGCAAAGTCCAGTCCGTTGAGGTCGGGCATGTTGATGTCCAGGAAGATGGCATCCACTTCGTGCTGTTCAAGCACTTGCTGGGCCTCGATGGCACTGCGGCACTGTGCCACCAGTTCCAGATAGGGCACCTTGCCGATGTAGGTGGCCAGTTTCTTGAGCGCGAGTGGCTCGTCATCGATTGCTATACATTTAATCATGGTCTTCAAGTCTATTTTGTTGTTGGCATTAATTCTGTTTGTGGAACAGGCGCTGGTCGATCCTGTTGAACCCCTCCGCGGTCATCGCCGGCAAGTCGAGCATCACGTCATAGGTGTCGCCCTCGTCCTTGATGTCCAGCGAGTAGCCCTGGCCGTAGATGAGTTCCAGGCGCTTGGTGACGTTGGTGAGCCCCACGCCGCCATACTCGTGCTTGGCGTTGCTCTTGGTGTTGTGGCAGTGGAACAGCAGTCGGCCCTGCTTGTGCTCGATGTCGATGTCGATGCTGGATGGCTTGTCATAGGCCACCCCGTGCTTGAAGGCGTTCTCAACAAAGGGGATAAACAGCAGTGGTGCCATCACGATGTCGTCGTTGCTCGCCTCGGGCACGTCGAGGTTCACGTTGACCTGGTCGGTGTATCTCAACTTCATCAGGTTGAGGTACTTCTTGAGGAAGGTGACAGCATCGTTGAGCATAACATAGTTCTTGTCGCTCTCATAGAGCAGGTAGCGCATCATCCTGGACATGTCCACGATGCTGTCCTTGGCCTGTTCCGGGTCGATGTCCACCAGGGCATGGATGTTGTTCAGGGTGTTCATGATGAAGTGCGGGTTGATCTGGTAGCGCAGGTAGTCGAGTTCCTGCTTGAGGGACTGCTCCTTGAGTTTGGCGAGCCGTTTTTTCTCCTCCTCGTTCATGAAGTAGGTCTTCACCCCCAGGTTGGCTCCGATCATCATCACCACGATAAAGAACATCGAGATGTCGTACCTGTCAACGGGTGGGCGGCCATCGGGAGGTGGCGGAGCCATAGTCTTGTCCATGCGGTTCTTGGGCTCTGGACCGCGAGGCACGTCACTGGGCTTGTGCATGCACTGGCACGTCTGGAACAAGGCCACGATCACCACACACCCGATGATGTAATGATAGGTCTTCTTGTGCTTGATGAGCAAGGGTGCCAGCACATAGTTGTGGATCAGGAAGACGAGCAGGAACATGAGCAGGCTGCCCCACATGTCAACCAGTTCCCGCTTGAGCCACACGGGGTGGTCGGGGTCATAATTGAAGAGCAACTGCAACAGTGGCACAAGAAACAATATCGTCCACACGACGGTGTAGATGATGTTCTCCTGTTTGGTCTGTCTGCTGAATAGGGTCATGGCTTGCTCTGGATGGTGTTACTTGTGATTACAGTAACAAAGGTAGGCAGTGTTACATAGATAACAAAATTTTTTCAATAACACTTGATATTAATTCAATGAATTGGCATGGAATAGGGGGACGGTTCTTTTATTCCAGCCATGGGCAATTTGAATAAAAGAACCGTCCCCCCTATTCCATTTGGGTTGTCAGTGCCAGATGTAGGTGACGGTGCCGATGCCCTCGGTCATGGTGTTCTTGGGGACCGAGAAGCTGGACTTGAGGGCCGCCTGCTCGCAGGCACGTCGCACCTCGGGGTGCGATGCCAGGTCGCCGGTTGCGCTCACGGCGTTGGCCTTGATGACCTGTCCGCGAGGGTTGACGGTGACGCGCACGGTGACGCGTCCCGACCACTTGCTGTTGGGGACGGGCTTGGCCCAGTAGTCGAGGGTGTAGCCCACCAGTCCGCTGATGCCGGGTTTGCCGGCGAGCACGCCCTGGTTGGAGTTGCCTCCCGCGGTGCCTTGCTGGCCGCCGCCGTTGCCGCTACCAAAGGCGTTTTTCACCCTGTTGCTGGTGGCGTTGCTGGCGGTGGTCTTTTGCTCAGTATTCTTGGACTTGGTCTCCTTGGCCTCGGCCTGCTTGTCCTTGGCTTTGGGTTTCTCGACCTTCTTGTCATTTTCCTTGGTCGGTCCTGACTTCTTGGGCTCAGCCTCCTTGGGCTGTTCCTTCACCTTGTGGGGTGACTCGGTCTTCTGGGTCACCAGGGGCGGGGCCTTGTGTGCCACCTCGCCGGCGTCCTCCATGTCGTCGGCCTCGATGTCGGGGTCGTCACCCTCCTCGGGCGAGGCGCTCGGGTCGGCCGACTCCTGGTCCATGAGGTCGTTCTGGACGTTGTCCATGGTGTTTCCCAGCATAACGAATTCACCGCCAAACAAGATGGAGTCCTGGGCCAACTGCGTCAAGTCGGGCGTGTTGGGCACCTGCTCATAGCGCAGCGTGTAGCGCAGCAGCAGTGCCAGTGTGCCCACGGTGATTAACAGGGTGAGCAACAGGGCCCAGAGGCTATTTTTGCGGCGATCTTCTTCCATCGTGATGACGCATTAGGGGTTGATGGGTTCGGCGGGGACAGGTACTGCATCGCCCTCCTGGGCAACGGGGCCAAAGGTGGCCTCGCTGGGCTTGGTAGCCAGGACGATTTTCACGCCCTGCTTCGAGCCCTTGTCCAGGATCTCGACGATCTTGCCATAGTTCACTTCCTCGTCGGCATAGACGGCGACGAACTCGTTGGGGTTGCCGGCCTTGAGTGCCTGCATGAAGCCCTCGAGTTGCTCGGGCGCGATGGGCAGCAGGTCGCTCTCGCCGGTCTCGCTGGTCTGTGTGGCATACATGTTGAGCTGCTTGTCAACATAGATGCGCGTCGAGGGCTTGATGGCTGTCTGCTCGCTGCTCTGCGGCAGGTTCACCTCCAGGGCCGACGGGAAGACAAACGTCGAGGTGACCATGAAGAAGATGAGCAGCAGGAAGATGACGTCGGTCATCGAGGCCATGCTGAACATCGACAGGGTATTGTGTTGTCTCTTGAGTGCCATTTTAGTTTCTAGTCCTTAGTTTCTAGTCCTTAGTTTCTAGTTTTTAGTTTTAGTTTCTAGTCCTTAGTTTTTAGTGAGATGACTATCACCTAGCGCCTAAAGCCTAAAACCTAAAAATCACTTGGCCGGCTCGTTGAGCAGGTCCATAAACTCCATGGTCTTGCCCTCCAGCTTGTTCATCACCTTGTTGACGCGCGAGGTGAGGTAGTTGTAGGCAAACAGGGCAATGATGCCCACAATGAGACCTGCGACGGTGGTCACCAGTGCTTGGTAGATGCCGCTGGCCAGGATGGTGACGTTGCTGTTGTTGCCAGCGCTGGCGAGTTGGAAGAAGGCCTGCACCATACCGGTAACGGTACCCAAGAAACCGATCATCGGGGCACCGGCGGCGGTGGTGGCCAGCCAGTTGAAGCCCTTCTCGAGTTTGGCGACCTCCATGTTGCCCACGTTCTCGATGGCCACGAGCACATCGTTCATGGGGCGGCCAATGCGGGTCACACCCTTCTCGATCATGCGAGAGTAGGGGGTGTTGGTGTCCTGGCACAGCTTGAGTGCCTGGTCCACGTCACCGCGGTGGATGTAGTCCTTGATGCGTTCCATGAAGGATTTGTCCTGACGGTTTGCGTGGTTGATGGCAAACAGTCGCTCAAAGAAGATGTAGATGCTCACGATGGCCAACAGCGCCAGCGGTATCATGAGCCATCCGCCGGCCATGGTGAGGTCCCATACTGAGAGCTCCTTGACAACGGGCTCGGCGGCAGCGGGTGCTGTTGCCGCGGCGATGGCTGCGGCACTGTCTGTAACAACCTGTGTTGCAGAGTCGATGGCCTGCTGCACGGTGTCGGCGGCCTGCTGGATCGTCGTGTCGGCAGGCGTTACTTGGGCGAGAATCATGTTAAGGATTGACATGTTGTTTCGTTATTTGGTTATTTGTAGATTGTTCGTTATTCTGCTTTGATATATTATTAACGAGGAAATGCCGTTTTTATTTCAAGCACTCCTTGTAAGCCTTGATGGTCTGCTCCAGGCCCAGGTACAGCGCGTCGGCAATCAGGGCGTGCCCAATCGACACCTCGGCCAGGTGAGGCACGTGTTGCTGGAAGAACTTGAGGTTGCTCAAGTTGAGGTCGTGGCCGGCGTTCAGGCCCAGCCCCACGCTGTGTGCCACCTGTGCCGCAGCGGTGAAGGGAGCGACGGCGCGCTCGGGGTCCTCGTCAAAGTCCTCGGCATAAGGGCCGGTGTACAGTTCCACACGGTCGGCACCGGTGCGGGCTGCAGCGCGGATGTTGTCCAGATCGGTCCCCACAAAGATGCTCGTGCGGATGCCGGCCTCCTTCAAGCGGTCCACAATGCCGCTCAGGAACTCCATGTTGGGCTCGACGTCCCAGCCGGCCGACGAGGTGAGCACGTTGGGGCCGTCGGGGACAAGGGTGGCCTGGGTGGGACGTACCGACAGCACCAGCTCCATGAACTGCTCGCTGGGATAGCCCTCGATGTTGAACTCGGTGCGCACCAGGGGTCGCAACGCAAACACGTCGCTGCGGCGGATGTGACGCTCGTCGGGACGGGGATGCACGGTGATTCCATTGGCGCCAAAGCGCTCACAGTCCATGGCTACCTGCTGGACATCAGGGATGTTGCCGCCGCGCGCGTTGCGCAGGGTGGCTATTTTGTTGACATTTACACTCAGGTTGATCATAGATTAAAAATAAGTTATGTTTGTAGTTCTATCTCTACAAACTGCAAAAGTAGCCATATTTTTTCATATAGCTGTGTCAAGGAATGTGAATTTTTGATAAACTTGGTAGCATCTAGATCTAGATGGTCTGGATCATCTAGATATTCTAGAATTCCTAACTTCTAACTCCTAACTATTCCTTAAGGCGGCTGTCGATGATGATGGTCACGGGGCCGTCGTTGACGAGCGAGACTTGCATCTCGGCGCCAAACACGCCGCGCTGCGTGGGCTTGCCCAGCAGGCGGGCCACCTCGTCGCAGTAGGCCTCATACAGGGGCACCGCCAGGTCGTGGCCCGCAGCGTGGATGTAACTGGGGCGGTTGCCCTTCTTGGTCGAGGCATTGAGGGTGAATTGGCTCACGGCCAGCACCTGTCCCCCGGCATCGATGATGCTGCGGTTCATCACGCCTTGCTCGTCGTCAAAGATGCGCAGGTTCACCGTCTTCTGCGCCAGCCAGCGCATGTCGTCGAGGGTGTCGCCCTCGCGCACACCCACGAGCACCATCAGCCCGTGGCCGATGGTGCCGTGCGTTTGCCCGTCGATGGTGACGGCTGCTTGCGTCACCCGTTGTATCACGATTCTCATTTTAGGTTTTATCGATGGTTGAGACTATCTAGATGGTATAGAAGTTCTAGATTGTTTAATTCCTAATTCACTTGATCCACTTGAAGAGGTCCTTGAGGCTCGACTTCTTGCCGTAGTGCAGGATGCCGCGGCGGTAGATGCGAGCGGCGAGCCAGGTGATGGCGAGTGCCGTGGCCAGCAGCAGCACGATGCTCAGTGCCAGTTGCCAGGCAGGAACGCCGAAGGGCAGCCTTACCATCATCACCACTGGCGAGGTGAACGGGATGATGGAGCACCACACGGCCATGGGCCCCGAGGGGTTCTCCATGCAGCCGATGCCGGCATACAGGGCGATGACCATGATGAGGATGACGGGTGTGGTGAACTGCGAGGCATCACTGGCCTGGTCCACTGCCGAGCCCATGGCTGCGAACAGCGAACTGTAGAGCAGGTAACCGCCGATGAAGTAGATTACAAAGTTGATGATGATGGGCGTGTAGTTGACCGAGAGCACCTGGCGCAACATGCTGTCCATGGTGCCCTGGTCGGCCGCTGCGGCCATCGCCTCGGGCGGAAGGGCTCCTGCCGACATGCCTCCCGAGATGCCCAGTGCGCTGCCGGCAATGGTGCCTCCGATGCCCAGCAGCACGATCCAGATGGCCATCTGTGTGAGTCCCACGAGCCCCACGCCGATGATTTTGCCCAACATCAGTTGGAAGGGCCTGCAACTGCTCACGACCACCTCGACGATGCGGTTGGTTTTCTCCTCGATGACGCTGTTCATGATCATCGCGCCATACATGAGCACAAACATGTAGGTGATCAGCGACAGCATCACACCCAGTATCATGGCCACGTCGGTCGAGGACTCTTGCTCGCCATCCTCGCTCCACTTGATGGAGCGCACGTCGACGTCAACGTGGGCCTGGTCGACCATCTGCTGCAGGTTGGGGATGCCCATGGCCGCCAGGTGGGCGCTCTCGATGGTGTCGGCCAGCGTGCCCCTGATCATCGACACCAGTGCGGGGGTGATGGTCCCCTCGCTGAAGATGTTCACCACGCCGGTGCTGTCCACGTTGCGTGGGATGATGACCACGGCGTCGATGCTGCCGTTGGCCTTATTGTAGAACTCATGGGCGTCGGTGACGGTGTCGCCCTTCAAGGCGACAAAGTTGTACATGTCGTCGCTGTGCAGCGCCGCGGCATAGCGGCCCGTCTCGTCGATGACGGCAATCTGCTGGGTGTCGCTCCCCTTGTCGTTAAAGTAGGTCATCAGCACGGGGATCGAGCCGATGAGGATGAACAGCAGGGGCATGCCCAGGGTCATCAGGATGAAAGACTTGCGCCCGACGATCGACAGATATTCACGGGCGATGATGAGGCGAAGTTTATTCATTGTTGTTGTCGTTTTTAGTGGATTTGACGGTCTCGACGAAAATCTCGTGCATGCTGGGCAGCACCTCGGTGATGCCGGTCAGGCGGTAGTGGTCGTTGAGCCAGGCGATGGCGTCGCGCACCTGCACGCCCTGGACCAGTTTGATGAGGGTGTCGCGGTTGCCGGGCTCGGGGGGCAGCAGGGTGAACAGGTCGGGGTTTGGCTCGATGGTGTCGGGTGTCTTGACCGCGATGATGTTCTTCTTGTGCTGCTGCTTCACCTCGTCGACGCTGCCGGTGAGCACCACGCGTGACTGGTTGAGCAGGGTGATCTGCTGGCACACCTCTTCGACCGACGACATGTTGTGGGTCGAGAACAAGATGGTGCTCCCCTGGTCGCGCAGGGCCAGGATCTCGACCTTCAACTGGTCGGCGTTGACGGGGTCGAAGCCCGAGAACGGCTCGTCAAAGATCAACAACGGCGGGCGGTGGATGACGGTGGCAATGAACTGCACCTTCTGCTGCATGCCTTTGGAGAGGGCTTCTACCTTCTTGTTCTCCCACTCCTTGAGGTCAAAGCGATCGAGCCACCAGCGCATCGAGGCCACGGCGTCGGCCTTGGTCATGCCCTTGAGTCGCCCCAGGTAGACGATGTGGTCGCTCACCTTCATTTTCTTGTACAGCCCACGCTCCTCGGGCAGGTAGCCGATGTGGGTGATGTCGTTGTCGGTCATCGTCTTGCCGTTGAGCGTCACGGTGCCCTCGTCGGCGGCGATGATGCGGTTGATGATGCGGATGAGCGTGCTCTTGCCGGCACCGTTGGGTCCCAGCAGGCCATAGATGCAGCCCTCGGGGACCTGCATCGACACGCCCGACAGTGCCGTGTGGCCGTCGTAGCGCTTCACCACGTTGTTGATGTCAAGGAAAGCCATATTTCTTTTAGTTAATAGTTAACAGTTAATAGTTAACAGTTATAATTGCTTGATGATGCAAATTTAACATCATTTTGTCCATTAGACGCACGCTGGTGGCTAAAAACTACAATCCAGTCCGCAAAAAAGAGGGCCGGCGATGAGTGTGTTTCACTCGCCGGCCCTCTTGCGGAGTATACTATGAGAGTATGTTTACTTCTCGGGAGCCATGACAATCTCGATCTTGTTGCCGGCACCGTAGAGTTGGCGGGCAAACTCGGCAATCGCTGCGGGCGTCTGAGCCTTAACAATCTGCTCATAGCCGGTGATGCCGTCATAACCATGCATCAGGTATTCCTGGATGACGTTGACCCAGAAGTAGTTCTCCTTGATGTTGGTGTTGTAGTCCTTGATCATCTGCTCGATGGCCTCGGTCAGGGCGGTGGCATCGACCTCGTTGCAGGCGTTCTTCATCTCGTCGTTCATGATGTTCAGGGCCAACTCCTCGAACTCGGGGTTCACCGGGCACACGGCGAGAACCATGGTCATGGGTTGGTCGCCGGCCATGTCGGTCTGGCCCATGGCCTGGGTGGAGTAGGCGGCACCGGCGTCCTCGCGGATCTTCTGCAGATAGACGCGGCTCAGCACCTGTCCCAGCATGTCGGTCTTCACCTCGTTCTCGAGCGTGTGAGGCAGGTCGTTATTGTGCCAGATGATGACCTCATACTCCTTGGGCGACTCCATCTTGCGGGTGAAGTGGTTGATAACCTGACCCTTGGGCATGTCATAGTCGTTGACCCAGTTGGTCTTGATACCCTTCTTGGCGGGCAGGCTGGCGATGTACTGCTCAATCAAGGGGCGGATAACGGCCTCGTCAATGTTGCCGACAAAGGTGAAGGTGTAGTTGGCGGCATTGGCCGTGCGCTCCTTAGCAATCTCCAGGATGTGGTCCAGGCTCACCTGCTTCAAGTCCTCGACATTAAAGGGCTTGTTGCGCCAACTGCGGTTGCTGATGAGGTACTGCAGGGTGTCGCTCAAGGCCATCTCGGGCATGAGGTCCTTGTTCTTGAGTTGCGTTTCCATCAGGCTCATGACTTGGTTGAACTTCTTCTCGTCCTTGTTCAGGGCGGTGAAGTTGAGGTAGATGAGTTGGAACATGGTCTCCAGGTCCTTGACGGTGCTGTTACCTGTCAACTCGTCGGTGTGTGAGCCCACATTGAGGAAGACGCTCACCTGCTTGCCGGCAAGAGCCTTCTGCAACTCAGAGTTAGAGAAGTTGCCCACACCGGTGATGCCGCTCAGCGAACTCATCATCTGCAGGTTGGGCCAGTCCTTCTCGCCGTAGAGCGACTGTCCGCCGCGCTGGAACGCACTCATGCGCACTTCGTCCTGCTTGAAGTCGGTTTTCTTGAGCACGACGCGGGCGCCGTTGCTCAGTTCCAGTTCCTTGTAGCCCAGGGTGGTGTTCTCGCGCTCCTTGGTAATCTTGCCCTTCTTGGGCATGGTGGTCATCAAGGGCTCGTTCTTCACGTTGTCGACATAGGCCTCGATGGGGGCGGCGATGGCAGCGTCATAGGCAGCCCTCAGGCCCTCGACGGTGGGATAGACGGCGCCTTCCTTCTCCTGGTTGAAGTTCACGATAACCAGGTTCTTGCCGTCGGTGGAAATGAGCCCGGCAAACACCTGATTGACCATATCGACGGTGAGGTTAGGAGCAATCATGCCCATCAACTGGTAACGGGTCTCGATCGAGGGGATGGGCTCGTTGTCCAGGTAGTTGCTGCAATACTGGCGGCCATAGTTCTCGTTGGAGATCTTGTCGCGGTTGTTGTATTGCTTCTCCAGTCGGCTCATGTACTCGTCACTGGCACGCTGGTACTCACTGGCGGTGAAGCCGTGCTGTGCGGCACGCAGGGCCTCGGTGATGACGGCCTGGGTAGCGGCCTCGGTCTTACCCTCCTTGGGCATGACTTCGATGTTGAATGCATCCATCGTGTTGGCCAGGATGTAGTCGTAATCATAGCACTCGGCCATGTCAAAGGGGCAGTCGGGCTCCTGTGCCAGGTCGCTCAGACGCTGGCCCAGCATGTCGCCCGCAAGGTCCATCATGTAGTCCACAACAAGGTAACTGATGTTGCCCTTCATCTCATCGGGGAAGGGCTCGTGCTTGAACATCACGCTCACCTCGCTGTACTGCTGCTCCTTGTCCTTGTCCACCACGATGATGGGTTCCTCGTTGTCGGGCACGGGTTCGGGGGTCACCTGTGCGGCATTGGGGTCAAGGGTGAGGCCGGCATACATCTCCTTGATTTTGGCCTCGATGTGGTCCACATCCACGTCACCCACGATGACCAGGGCCTGGTTGTCTGGACGGTACCACTTGTGGTAGTAGTCGCGCAGGTCCTTGTAGGGGAAGTTGTCCACCACGCTCATCAGGCCGATGGGCAGGCGCTTGCCGAACTTGGAATCGGGATACAGTGTCTCCAGTTGACGCTCGAGCATGCGCATCTGCGCGCTCTGTCCCAGTCGCCACTCCTCGTGGATCACGCCACGCTCCTTGTCAATCTCCTCGTCGGTGAGCAACAGTCCGTTGCTCCAGTCCTTGAGGATGAGCAGGCACGAGTCGATGGCGCTCTGGCGCGTGCTGGGCACGTCGTTGATGTTATAAACGGTCTCGGCAATGCTGGTGTAGGCGTTCAGGTCGCCACCAAAGTTCACACCCAGCGAGCGGGTGTAGTCGATGACGCCCTTGCCCTCGCCGTTGAAGTGCTCACTGCCATTAAAGGCCATGTGCTCCAGGAAGTGTGCCAGACCACGTTGGCTCTCCTCCTCCTGGATGGAGCCGACACGTTGTGCGATGTAGAAATTCACGCGATGCTCGGGATAGTCGTTGTGGCGGATGTAGTAGGTCAATCCGCAATCCAACTTGCCGATGCGCACCTGGTCGTCGACCGGGATGGGCATGTCTTGGGCCTTGATCGTGTTGAAACTGAATGCCATCAGCATCAGCATCAACGCAACAAATGTTCTCTTAACTCTCATAGTCATTGTTTTTTAAATAGATTGATAATATTTTGGTTTCTTGCTTGTTTTCTGTCCCTTAGACGTGAGTACTATTCCAAAAACTACGCAAAAATACACTTTTTTCGATTCATCGGAGCAAAAGGGAGGGAAAAAATCGGGTTCAAGAGGGTCGGTTCATCAATGCGTCAGGATGACGCTTGTCAACAGGCTGATGATGGTGACTACCACTGCTGTCGCCGTTGCGATAAATGATTGCTGTTCCATAATCTATTCTTGTTTTATGTCCTGCGGATTGGCCGAATTCGGCCAATCCGCAGGCGGTTAGGTTACTGTTATTTGTTGAGGAAATCTTGATAGAGTTGCTGCAACTCGGCAGGAGTGACGCCCACGGCCTTGAGTTGCCCCAGGAAGTAGTCCATCTCGCCCTGCATGAGCTGGTCACGGCGGGTGCCCACAA
>ERZ842401.4942-NODE-4942-length-15108-cov-5.876835_pt1 | contig 15108 bp, 13 predicted proteins | sample MGYA00521270_ERZ842401 | MGnify/ENA primary metagenome ERZ842401 (study PRJEB31892, sample SAMEA3878208) | bioreactor metagenome | biome: Moose rumen | place: Sweden | collected 2011-10 | study: EMG produced TPA metagenomics assembly of the PRJEB12797 data set...
GATACCGGCATCGGCGGAGAGCTCCTGATAGACCTCCAGGGCGGGGAGCTGAGGATAGGAAAGGTGCCCCGCGGACTCAATCTTATGAGTGGCTCAACAGTGCATTTATCCCGTCACGAGATCTCTGGCTGCATCCAGATCCCCGACCCGGTATTCGATTCGCTCAAAACGGGCGATGAGGTGCTTTTAGACGATGGGAAACTACTCATAAGGGTTGAAAAAATAACTGATGTTATTACGTCTCGTGTCATTCAGGGCGGTTCACTCAGCAGCGACAAAAGCATCAAGGTCGTGGACAAGGATCTGCACGGAGCTCTTCTCACTGATCAGGATAAAGAAAACCTACTGTTATGTAATGACTACGGCGTAACAGCGATCATGCAACCCTTTGTAACCTCTGCTGCCGAGCTTATAAAGATACGTGAATTTCTGGATGCCAACTCTATTACCGGCCTAAGGCTCTTTGCCAAGATTGAGGATCGGCTCGGAGTGACAAACCTCGAGGAGATCATCCCCTATGCCGACATGATAGTCATTGCCCGGGGCGACCTCGGCAATGCCGTACCCCTGTGGGAGCTGCCGAAAATACAAAAAGAGATTTCTCAGACGTGCATTGAAAACAATATGCCCTTCCTCGTCGTAACCCAGATGCTGAGCTCGATGATAAGCTCTCCGGTGCCTACAAGAGCGGAGGTTTCAGATATTTTCAACGCAGTCTTAGACGGCGCGTCAGCGGTCATGGTGACGAACGAAACCGCGATCGGTTCCTATCCCGCCGAGGTCATCTCCTATCTCCAAAAAACTGTGGAATGTGCTGAGGAGTATATCGCCCAATACTATACTGATATTTCATCGGATGAATAAAAAATTTGCCACAAAGGAAAGCTTTAGCGTATATTATGATATAAGGGTCAAAAGGTCATAATGCGTTCATGCTTGCATGAAAAGCATAATGACTAATCGAGCCCTGAATACTCGATTTTTAATCACTGGAATTTGCGTAGGAGCCGCAAATTCTTGATGCGACTGAGTTTTCTAATGAAAACTCAGCGCGTGTCGTCACAAAATAAGCTCCGAAATGGAGGATTAAAATGAACAAGAATAACAGATTAAACGATGACCAGCTCGAAAGTATAAGCGGAGGATATGTATTCGACGCCAGCAACATAATCGGACATCAGGATGGCGCTCCCTGGGAGGTCATAAACGACAAGGGAGATGTGGTCGGAAGATTTTCCGATTACAATGAAGCTGTTAAGAATGCTCAGGACGCTCACCTTAATCCCGAGATGATCGGCTGGGATAAGCTTCAGGAGCTCAGAAGCAGAAAATAAAGGTTCAAAAAGGCTCAAAGCCCTCATATTGTTCTTGACACAAGCTTATTTTCAATAGTATAATACGCTTTGCGCAGTGCTGATATAGGCGCGGATATGGGATCTTAGCTCAGCTGGGAGAGCATCTGCCTTACAAGCAGAGGGTCATAGGTTCGAGCCCTATAGGTCCCATTTTCTTTATTATTACGCCGGCATGGCGGAACTGGCAGACGCCTGGGACTTAAAATCCCATGAGTAGTAATACTCGTACCGGTTCGATTCCGGTTGCCGGCATATTTAAGGACGACAGGCTTTTTGCTTGTCGTTTTTATTTTAGTATATAATAGTAAATGGATTTGGAGGTTCTATGATAGAAGATAAGATAAAGCGTGAACTAGGATATAAAACTGTTGAAGATTCAAAAGTTGTTAGATATAAAGTTATGATGCATGAGGACATCAATGGGTATGGGCGTCTTTTTGGTGGTAACCTTATGCTTATGATTGATGAGGCTGCTGGGATTGTTGCCACAAGACATTGTGCCAGTACTGTTACTACAGCTGCTGTTGATAATCTTCAGTTCAAAAAGCCGGCTTTTTTAACGGATATAGTTGTTATAGAAGCATATCTTACCTATGTAGGAAGAACTTCAATGGAGGTAAGAGTTGATACATATGTTGAAGATAGAAAGACGGGGCTTCGTCATGTTATAAACAGGGCTTATCTTACAGAAGTATGTCTTGATGACAATGAAAAACCAATGACTATACCATATGGTCTTAAAATTGAAACTGAAAGCCAAAAGGCAGAATGGGAAGGCGCTCTAAAAAGAATTGAGATGCGTAAAAGGCGTAGAGAAGAAGGCTTTTAATTTTGTATATTTGCTGACTTCTAACATTGAAAATGGCGTTTGCTCCTGGCTGGATACGGCACATATCCCCGCATCCAGCCTAGGCAAACGCCGTTTTCGTTGTGCGCAGATTTTTTTATATTGGAGATGTATAGTAGTTTTAGCCACAGTATTGAAAATTAAACATGTGTGTGTTATTATTTTAACAAAATGCAGGATTTAAAGAGCGGCATGATATGGCAAGCATATTTATAAATGAAAATTTACTGTGTTAAGTATATATGCGAACTGGAAATATCTAACTTTGCAATGAATTTTTTTATAATGGTTGCTTCATGATTGAGCTCTTAAAGCACGGATACGTGAAAGGAGAAGTTACAAATGAGTAAGAGTTTTGATGATATCCTGGCTAAGGTAAAGACTTCTGGCAAGAAAAAGCTTTCTGTTGCATACGCTCAGGATGAACATGTATTGGAGGCCGTTGAGCTTGCACACCAAAAGGGAATTGTTGATGCAATTTTAGTTGGTGATGCTGATAAGATTGCAGAGATTGCCAAGTCACTTAACATGAACCTTGATGAATATGAAGTTATCGACGTCAAGGATATGCAGGAAGCTGCAACATGTGCTGTTAAACTTGTTCATGATGGCAAGGCCGATATTTATATGAAAGGTTCTCTTGATTCCAAGACTTTTCTTAAGAGTGTTCTTAACAAAGAGGTTGGTCTTCGTACTGGTCAGACACTTTCTCACGTTTGTGTTTTCGAAATTCCGGGCATTGACAGGCTTTTATTCCTTACAGATGTCGCTTTCCTTCCTTATCCAACGCTTGAAGACAAAAAACAGATTATTGAATATACAGTTAATGTAGCAAAAGCCTGTGGTGTAGACATGCCTAAGGTTGCTCCGCTTGCTGCTGTTGAAGTGGTTAATCCCAAGATGCCTGTTACGGTTGAAGCTGATGAACTGACTAAGGCTTGCGAAGCTGGCGAAATCAAGAATTGTATTGTAGATGGACCTCTTTCTATGGATCTTGCAATTGATCCGGAGGCTGCAAAGTTCAAACCCGGTGCTGAAAAACGTAAGATTGTTGGTGATGCTGATATTCTTCTTTTCCCTGATATTCATGCCGGTAATCTAACATACAAGACAATCGTTCGACTTGCTACAGTTAAGAATGGTAATATTCTGCTTGGCACAAAGGCTCCGGTAATTCTTACTTCACGTTCAGATAGCGTTGATGTTAAACTTAATTCTATTGCTCTTGCTGCTGTAGTGGCTGAAGATCAGAAGAATGGAACTATTTAAGATGAAAAGTCCGTAGAATAGGACGATCTAATGAATTAAGCTATGTTAAGATTTAAAAACGTATAGGAAAACCTATAAGAAATATATATAAAATATATAAGAAAACGTATGGGAAAACTTATAAGAAATATATATAAAATATATAAGAAAACGTATAAGAAAAACGCAAACATATAGAAAAACATATAGAAAAACATATAGAAAAACATATAGAAAAACATATAGTAAAACATATAGTAAACGGCTGCTATTAGAGGCCAAATATTTTTCACCTATTATTATTTAAATCACAAAAGGAGATAACATTATGGCAATAAAAAGTCTTATTATCAATCCTGGCTCAACTTCAACTAAAATTGGTATATTTGAAGACGAAGAACTTAAGATGGACGAGACTTTGCGTCATTCCACAGAAGAGATTTCCAAATATGATTCTATTATCGATCAGAAGGATTTTCGTAAGAATATAATTCTTGATTTTCTTAAGGAAAAGAATATTGATGTTAAAACTTTTAATGTAATCGTTGGAAGAGGCGGACTTTTGAAGCCTATTGAAGGCGGAACATATGAAGTAACAGATGCTGTTGTTAAGGATCTTGAGATTGGTGTTCAGGGACAGCATGCATCCAACCTTGGTGGTATTCTTGCTCGTGAAATTGCTGATGAAATTGGAGTTAAGGCTTATATAGTTGATCCTGTAGTTGTAGATGAGCTTAGTGATGTCGCACGTGTATCGGGTATGCCGGATATAAAGAGAACATCTATTTTCCATCCGCTTAACCAGAAAGCTGTTGCCAGACGCTATGCTAAATCTATTGGCAAAAAATATGAAGACCTTAGACTTGTTGTGGCACATCTAGGAGGCGGAGTTTCAGTTGGAGCTCATGATCACGGTCGTATTGTAGATGTATATTCTGCGTTTGAAGGTGATGGTGCAATGTCTCCAGAGAGGTGCGGAGGACTTCCTACAGGCGCCCTTATAAGACTTTGCTATTCCGGTAAGTTCTCAGAAAAAGAGATGCTTAAGAAAGCAACAGGTGCAGGCGGTTTTAACGCATATCTTGGAACAAATGATGCAAGAGAAGTTATGAAGAAGATTGATGCCGGGGATGATAAGGCCAGACTTATTATGGATGCATTCATTTTCCAGGTTTGTAAGGATATTGGTGCACAGGCAACTGTACTGAAAGGCAAGGTTGATCAGATTATCATAACCGGTGGTATATCTTATAACGACAGAATCACTTCAGCCATGAAGGAAAGGATAGGATTTATTGCTCCGGTAACTGTATATCCCGGTGAAGATGAGCTTCTTGCGCTTGCGCAGGGTGCTATTCGAGTTATAAATGGTGAAGAAGAGGCCAAGATATACTAAATAGAAAAAAAGGTGCCCATTTATATGCCTCTTCCTTTGTTAAGTGTGCAAATATACTCGAACATTATATAAAGCTAAAAAATAAAACAACTTCCCATACTGCTATATGCATGTGGGAAGTTGTTTATTAATAACTAAGCCTTCCCGCTTACCGAAATGGTGCCATTTGGGTAAGTGGGAAGGCTTAGTTACAAGAGGGAGTACAGAGTATTAGCCTTTACAAAATGTTAATTGAATAGCGTAGAGTTTTTTGTTATAATGCTAAACGGACTGCGACTATTTTTTGGACAGGAGCAGAAGGGTTTATTATAACCATTTATTTGGGGAAAGTTGGAAAGTTATGAGTTTACTTGATAAGATTATTGGAACACATTCAGAGAGGGAATTAAAAAGGATCACTCCTATCGTAGATAAGATAGAAGCTCTTCGCCCTTCGATGCAGGCTCTCACTGATGAAGAGCTTCGTGCCAAAACAGATGAATTCAAGAAACGTCTGTCAGATGGAGAGACGTCGGATGATATAATGCCCGAAGCATACGCTGTTGTTAGAGAAGCAGGTAAGCGTGTACTTGGAATGGAACATTTTCGTGTACAGCTTATTGGTGGTATTATTCTTCATCAGGGACGTATTGCTGAAATGAGAACAGGTGAAGGTAAGACTCTTGTTGCTACACTACCCTCTTATCTTGATGCACTTGAAGGCAAAGGATGTCATGTAGTTACTGTCAATGATTATCTTGCAAAGCGTGATGCTGAATGGATGGGTAAGATACACGAGTTTCTGGGGCTTTCTGTTGGTATAGTTCTTAATGGAATGAATGCTGATGAAAGACGAGCTGCATACAACTGCGATATTACTTATGTTACCAATAATGAGCTTGGCTTTGATTATCTTCGTGATAATATGGCTATTTATAAAGAGCAATGTGTACTCAGAGGACTTAATTTCGCAATCATTGATGAGATTGACTCAATTCTCATTGATGAAGCAAGAACACCTTTGATTATTTCAGGTCAAAGTGATAAATCCACCAAACTTTACGAGGCGTGTGATATGCTTGCTAAGCAGATGCAGCGAGGTGAAGATGTTGGAGATTTTTCCAAGATGGATGCTCTTATGGGTATCGAACAGGAAGAGACAGGCGATTTTATAGTTAACGAAAAAGACAAACTAGTAAACCTTACAGCACAGGGTGTATCCAAGGTTGAACGTTATTTCCATATATCTAACCTTGCTGATCCGGAGAATCTCGAGATACAGCATAATATCATCCTTGCTCTCCGTGCAAATAACCTTATGGCTAGGGATCATGATTATATTGTTCGTGATGACGAGGTTCTCATAGTTGATGAATTTACAGGACGTGTGATGCCCGGACGTCGTTATTCTGATGGATTGCATCAGGCAATTGAAGCTAAGGAACATGTCAAAGTTAAACGTGAGTCCAAGACTCTTGCTACGATTACATTCCAGAACTTTTTTAACAAGTTTAATAAGAAGTGTGGTATGACGGGTACTGCGCTTACTGAAGAGCAGGAGTTCCGTGACATATATGCACTTGATGTTGTAGAAATCCCTACCAACGAACCTGTTATTCGTAAGGATCTTCAGGATGCTGTATATAAGACCAAAAAAGAAAAATACGAAGCTGTAGTAGAAGCAGTTAAGAAGGCTCATGAGAAAGGGCAGCCGGTTCTGGTTGGTACAATTACTATAGAAACATCAGAACTTCTTTCCAAAATGCTTAGTAAAGCCGGAATACAGCATAATGTACTTAATGCAAAGTTCCATGAACAGGAGGCTGAGATAGTTGCTCAGGCAGGTGTTCATGGTGCGGTTACGATTGCTACCAACATGGCTGGTCGTGGTACTGATATTAAGCTTGATGATGAAGCAAGAGCTGCGGGAGGACTTAAGATAGTCGGAACCGAGCGCCATGAATCAAGACGAATTGATAACCAGCTGCGTGGACGTTCGGGTCGTCAGGGAGATCCCGGTGAATCAAAATTCTATATTTCACTAGAAGATGACTTGATGAGACTTTTTGGTTCAGAACGTCTTATCAATATGTTTAATGCTCTCGGAATTCCGGAAGGACAGGAAATAGAGCACAAGGCTCTTACAAAAGCTATCGAATCTGCTCAGAAGAAAATTGAAGAAAATAACTTTGGTATTCGTAAGAACCTTCTTGAATATGATGCAGTCAACAATGAGCAAAGAGAAATCATCTATAAGGAGCGCCGCCGCGTTCTTGATGGCGAATCACTTCGTGATAATATTTACAAGATGATAACCGATATAGTAGAAGAGAGCATTGATACTGTAATAGGTGATGGACAGAATATCGACGATTGGGATCTCAAAGAACTCAATGAGCTTCTTTTGCCAACAGTTCCTATTAAACCTGTTACGAGAGGTCGTATAGTAAAGAAGTCCAAGGATGGTCTTAAACAGCAACTAAAGGAAGAAGCGGTTGCTCTTTATGAAGAAAAAGAGACTGAGTTCCCTGAGGCAGAGACCATTCGAGAAATTGAGCGTGTAATCCTTCTTAAGGTCATTGATCGTAAGTGGATGGATCATATCGATGATATGGATCAGCTTCGTCAGGGGATCGGTCTTCAGGCTTATGGTCAGCGTGATCCTAAGGTTGAATACAAGATGGCCGGTTATGATATGTTCAATGAAATGATGGCCGGAATCAAAGAAGATACAGTTAGACTTCTTTTCCATGTACATGTACAGGAAAAGGTTGAACGCGAGCAGGTCGCAAAGGTTACCGGAACCAACAAGGACGAAAGTGCCAAGAAGGCTCCTGTAAAAAGAGCTTCTGTAAAAATAAGACCCAATGATCCATGTCCGTGCGGAAGCGGCAAAAAATATAAAAATTGCCATGGAGCCCAGGGCGGATTGGCTTGAATGAGGAAATAGTATGTTTTTTTACAAAGATAATAACCTCTGACATAAGCATGTTTTATGCATAGGAAAAGGGAATATTTATTTTTGAAATATCTATATCCCAAACAGTATTTTAGTTTAAGAGAGGTTATTACAATGGTTGTACTTGATAATATGAAAATTGAGATTCAGAATTTGAAACCTACACTTGATGAGGTTGTTGCATCGCTGGATCTTGAAAACAAAAAGAAAAAAAGTGAAGAGCTTAGCCGTGAGATGGAAGAACCGAATTTCTGGGACGATGCACAGAAGGCTAATAAGAAAACCAAGGAACTCAAGACTATACAGGATCTTATAGAAAAGGCTGAGAATCTTGATAAGCAATTTTATGACATTATTGACATGATAGACATGTGCAATGATGAAGGCGCAGATGATGACGATATGGCCAAAGAGATCAGAGATGATCTTGATGAGTTTGAAAAGGTTCTTGAAGAGACTAGAATTGCAAACCTTTTAAACGGTGAGTATGACAAATGCAATGCTATTTTGAAGCTCTCTGCAGGCGCGGGCGGTACTGAGGCATGTGACTGGTGTTCGATGTTATATCGTATGTATACAAGATGGGCAGAAAGGCATGGCTTTACAGTAGAAGTACTTGATCTTCTTGATGGAGATGAAGCTGGGATAAAGTCAGTGACTTTCCAGATTAATGGTACTAATGCATATGGATACCTTAAGTCTGAAAGAGGTGTACATCGTCTTGTTCGTATCAGTCCATTTAATGCGCAGGGTAAACGTCAGACTTCTTTCGTATCTAACGATGTTATGCCTGATATAGAAGAGGACCTTGATATAGAGGTTCGTCCTGAAGATATTAGAATTGATACATACCGTTCAAGTGGTGCCGGCGGACAGCATATTAATAAAACTTCGTCTGCAATTCGTATTACTCACTTTGAAACGGGTATTGTTGTAACTTGTCAGAATGAACGTTCACAGTTCCAGAACAAGGATAAGGCTATGCAGATGCTTAAGGCAAAGCTCCTTATGCTCAAAATGGAAGAAAATGAAGCAAAGCTTGCAGGAATAAGAGGCGAAGTTAAGGATAATGCATGGGGAAGCCAGATACGTTCTTATGTTCTTCAGCCATATACCATGGTTAATGATACAAGAACAGGTGAAAAGATTTCCAATGCTGATGGTGTGCTGGATGGAGATTTAGATCCGTTTATCAATGCTTATCTTAAATGGCTTGCAACAGGTGGGAAGCCTGTTGGTGATATTGAGGAAGAATAATAACTGATATTATAAAAAGTTAGGGGGCGGCTTTTGGGCTGCTCCTTTCCTTTTTCTCGAAAGGAGTCGTGTATGCTTATTCAGTTTACAGTTAAAAATTTTAAAAGCATAAAGGATACTGTGACGCTTGATATGCAAGCAGTTTCAGGGATAAAAGAGCATAGAGATCATATTCTTGAACTTGGGGATGATGGCTTTTTGCCGATAGCTATTATTTATGGTTCAAATGGAAGTGGCAAATCCAATATTCTTAAAGCAATAGAAATAGTTAGGGGGATGGTTCTTGGTCGCATTGGAGGCGGGGAGGCTGTTCCTTTTTATTTTTCTAAAGAAGCTGTAAATGATCCTTGCAAGTTCGAGATAATTTTTGCATCAAACTGTGCGGAGTATAGATATAGGCTTCATGTAAAGGAGGCAATGGTTGTTTATGAGAGTCTTGACAGGATTCCCAGAGATAGCTGGCATAGATCTTCTTTGTTTGAGAGAAAAGAAAATGCTGTAACTGTAAGAAGGGTTCTAAAAATAGCTACTGACAAGCAAGATGAAGCTATAGATGTTCGAGATAATGAAACATTTTTTGGAAGGCTTATACGTCTTTTTCCTGAAAATGAGATAATAAATGATGCAATGAATTTTTTTGTTAGCGGACTTGATTTCATGCAGGAAGGTCAGGATGCAGACATCTTATTGTCTGATGCTCTTTCGCAGGAAGATGTTTGGGATCTTTTTAGAAGTATGGCCTCAGAACTGGATTTGGATATCGTGGATTTAAAGGTCGTCGGCGGCAAGATCAAAGTAACTCATCAGATTGGAACATCTAAATATGAGATTCCTCTTGACGCTGAGTCCTCCGGAATCAGGAAAATCATATATCTGCTCCCTGTTATAGCTAATAGTTTGCTAAAAGGACAGGCAGTTATGCTGGATTCGGGTATGCTGGAATTACATCCAATGATACTCAAGCATATACTTGGCTATTATCTTGATAAGAGTTCTAATAGAAAACATGCCCAGTTAATTCTTACTTCATACGACATGATAACACTTGATAAGGATTTTTTGCGCCGTGATGAAATCTGGTTTGCTGCAAAAAGCGAACATCAAAGAACTGTTTTGTACAGCCTTGCGGATTTTGCAATTGAAGAAGAGAGAATTAAGGATAAGAAATATGCAAAACGTTATCTTGAAGGGGTATATGGTGCGGATCCATATATACGAAATACCATCAATTGGAACGAAGTTTTTACCAATATGGGCGATAGTGACTAAAAATCTCAAAATTCTCAAATCGAAAAGGACACCGGTTCACGAATGGAGCTGGCGATGCTTTTGATGTGAGTATTTTGAATAAATACCTCAAACTTTCTACAAGACAAGCGGGAAGTTTAAAAAATAAAAACAAGTGGGAAGTTTGAAAAATAAACAAGTGGGAAGTTTGAAAAACAAGTGGGAAGTTTGAAAAATAATATTGACGAATTTAAGTCGCTGTGATATTCTAGTACAGCGACATGAAATTTTAGGTCTTTTTTTTATGCATAAAATTTGACCTTTAAGAAAAAAGATAGAAAGCGCGCGGAGGTAGAGAGATGCGTACAAGAATTACACTTGCTTGCACAGAGTGCAAGAACCGTAACTATGATACTACAAAGGATAAAAAGACTCATCCAGATCGTATGGAAATCAAGAAGTACTGTCCTTTCTGCAGAAAGCACACAATTCACAAGGAGACTAAGTAATCCTGCGACAGAAGGGAGACAGATACAATGGGAGAATCTGAAAAGACAGAAGTATTAAAAGATAAAGCTTCTGAAAAGAAAGAGCCAAAGAAGAATACGATAAGCTCCTTTTGGGAAGGCCTTAAATCCGAATTTACCAAGATCACATGGCCGTCCAGAGAGACTGTTGGTAAGCAGACAGTAGCAGTTACTATTATCTGCGCGGTTATGGCTGCTCTTATTGCTGTTCTTGATTATGTTTTCGGACTTGGCTTAAATTTCATTCAGAACCTGTAATCTGAGGATGTAAGGTAGTTTTTCACAGTGTGCAGGAATTTGATGAGGAGATGCAAATGGCAGAAGAAGAAAAGAACAACATGAGCGAAGCTGCAGAATCAGCAGAAGTTGAAAATGTAGCTGAAAGTCAGGATGCCCTTGCAGAGGAAGATAAGACATCCGAAGCAAAATGGTATGTTGCTCATACTTATTCAGGATATGAGAATAAGGTTAAAGCCAATCTTGATAAGACAATTGAAAACCGTCATCTGGAAGACCAGATTCTCGAGGTACGCGTTCCACTTCAGGATGTTGTCGAGGTTAAGAACGGTGCTAAGAAGACTGTTCAGCGTAAGATGTTCCCTGGTTATGTTCTTGTACATATGATCATGAATGATGATACATGGTATGTTGTGCGTAACACCAGAGGAGTTACGGGATTTGTAGGCCCCGGATCTAAGCCGGTTCCGTTGTCGGATGCTGAGATTAAGCCTCTTGGCATTAAGACTCAGAATGTTACAGTTGATTTTGAGGTCGGTGATGAAATCGCTGTTGTCGCAGGTGTTTGGAAAGATACTGCAGGTATTGTACAGCGTATGGATTTCAGCAAGCAGACTGCTACTATCAATGTAGAACTGTTTGGACGTGAGACCCCTGTTGAAATCAGTTTTGCTGAAGTGCGCAAGATTGATAGCTAATTTTTGATATAGAGCTAAATGCTTTATATAGATATATTCACCTATGGAGTGGGAGCAGAAGAATAGCTTCTGATAGCTGTCTTTGGCTTGTTGGAAAAATCTTTTGCGCTCAACCACATATTTTCTTAGGAGGAAGCCAAAATGGCAAAGAAAGTCGAAGGATACATTAAGTTACAGATCCAGGCCGGCAAAGCAACACCGGCACCGCCTGTTGGACCAGCTCTTGGTCAGCACGGCGTTAACATCGTTGAATTCACAAAACAGTTCAACGCTAAGACAGCAGATAAGGGTGATCTTATCATCCCTGTTGTAATCACTGTTTATACAGACAGAAGCTTCACATTTATCACAAAGACTCCCCCTGCAGCAGTTCTTCTCAAGAAGGCTTGCAATCTGCAGAAGGCATCCGGTGTTCCGAACAAGAACAAGGTTGCTAAGGTTTCTAAGGACAAGATCCGCGAGATCGCTGAAATGAAGATGCCTGATCTGAATGCTAATTCCATTGAAGCAGCTATGAGCATGGTTGCTGGTACAGCACGCAGCATGGGTATAGAAGTAGTAGACTAAGGAGGAGAGCAAGATCATGAAGCACGGAAAGAAATATGTTGAAGCTGCAAAGCTGATCGAAAAGACAAAGCTGTATGAAGCTGACGAAGCAATTGCTCTTGTTAAGAAGTCTGCTTCTGCTAAATTTGATGAAACTGTAGAACTGCACATTAGAACCGGTTGTGATTCTCGTCACGCTGATCAGCAGATTCGTGGAGCTGTAGTACTTCCTAATGGAACTGGTAAGACAGTAAGAGTTCTTGTATTCGCTAAGGGTACAAAACTTGATGAGGCTCAGGCAGCTGGCGCTGATCATGTTGGCGGCGAAGAACTCATTCCTAAGATTCAGAATGAGGGATGGCTTGATTTTGACGTTGTAGTAGCTACACCTGATATGATGGGTGTTGTAGGACGTCTTGGTAAGGTTCTTGGTCCTAAGGGACTTATGCCTAACCCTAAGGCTGGTACAGTAACTATGGATGTTGCTAAAGCTATCGCTGATATCAAGGCTGGTAAGATTGAATACCGTCTCGATAAGGCTAACATTGTACATGTTCCGATTGGAAAAGCTTCTTTCACAGAGCAGCAGCTTACTGAGAACTACAATGCTATTATGGAAGCAATTTCTAAAGCTAAGCCAAGCACAGTTAAAGGTCAGTATCTTAAGTCAATTTCCCTTGCAACAACAATGGGACCTGGCGTTAAGATTGTTTCAAATCGTTATTAATTATAGGGTACAATTTGAAATGTTACCGCAAGCAGTCACCATCTTTGATGGTGGCTGCTTTTTTATAACTCGGTCTTTGCACTTGCCATATATGTAATTGATGAACGAATTTAAGATGAGATCACTCAAACTTCCCGCTTGCCAAACTGGCGTCACCCCCCTTTTTTACTGTTATGTAGGTTCAGCCGGTTTATATAGTATTTCACGTTCATTGAAGGTGTTAAAAATTCAGGGCATGACATCTGAAACTTTATATTCTGGGGTTCGAAACTCGCTTCGCTCAAACAGACGAACCCCAAGAAGAATATAAAGTTTCAGATGTCATGCTCCTGAATTTAATAACACCTTCAAAAGAACGTGAAATACTATATAAACCGGCTGAACCTACATAACAGTAAAAGGGGGTGACGCCAGTTTGGCAAGCGGGAAGTTTGAGTGAGATCATTAGAAAACACCCTATTGATGAAAATCTGTCTTGTTGTTACCATTAAAATGTAATACTTATAATGTTTTGCATGCGGTTCAAGGGAGGGTGGATGCGAAAAACACAAATTAGAAAGATAGAAAGAAAGTTGTATTGGTATGATAGAAAAATATTAGGAACCACATTTCTTGCATTGCTTCTTGTTTTTTGTGTTACAGGATGTCAGATTTCTTCGAATACATCCTCTTTGGGGGCAACTGCTATTAGCATAGATTCATATGGGAATGCTATTATCTCTGAAGAAGATGGTACAGAATATCTTGGCGGTGTCGTAGGAATTCCTATGACAGATGAAGAGTTATATTCCTCCAAAGCTTCTTCTGTGGATGGGACACTTTCGGATGATCCTTATTATAATAATAGTTCCGACGCCTCTTCTTTTACTGATAACTCATCAGCTGCCTTCGATAAAAATGGTAGCAATTCCTTATCAAATCAATCTCTTTTGGAAAATGAATCCTTAACAGAAAATGAATATAGCTTTGAGCTTTCGGAAGGGAAAGATTATGCTACCCTTGTATTTGGAGGAGATATTCTTTTTGCTGAAGGATATGCCATTAAATATAAAATTGATCAAAACGGTAATTCTATAGAAGGAGTTATTGATCAAAGTTTACTTGATTGCATGAGAAATGCAGATATATGCATGGTTAATAATGAATTTCCATATACAACTGAAGGAACTCCTCTTGAAGACAAAACCTGGACCTTTCATGCAAATCCTTCCACGGTCAAATATCTTTTCCAAATGGGTGTTGATATTGTGAGTATTGGAAATAATCATGTCTTTGATTATGGTGCTATAGGTCTTTCGAATACACTTACTACGCTGGAATCAGTTAATATGCCATATGTGGGTGCGGGATCAAATCTTGAAGAAGCTTCTAAGATTGTATATTTTTCATCCGATAATGGAATACGTATTGCATTTATAAGTGGTTGCGATATTGAAGGCTGCGATCCTCCATATACAAGAGGCGCTACGGATACTCAAAGCGGGGTATTCAGAGTAAGGCAAGATGAGCTTTTGTGTGAGAGAATAAAAGAAGCTAAAGAGACAGGTGCATTTGTTGTTGTATATATGCATTGGGGACTTGAGAATACGACCGAGCTTAACTATCTTCAAAAACAGCAGTCTATAGATTTGGCAACTGCAGGAGCAGACCTTATTATAGGAGATCATCCGCATATTCTTCAAAATCTTGATTATGTTTGCAATGTTCCGGTTATATACAGTATGGGCAACTATCTTTTTAATTCAAAGACACTAGATACCGGACTTGTCGAAGCTAAAATAAATCCTCAGGGATTAGTGAGCTGGCAATTTATACCGGCGATTCAGTCAGGCTCAACCGTGAGCATGGCCTATGGAAGTGAAAAAACAAGAATACTTAATTATTTGCAGTCTATATCACCGAATGTTTTAATTGATGGTGATGGATACATAGTATCTGTTGCCAATCAGTAGATTCGGTATAAGAAAAAGAAAAATCATTATAAAAAGAAAAATCAGATTGAATGAAAAATCATTATAAAAAGTCTGAATGAAAAATCATTATAAAAAGTCTGTCAAGCATTTTTGAAAATGTCTCAAAAAATCTTTAACATTAGCCCTGGCTTT
>ERZ842401.4943-NODE-4943-length-15108-cov-3.791537_pt1 | contig 15108 bp, 8 predicted proteins | sample MGYA00521270_ERZ842401 | MGnify/ENA primary metagenome ERZ842401 (study PRJEB31892, sample SAMEA3878208) | bioreactor metagenome | biome: Moose rumen | place: Sweden | collected 2011-10 | study: EMG produced TPA metagenomics assembly of the PRJEB12797 data set...
AAGGCCGGCAGCAACGGTACGTGGCGCTCACTGCGTAACGCCTTCCCACTGGAGACCGTTCGCGGTGTTTACGAATCACAGCGAAAGGAGAAATCATCGGATAAGCGAGTGTTCATCATGACTCGTTCGGCCTTTGCCGGTCAGCAGCACTATGGCTCAGGACTCTGGAGCGGTGACGTGGCCTCATCGTGGGACATGCTGCGCAAGCAGGTGCCCGCAGGACTGAGCTTCTCACTGACGGGCAATCCTAACTTCAACACCGACATCGGCGGCTTCTTCTGCGGCTCGTACAACACCAAAGGTTCGGGCTCGGCACCAAGGAACCCGCAGTTCCAGGAGCTCTACGTACGCTGGATGCAGTACGGTCTGTTCTGCCCTGTCTTTCGTAGCCATGGTGCCGATGCGCCTCGCGAGATATGGCAGTTCGGGCAGAAGGGCGAGCCCGTCTACGATGCGATAGAAAAGATGATACGTCTGCGCTATCGCCTCTTACCTTATTTATATAGTACGGCCTGGCAGGTGACCAGTAACAACGAGAGCTACCTGCGCCCGCTGTTCAGCGACTTTGCCCAGGACAAGAAGGTGTGGAACACCACCGACGAGTTCATGTTCGGCCGCAGCATCCTCGCTGCCCCCATCCTCGACCCTCAGTACACCAAAGAGCAGATTATCAAGGAGGATGCCATGACGGGCTGGGACAAGAAAGAAGTGAATAGTGAACAGGGAATAGTGAATAGTGACTTCACCGTCAGCAAGACAACGACGAAATATCTGCCGAAGGGCACCACGTGGTACGATTTCTGGACAGGTCAGCGCTATCAGGGCGGACAAAATATCAGCCTGAAAACCACCCTCGACCGCGTGCCGATGTTCGTACGGGCTGGCAGCATCCTGCCCCTTGGTCCTGAGATGCAGTACGTGGGCGAGAAATCGTGGAGCGAACTCGAGCTGCGCCTCTACCCAGGTGCCGACGGTACCTTCACCCTCTATGAAGACGAGGGCGACAACTACAACTACGAGCGCGGACAGTATACTACGATCACCTTCGCGTGGAACGACTGCACACGCCAGCTTGCCATCGGCGACCGCAAGGGCTCTTACCCTGGCATGCTACAGAGGAGAACGTTCAAGATTACTCTCCCCGACGGCACACAAAAGACCGTCAACTACGAGGGAAAGTCAGTATCCGTCGGCTTATGATACGAAACAAAAAGTATCTGTAACATTAGGTAAAGGCGAATCATTATAAAATGTGTAACTTTGCAGCTGAATTTCGGCCTATGGCCTGATTCGGCTGCACTTTTTTATCTCAACAACATAACCAAAAGAGAAATGAAAAAACTAATTTCAACTATTCTGCTGGGTGCGCTGACCTTGACGGCCAACGCCCAGAAACCTGACCCTAACTTCTACATCTTCCTCTGCTTCGGACAGTCGAACATGGAGGGAGCCGCACGGCCTGAGGCGCAGGACATCGAGAGCCCGGGCAAGCGATTCCTGCTGATGCCCGCCGTCGACGACGAACAGCGAGGCCGCAAGATGGGTGAGTGGTGCGAGGCCTCTGCCCCACTCTGCCGCCCCAATACCGGACTGACCCCTGCCGACTGGTACGGTCGTGCCATGATCGAGACACTGCCCGACTCTATCCGTGTCGGCGTCATCCACGTGGCCATCGGTGGTATCGATATTAAGGGATTCCTGCCCGACTCCATCCCATCGTACGTGAAGCGTGCCCCAGGCTGGATGATTCCCATGCTGGAGGCCTACGACAACAACCCCTACGAGCGGCTGGTATCGCTGGCCAAGAAGGCCCAGCAGGACGGCGTGATCAAGGGTGTGCTGATGCATCAGGGAGAGACGAATACGGGTGACCCGAAGTGGGCCTTGATGGTACAACAGGTGTACGACCGTCTGCTGGGTGATCTGAAGCTGAAGCCCGAAGAGACACCGCTGCTGGCCGGCGAGATGGTACAGGCTGGCGGCGAGGGACTGTGCGTCCGCATGAACAAGCAGATTCAGGAGCTGCCGCAGACCATCCACACGGCCCATGTCGTTTCTTCGACAGGCTGTACCAACGGTCCTGACAAGCTGCACTTCGACGCTGCCGGCTATCGAGAGCTGGGCCGACGCTATGGTGAGAAGATGCTCGAACTGCTGGGCTATCAGGTACGCAAGCCCTTCGATGTGCCTGCCGATGCCGTAACGGCGGAAACCACGATTCCAGGCAATGAGTTTCCGAAGGTGGACAAGGAGGGCCGTGCCTACTTCCGCCTGAATGCACCCGAAGCCCACGGTGTGGTTCTCGACATCTGCGGCAAGAAATACAACATGCGTCGCGACGAGCAGGGCATCTGGTGTGCCGTCACCAATCCGCTCGTGGCAGGATTTCACTACTATTTCATGAACATCGGCGGCGTGAACTTCATCGACCCCGCCACAGAGACCTTCTTCGGCTGCAACCGTGAGGCGGGCGGCATCGAGATACCCGAGGGGCCAGAGGGCGACTACTATCGTCCGCAGCAGGGCATCGCCCACGGACAGGTACGTTCGATCTACTACTATGCCAACTCGACGCAGGAGTGGCGCCATGCCTTGGTATACACCCCTGCCGGATACGAGAAGGGCAAGAAGCGCTACCCAGTGCTCTACCTGCAGCACGGCATGGGTGAGGACGAGACGGGCTGGAGTAAGCAGGGCCACATGCAGCACATCATGGACAACGCCATCGCTAATGGGCGGGCCGTGCCGATGATCGTGGTGATGGAGAGCGGCGACATCAAGGCTCCCTTCCGTGGCGGCGACAACCGTCAGGGCTTCAGCGAGTACGGGAACTCGTTCTACAAGGTGATGAATGAAGACCTGATTCCCACTATCGACCGCAAGTTCCGCACCCTTACCGACCGCGACCACCGCGCCATGGCCGGACTCTCGTGGGGCGGCCACCAGACCTTCGACATCGTGCTCAACAATATGGATAAGTTCTCGTACATCGGCACCTTCAGCGGCGCTATCTTCGGCCTCGACGTGAAGACGGCCTACGACGGCATCTTCACCCGTGCCGACGATTTCAACAAGAAGATCCACTATCTCTTCATGATGAGCGGCACCGAGGGCATGGACAAGATGTTCGGCACCGAGAAACTGGTGAACAACCTGAAGGCCTTAGGCATCCGTGCCGAGTACTACGAGTCGACGGGTACTGACCACGAGTGGCTCACCTGGCGACGCGGACTGAATCAGTTTATTCCAAATCTATTTAAGAAATAACATTTATGAATAAGAAATTGTTTTTAGGACTGATGCTGCTGGCAATGGGCACATCAGCATTTGCACAGTGGGGACGTCCCGTGAATTATTCCGAGGGTCCCGGACTGAAGGATGCCTATAAGGACTACTTTACCATCGGCGTAGCAGTGAACAAGGCCAACGTGACAGAACCGGCCCAGATGGAGCTCATCAAGAAGCAGTTTAACAGCGTGACCGCCGAGAATGCCTGGAAACCGGGTGAGATTCATCCGAAAGAGGGCGTCTGGAACTTCGGTCTGGCCGACAGCATCGCCAACTTCTGCCGTGAGAATGGTATCAAGATGCGCGGCCACTGTCTGTGCTGGCACTCACAGTTTGCCGACTGGATGTTTACCGACAAGAAAGGCAAGCCGGTGAAGAAGGAAGTGTTCTATGAACGTCTGCGCGATCATATTCACACGGTGGTAAACCGCTATAAGGATGTGGTATATGCATGGGACGTTGTCAACGAGGCTATTGCTGACGACGGACGGTCGGGGCAGGGACGTGAGGTTAGTCCTTACCGTCAGAGCCGTCACTTCCAGCTCTGTGGTGACGAGTTCATCGCAAAGGCCTTTGAGTTTGCACGTGAGGCAGACCCCACCGGCACTCTTATCTACAACGACTACAGCACTGTAGACCCTGGCAAGCGTGAGCGTATTTATAATATGGTGAAAAAGATGAAGGCGGCTGGCGTGCCCATCGACGGCATCGGCATGCAGGGACACTACAACATCTATGGTCCCACGGAGCAGGAAGTTGACAACGCCCTGACGCTCTACAAGCAGATTGTGAAGCACATCCACGTGACCGAGCTTGACATCCGTACCAACGAGGAGATGGGCGGTGCCCTGCGCTTCAGCCGCGAGGGTGTCAACGTCACCGACAGCGTGAAGCAGCACCTGGCCGACCAGTATGCCCGCGTCTTCCGCGTCTTCCGCAAGCACAAGGATGTCATTGACTGCGTCACTTTCTGGAATCTCAGCGACCGCGACTCCTGGCTCGGCGCAGCCAACTATCCCCTTCCCTTCGATACAGAGTACCAGCCCAAGCTGGCCTACACCTATATTAAGGATATGAAAGACCCCCTTTGGACCCTGCCCAAGCGTCCCGCTCCGCGTCAGCGTGCCCAGCAGGAGCGCCCGCAGTTCAACCCCGAAAGGGCCTTCCGTAAAGTGGAGAGCGTGGCCAACGACTTCAAGCCTAGTTCGAAGAATCAACCCGGACAGGACTACCCGCAGGTGAATTCGCAGGGCTATGTGCGCTTCCGCATCATGGCGCCCGATGCCAAGGCCGTCACCGTCAGCCTCGGACTCGGCGGCAGCGGCGGCACCAAGCTGCGCCGCTTCTTCGACGGATCATGGATAGGCCAGACCGAAGGTCCCATGGACGAAGGTTTCCACTATTACAATATTAATATTGACGGCGGAAAGTTCAACGATCCCGGCGCTAAGAACTACTATGGCAGCGTGCGCTGGGAAAGCGGCATCGAGATTCCCGCCAAAGACCAAGATTTCTATGCCGAACGCATGGACATTCCTCACGGTAAGGTGCAGCAGGTGCTCTTCCCCTCGCCTAGCACCGGCCAGCTGCAGCGCGCCTTCGTCTATACTCCACCTACCTATGGACAGCCCGCCGACCCGGCAAAGAAAGCTAAAAAAGGCATGGTAGCTGAGCCGCAGCGCTTCCCCGTGCTTTATCTGCAACACGGATGGGGCGAGGACGAGACCGCCTGGAGCAACCAAGGCCACGCCAATCTCATCATGGATAACCTGCTGGCTGACGGCAAGGCCGAGCCCTTTATCATCGTGATGGCCTACGGTTTGACCAACAATATCAAGTTCGGCACTATTGGCAGCTTCACCGCCAGCGAGTTCGACACTCTGCTCATCGACGAGCTCATCCCCTATATTGACGCTAACTTCCTCACCATCGCCGACAAAGAGCACCGTGCCATGGCAGGCTTGTCAATGGGCGGTATGGAAACCAAGCTTATCACCTTGCGCCACACTGACATGTTCAACTACTGGGGGCTGCTCAGCGGAGGTACTTATATGCCCGACGACATCAAAGACCCCAGCCTTGTGAAGTATATCTTCGAGAGCTGTGGTTCGAAGGAACGTCCTGACGGTATCAACAAAAGCGTCGAAGCCCTGAAGGCCGCTGGCTACAACGCCCAGGGCTACATCTCCGAGGGCACCGCCCACGAGTTCCTCACCTGGCGCCGCAGTCTCTACCAGATGGCTCAGCAATTGTTCAAATAGGAATACAGAGAATTCTGACAAAAGGCGTTCGTGTTTTTCAAAATGCGAACGCCTTTTGGCATTCAACGATTCCTACGAACTTGCCAGCCACCGTTTCTGCGTACCTGCATCATTTACAAAAAAGAGGATACTTGATAACGTGCTACTGGTGCTACCGACCACTGATTATCAATATGTTACGTTGAAAAAACGAGCTACCGATGGAGCTACTGATTGCACTACTACAGCTACCGGTAGCACCTTTCAGAAAAACGCGAACGACTTTTGAAAAAATACGAACGCCTTTTGAAAAAACGCGAACGCCTTTTGAAAAAATACGAACGAGTTTTGGAAAAACGCGAACGAGTTTTGGAAAAATGCGAACGCCTTTCTGGTAGAGGGCGGGTAGTGCTACCAGTAGTGGGATGAAATGCTAGGAGCTACTGCTAACTCACTGAAAATCAGTACTCGGTAGCACCAGTAGCACCATTGTTTCGCGCATTTATATATACAATAACTTCATCTACAAGAGAGAGAGTGCCCAATGCTGGAATTCTCAGCACTGGGCACTCTCGGTATTGATAGAAATTACCGGTTGATTAGAACTGGTAGCGGTTGTCCTGCACCTTAGCCTTCTCCATCAGCACGTCGAAGATGGTGGTGTAAGGATTATACTGCGAGGGGGTGAGCACCGACATGGCGCGCTGTACCAGCTGGTTCTCCTGCTTGCGACGCTCGAAGGGAGCAGCAACGCTGTCGCGCGACTCGCGATTGAGCACCTGGAACAGGAAGACGCCGTTGGTACCCTTCACCACATGGTTGGCATTCTGGCCTACCTGAGTGGCTGCTACGGCACCGCTGAGGCCGCGTTCACGCTGACCCTTCACATTGACGGTAGAGGGGAAGGTGATGTGACCGATGGTATCGACCAGGGCACCCTTCTGCTGTGCCTCTGCCACGGTCTTAGCACCTGCCAGCTGCTTGATAAGCATGTCGGCCTTCTTGTCCTTCAGCACTTCTGCACGCAGATAGTCCTCAACGCTCTGCTGGTCGAGATAGCCCACGGGGTGAACCTTTGTCACGGCCACAGCCACGAAGCGGCCATCAGCACTGTTCTGATAGATTTCCGAGATGCTACCCTCATTAGCCTGAGCAAAGGCCCACTTCACAGCCTCGCGGGTGTTTGACAGGGCCTGATTGCCAATAGCGCTGGCATTACTGCGCAGGTTCTGCTGGTCGAGCACCTGATAGTTATATTTCGAGGCGTTCTGATCCATGTCGGCAGCGGTCTTACACTCACTAAGGAACTGGCTGAACTGGTTGAAGGCAGTCTCATAGGTGTCGTTAGAGAAACGAACCTCGTTGCTAACGATGGCTACATCGTAGAGCGTGACGGCCGGACGACGGTCGGTGACCAGCAGGACGAGCACCTGATTGCTGAGCGTCAGCTGCTGGGGCTCAGCCGTAGCCTGATGCAGGGCAGTGTAGAGAGCCTTATCATCGGGCGAGATGGTTTCCATGCTCTGATAGTTGTTGGCACTGAGCCACATCTTCGTGGCAGGCTGGCCAAACTGTACGGCCACTGAGTCGATGGGCTGTCCACCCTTGATGACGGCGATGAGGCTGTCGGCGCGCTGCTGGGCATCTTCGAACGACTGTCCAGGCACGCTGATGAGCTGATAACCGATAGAGTCAACGCCCTGATAGCGGCGGTTCAGACGAGCCACGGCCATGTACTCTATCATCTTGCCCGACTGGTAGCTAGTGTAGGAGAAGGGCTGCGTAACACCCATGTCGCCCAGCGTATCGAGTGCAGCCTGCAAGCTGGAAGAAATCTGGCGCAGGCCAGCCTCATTATAAGGCATGCCTTCATGATAGGCAATGGTAGAGCGGTGGGAACCGAGAATGTCAGCCAAGCTCATGCTGTCGGCACGCAACTGCTGTGCAGCATCGAGCAGACCATTGCGCAGGGTGGTCATGTCTACCTCAGAAGGCAGCACATTGCACACAGCATATTTGATGTCGCGCGTCTCAGTGTTCCAACGGAACATTTCCTTCTGCTCGCCATATTTGGCCTTGAGGTCGGCATCGCTAATCTGCACATCGTTGTCGTTGATGCTGGAGAATGCCAGTGAAGCAAGAGCGATGGTTGTCTCGTTGTTAGCGCCGTCGAAAGCAATCTTGGCCGAAGCCTCGTTGCTGAGCATGCAGGCCTGAAGCAACGACATGTACTTTGACATGAGCAGCTGCTGGCGCAGCATCTTCTCAACAGTCTTCCAATAACGGTCGAACTCCTGATACTGCTCAGGCGACTGCTGCTGCAAGGCAGCATAAATCTGAGCTACATTGTTATAGTCGAAAACGCCCGTCTGCTGATTGTAGAACATGGGAAGGAGCGGCAGGTTGCCCTGCTGCAGCAGAGGGTGCGTGCCCGATGCGAGAACCATCTTCAACTCATTGTCGGTGACGCCGAGTCCCAGCTTCTCAGCCTCTTCCTCGATGACGGAATTGCGTACGAAGTTGTTCCACACGAACTCACGCAGCTGATCCTCGTCCACATCCTGGCCGAGCTGCTTGAATACGTTCTTGTACTCTTCGATTTCGCTCTGATACTCCTGAATAGACAATTTCTTGCCCATCACTTCTCCCACTTGCTGGCGAGCCTGATTGCTTGAGGTCTCGCACGAACGCGTAAAGTCAGTTGCAATGAAGCCAAACAATGCCAGGCCGATGATACCCACCAGCCATGGCCCCCAGCTTCTGATTTTTCCAATTGCTGCCATTTAATTTGTTTGTTTTTAATTATTTATTTTTTCTGTTTTCAATTTCAGCCTGCAAAATTACAAAATTTGCGTGAAACAACGGCATTTTTTTATGAAAAAATCTCATTTTCATCGACTTTTAGCCTCACAAGCTCGATTTTTGTCGCTGTATTCTTCACAATTTTGAACTCAAAGCGTCCAATCTTCACCACTTCGTTGAGTTTGGGGAAGCTCTGATATTCGTGTAGGATGTAGCCACCCACAGTCATGTACTCGTCACTTTCGGGGAGGTCGAGATTAAACAACTCGTTCACCTTTTCTATCTCAAGACGGGCTGAGAGCATATACTCGCCGTTGTCGAGTTTTTTCGCCACGTAGTTGACGGAGTCGTGCTCGTCCTCAATGTCACCGAAAATTTCCTCCACGATGTCTTCAAGGGAAATAAGACCGCTGGTTCCGCCGAATTCATCGACGACGACGCCCAGCGACTTTTTCTGCTGCAACAGCGTCTGCATCATGCGGCTGGCCAGCATCGTCTCGGGCACGAAGGTCATGGGGCGGATGCTCTTCGTCCAGTCCTTCGGGTTGCGGAACATCTCCTGTGAATGGATGTAGCCGATGATATGGTCGATGTCCTCGTGGTAGACCACTATTTTAGAGTGACCGCTTTCGATGAAGCGCTGCTTCAGCTCGTCGACTGTGGCAACGTCCTCCACGGCATCAATCTCGGTACGGGGCACCATGCAGTCGCGCACCTTGGTCTCAGAGAAGTCAAGGGCATTCTGGAAAATCTTCACCTCCTCATCTATCTCCTCGTCGTCCTTGGCATTGTCTATGCTCGACTGAACAAGATAATCCAAATCTACCTTGGTAAACTCTTTGTCTTCAGCCTCCTTAGTCATTTTCACACCAAAAAGACGGAGCAGACCCTTGGAAAGGAATGTAGCGAAACGCGAAATGGGCCACAGCAACACGTAGCATACCCATGCCGGGATGGCAAAGAATGTCAGCATGGCATTGGGATTGGCCTTGAAGATAGTTTTTGGCAGGAATTCGCCTGTAAAAAGCACGACTAGCGTTGAGAGCAGCGTGTCGGCAGTAACGCGGGAGGCGTCATCGAGTCCTGCAAAAAGCGTCTGGTCGAAAATTTCAGCAAATAGAATACCGTAAAGCACCAGCGCAATGTTGTTACCGACCAACATGGTGGAAACAAAGTTGCTGGGATGGCGGTAGAACAGGTCGATGGCCCGCTGTGAGAGGCCGTTCTTCTCGCGGGCGACCTCAGCCAGCAGACGATTACTCGACACAAAGGCAATCTCCATGCCCGAAAAGAAGGCGGAGAACACCATGGTGATGAGAAGCCCTATGATGAGTGATGTCATGGTCGGTTAATGCTAGTACTTTCTGTGTTTTTCGGGAGCTGGGCGCACGCTCGGATCCTCAGTTGTAGAATCTGTCGGCTCTGCAGAGGGCTGCGACTCTTCGCTGGAGCCGTCCATGTCGGACGAGACGAACGAACCCTTGGAATTGGTCACCAGATAGTGTTCCATCTTCTCGTCGCTGCGGAAATAAGTACCCTCCAAGGTGCGCTCTGGGGTGACGACACGAGAGAACACGGTGGAATAGAACTCATGCTTGAAGCCGTCCCAGTAGAGTTCCTCGCTGGTGTAGATAAGTCCTTTTTCGTTGCGGATATTCACCCTGCCCCGAAGTTTCCACAGGCGCTTCTGATCGAAATACCAGGCTGTGTCGGCCTGGATATAGGCCTGAACGTGGAACTGTTCGTCGAACTGCTCAAAGAAAATGCCTTTCATGAACTCCCACCGTGACGGCTGGCGAACGGTATTCACATTCCACCGCTCAGTCACGATACGATATTTGATGACACCTGAGTCACTAATCAAAGTGTTGACGCCGTAAGTACACATCATCGAGACAGAATCTTCGGGGTTGACAGCCCCCGCCATGTGTTCCTGTGCTTCCTGACAGCTATGCAAAGCCAAAAGGGCAAGCACTAGGCCTACCCCAAAAAATCGCTGGATGAGATTTTCCCGTTTCAAAATCACTCGTCTGATTAGTCCACCCTCCACTTGGCAAACCACCGCTCGTTAAATGTCAGACCAAGGGTGATGCGGAATGTATTGTCGGTGATAAGGTCTTTGGCCGACGTATGCACCCACTGTGCGCTGATGTTCAGCACCGGCCGCATGGCCACCTGAAGATTCCACTTGCTCAGAAGTGGCAATCCCAAGCCGGCACTCAGGCTAAACTCCTTCGGCCCGTCCTGCCCATTTATTATATAATAAGGTGTAGCATACGCAGCACCTAGCCGGTAGTGGACTCGCTTCAGATAGTTGCGCAGATGGTTAGCATCGGGCACGTAGTCCAGGCCAAGACTCATGCGCTTTCTGTCCTTCAGCAGGTTCGACCTCAGTGTGTACTGGCTGGTAGCCTCGTTGTAGCTGGGGAAATCCACACTACCCCACTTTTGCAAGTTAAAGTCGGCAGCCACCGTCAGTTTCTGGCTATGATTCCAGGCCAGACCTACGCCGAGAGACATGGGCAGCTCCAGTCCGTTCTTTATAATAAACGATGTGGTGTCGCTCACCTGTGTCGACGTATTCGTATTAATGATGTCGCAGGTAGGATCTGCTCCAAGCTTATGCCCCAGCCCCAGCGTAGCACCCAGCGTCATCACGTTTTTCTTTCCGAAAGGATGCTGCCACTGAGCACCGAAAGTGACGTTATAGCTGCTGATGGTGGCACTATAGGTTTTAGAAAGCGAGTTAACACTGCTACCCGTGGTAGAGACACTGCGGGCGTAGTCTCCCCACAAATAAGCCAGGTTTACACCTATTGACAGCGGCTTGACGGGACGCCATCCCACGCCCAGGAATCCTTGTTTCAGTCCTCCACTGCCTGTGTAGGTCTCTGTCAGATTACCAATGGTTTTGTTCAGTGCGACAGAACTGGTGTAGGAATAGCCAATGTCAGAGTATGGCAGAATGCCGAAGCTGACACCCATGTTCTTGCGAACGCGGAAGAGTCCCACAGCGTAGTCGAAGTCGGCACTGCGGGCGTTGACGCTATTGCCGTTTTCCTTGAAGTTCGTCATCTGGGCAGACAGCCCCACGTCGAAGAGCATCGTCAGCGAATCGACGGCCGAATAGGATGCAGGGTTCAGTGTGTTCACCAGCTTGCCGTCGCGCAGGCCAATACCTGTACCGCCCATGCTGCGTGTGACCGATTGTGACTGGTCGGCCAGTGTGCCCAGCCCATATTGGCTGTAGGGCGACATCATTCCGCTACGCTGCCCTGAGGCACTGATGGCGGCACTTGCGACCAGAAAGCCCACAATTATCTTCTTTTTCATGATGAATCTTTATTTCAGCGTGCAAAATTATTAAAAAAAATCGAACTAAATGCACCGAAAGTGGAAAATATAGCGTAATTTTGCATCGTGAAACGTTTTGAAAACATTTTTAGGAATCTTTTCGTGCTTGTTGTCGTCTTTCTGGCCAGCATGTCAGTCCATGCCCAAGCACAAAGTTCGTCAGCTCTCGACAGTATTGAAGTAGGTCTCATAACATGCTCGCCTCACGACGAGGTGTATAGTCTCTACGGCCATACAGCCCTGCACATCCGCGATTTGCGCACTGGCAGAGATTACGTCTTTAACTATGGTGTCTTCGATTACAAGAAGCCCCACTTCGTCTGGCGTTTCATCATGGGGCAGACAGACTATATGTTAGAGTGCATCAGCGATTTGCAGGTGTTTTGCTCCTACTACAAGCGCTGGGGGAGCCAGGTGAAGGAGCAGATTCTGGATCTGACACCCACGGAGAAAGCCCGCCTGGTGTCAGCACTTGGCGTGAACCTCCAAGATCCCGTTTATCGTTATAATTATTTCTACGACAACTGTTCCACCCGTCCGCGCGACATGATAGAAAGATGCCTGGAGGGAACCGTCAGCTATGCCACGAGAGGGGGCTTTGAAGGCGCCACTTACCGTCAGCTTATCCATCTCTGCACCGAGGAGCACCCATGGGCTGAGCTGGGCAACGACCTGCTGCTAGGTTTCCGCGCTGACCGTAAGACGACACTGCGGGAACGTCATTTCCTGCCGGAGTTCCTCAGCTGGGACTTCGGCCACGCCACCGTCACCCGCCAGGGCGAAGCCCGTCCGCTGGTATCGCGCCAGGTGATTCTCATCCCCCAAGGCAACCAGCCGGTGAAGCGCGAGTTCCCGTTGTCTCCCCTCGCGTGTACATTAATATTAATAATAATATCATTGGCCGTCCTGGCATACGAGATGCGCCATGGCGTCACACTTGTCTGGTGGGACGTCCTGCTCATGCTCGTCACGGGGCTGGCCGGCATCTTGCTTTTCCTGATGCTGTTCTCTGAGCATCCTGCCACGAGCACCAACCTGCAGATTCTGGTGCTCAATCCTCAGGCTCTCTTCTTCATCCCTGCCGTAGTCAAAAGGCGTAAAACACGATGGTTCCTTATCAACGGGATTTTCATCTTCGCCTTCCTCCTAGGCGGCTTTATTCAAAATTATCCCCTCGAAATGTACTTTGTGGCACTCTGTTTGCTACTGAGAGTGTTGAGACACCGATATGACAAATAGATATTTGTACATTACCCTGCTGGCCATTCTGGGCTTCACACCCGAAGCGCTGGCACAGGAGACGCAGTCGAAAGGAGCGCCGCGGCTGGTAATCAGCATTACCATCGACCAGCTCCGCAGCGACTATCTGGAAGCTTTCGCCCCACTCTATTGCGAAGGAGGTCTGAAGCGTCTGCTCAGCGAGGGAATGGTCTTTTCCAACGCATCCTATCCCTTTACGCCTGTAGACCGCGCTTCGGCCATTGCCACCCTGGCCACGGGCACCACTCCCTACTACAACAGCATTGTGGGCAGTCGTTGGCTCAACCGCGAGACCCTGCGCCCCGTGGGGTGTGTCGACGACCCGAAGTTTACAGGTATGCTCACAGCCGAAACTGCCTCACCCTCAGGACTTTCTACGTCAACACTTGGAGACGAGCTAAAAGTGGCAACGGGCGGAAAATCCATTGTCTATGCCATTGCGCCTTTCCGCGATGCAGCTGTACTTTCGGCCGGACATGCTGCTGATGTGGCCCTTTGGATTGACGACATCTACGGCGACTGGTGTTCGTCCATCTACTACCTGAAGAACGTTCCGGCCTGGTTGCAGACCTACAACGACAGCAATGCCCCCGGCAAAAGAATCGCCTCCACGACCTGGGAGCCTTTCACGTCCGTTTCCGGCTCCTACAACTTCTACTTGCAGACAGAAAACGACAAGCCTTTCAAGCACAAGTTCACGGGCTACCAGCGCATAGCCAACTACAAGCAGAGCGCGCTCGTCAACGGTGAAGTGACCGAGATGGCGCAGCACTGCATAGGCAGCGCAGGAATGGGCAACGACAGAGTGACAGACTTGCTTTCGCTGACATACTATGCAGGAACCTTCGGTCATCAGAGTGTGACAGATTGTCAGATGGAATTGCAGGACACCTACGTCCGCCTGGATCGGGAAATCAGCAACCTCATCGAATACACCGAGCGTGCCATTGGCCCGGACAACGTACTCTTCGTCGTCACCAGCACGGGATACAGCGAGGTGGAACCCGCAGACTACGCCCGCTTCAACATCCCCACCGGCACCTTCTACATGAACCGCACGGCCAACCTGATGAACATGTACTTGGGGGCCATCTGGGGGCAGGACAACTACGTGGAGACCATCTTCCGCAATCAGATATTCCTGAACCACCAGCTGCTGGAAAAGAAAAAAATCAGCATAGGCGAGGCCACCGGCCGTGCACAGGAGATTATCGCCATGATGACCGGCGTGCGCAACGTCTACACCTCGCTACAGCTGCTCACCAGTCAGAGCGCGCAGACGGAGAAGATTCGCAACGCCTTCCATCCGCAGCGTTGCGGCGACATCATCATCGAGGTTGCCCCGGGCTGGCGCATCGTCAACGAAGACACGCAGCTCAGCGAGATGTCGGTGGCCTCCTACACGCAGTTCCCCATCATACTCTTCGGGGCAGGCATCGCCCGCGCCGAGCGGGTGCAGGCGCCTGTCACCACCGACCGTATCGCGCCGACCATTGCCCGCTCGATACGCATCCGCGCACCCAACGCGTGCTCGGCAGAGCCCTTGTTCTGAAAAAATCTCGTTCATTTTTGAAAAAATCTCGGCCACTTTTTGAAAAATCTCGGCCCCACAGAATGAAAACTCGGCTCTGCGAGAAAAAACCGCACCTACTTTTCTTGAAAAATCGAATAATTTTTGGTTTTTAGCCCACTTCTTTGTACCTTTGCACACTGAAATTGGGAATTGTGACCATACGGAAATAAAAAATACAATATAGAAAATGAATTTCAACAAGATTCTACGCTCACTGTTCGGCGACAAATCGTCGCGCGACATGAAGCTCATTCAGCCCTTCGTGGAGAAGGTGAAAGCCCAGACGCCCAAGATTGAGGGCCTGGACAACGATGCCCTGCGCGCACGCACGCAGGAGATACGCCGTCAGGTACAGGCCGCTGCCACCGAGCAGAAGGCCGAAATAGAAAAACTCAAGGCCACCATCGAGCAGACGCCGCTGGACGAGCGTGCCGACATCTTTGCCAAGGTGGACAAGCTGGAGAAGGAAGCCCTGGAGGTCTACGAGAAAGCTCTCGACGAGGTGATGCCCGAGGTGTTCGCCATCGTGAAGGAGACGGCCAAGCGCTTTGCCGAGAACGAGGAGACCATCGTCACGGCGAACGACTTCGA
>ERZ842401.4944-NODE-4944-length-15096-cov-52.740110_pt1 | contig 15096 bp, 11 predicted proteins | sample MGYA00521270_ERZ842401 | MGnify/ENA primary metagenome ERZ842401 (study PRJEB31892, sample SAMEA3878208) | bioreactor metagenome | biome: Moose rumen | place: Sweden | collected 2011-10 | study: EMG produced TPA metagenomics assembly of the PRJEB12797 data set...
CCACATCGGCCACCTGAACCTGCTGAAGAATGCCAAGGGCATGTGCGACAAGCTGGTGGTGGGCGTGACGGTAGACGAGCTGGTGGCCTACAAAGGCAAGCAGGCCATGATACCCTTTGAAGACCGCATAGAGATAGTGCGTAGCATCAAGTATGTGGATGCAGCCGTGCCTCAGTATGACATGGACAAGCTGACAGCCTGCAAGAAGCTGGGGGCAAAATTCCTCTTCGTGGGCGACGACTGGTACGGCACGGAGAAGTGGCAGCAGTACGAGAAGGAGTTTGCCGCCGAGGGCATTCAGATAGTCTACTTCCCCTACACGAAAGGCATTTCGTCGACCAAGATCAACGAGGCACTGAATGCCGTGCGCAAGCACGACCTGACCGACGTAAAATAAAAGAAAAAACAGATAATTATGATTGACAAGGATTTTTGCCTCAGCTCCTACATGGCCTTCCGCTATATCTGGAAGGACGGGGCTGACTTTGCCGAAGGCTTCCAGCACAAGAACTACAGGCCACTCGACATGAGCGAGCGCATCGGCGTAAGGACCTCTGAAGACATAGACCGCGAGATACAGCGGCAGTTCGATGCCCTCTATGCCAAGTACGACCGTATCGGCATACTGCTCTCCGGCGGCATGGACAGCGCCAACCTGGCGGCCTACCTCAAGCCCGGCAGCCATGCCTACACGTTCACGTCGGCGTCGGGCGAGTTCAATGCCGACGTGGAGCGCGCCAAGACCTACTGCCAGAAGTGGCAGCTGCAGCATCATCTCATAGACATCACGATGGCCGACTACGAGCAGCTCACGCCCATTGTCATGCGCCACAAGTTCGCTCCCGTACACTCCATAGAGCCACAGATATACAAGGCGGCCACGATGGCACGTGAAGACGGCGTAGAGCTGATGATTGTCGGCGAGAGTGCCGACCTGATTTTCGGCGGCATGGACAAGCTCATCTCGCCCCAGTGGACATTCGACGGTTTCCGCCAACGCTATACTTTCTTGCAGCCAGAGCGGGTGCTCAGCAAGCCTGTGGACCAGGGAGAGCTCTTCGAGCACTACCGCACGGGCTCTGACAGCATCGACGTGATGCGCTTCATGGACGAGGTGTTCGCCGTGGAAAGCTCCAGTTCCTACCTAAATGCCTTCGGTGCTGCCTGGATGCCCTACTACGACCCGTATGCCTGCTTGGTCATGACCGACCCGCTCGACATGGAGCGCGTGCGTGGCGGCGAACCGAAGTATCTGGTTCGCGGTCTCTATGCACTGAAGTATCCTGAACTGGAGATACCGTTCAAGATTCCCATGCCACGCCCCGTCGACGCCATCTTCAAGGACTGGAACGGCCCTGTGCGGACGGAGTTCCGCCGGGACATCGACATGAGTGCCCTCACGGGCAACCAGAAGTGGCAGCTGTGGTGTGCTGAACAGTTCCTAAACATGCTGGAGGGATGACAGAGCAGACTGACTTCGACCGCCGTTTCAAAGAACAGATACTGCGGGTGTTCAAGTTCACCGTGCAATTCCTTGAGCGACACGGCCTGCGCTACATAGCCTGCGGCGGTACCGTCCTGGGAGCTGTGCGCCATCAAGACTTCATCCCCTGGGACGACGACATCGACATCTACCTGCCACGGGCTGACTACGAGCGACTGCTCGACCTGAAGCAGGAGGCACGGCGTGAGGGCTTCGACGTGCTGTCGCTTCGTGACGAGGGCTACTACCTGCCCTTTGCCAAGGTGAGCGACATGCACACCACACTCTGGGAGCAAGAGGAGTTCCCCTTTGTGATGGGGGTCTATGTAGACCTTTTCGCGCTCGACAACTTCGGCTGCAGCAACCAGGAGCTCACCGCCATCCAGCGCAAGAGCCAGAAGAAGTTCTATCACTACCTGAAGTCGGTTAGCCATATACAGACCACAGACTTCTGGAAGGAGCTATTGAAAGGACACTTTGATCAGGCCCAGTATAAACTGGAAGTCATGTGTTCACGCCCTTTCCGCAAGCTACTGCTGAAAGCATTCTTTGATTATCAGAAATGGTATAGCAGTTTTGATGGCGACAAGACGGTGTGCGTCACTCAATGGGCAGGAAAAATCTTCAAGCGCGAATGGTTTGAAGATACTATTGACTATCCTTTCGCAGACACCACCGTTAAGATTCCTCGAGACTATGACGGCTACCTGAAATGTCTCTATGGCGACTATATGACGTTACCGCCCGTTGAGCAACGCGTGTCGGGTCACAATCACTACTTCCTAAGCTTTGACGAAGGGCTTAGCCTGGAGGAAATCCTGCATAAGTTGCACTGACAACTGATTGTCAGGCAGTTATGCAGGATTTTCCTGCACTGAAACCTGCACTGAAACCTGCACTGGACTTCAACAACCGCAACCAAAAGCCGCATGCGTTTTGCTCAGACAGGACTTAGGTCATTAATCCCCATTCATTCGGTTAATATATCTTAACCAAAATCCCAAAAATCATCCATCTGCTTGGGACTGTCCGTCCATAGCAGATGGACTGTCTGTCCATACACGATATACACCTGGTAAACAGCATACACGCCATTCAATTACCCCAAATCGGTCGTTAGACCGATAAAGTTGTCTTTGTAGTCTATGTTGTCTTAAAGAACAAAGATTAAAAGATTGATAAGATTATATTGGTGTCCGGGGAAGACGGCCTTTCAGGCCGTTTCTACTCTGGGTTTTCATTACTTGCGAAAGTTGAGTAAGATTAATCGCAACCAGAGAAAATCTTAGAAATCTTTTAATCTTTGTTCCTTGACCTATACGAAATCTCGTAGAACCCTTTTATACGGTCTAACGACCGCTTTGGGTTTACACGTGAGCATATTGACGCCAGAAAAGGCGTCCAGAGAATATGCAGTGCAGGTTTCAGTGCAGGTTTCAGTGCAGGTTTCAGTGCAGGAAAATAAGGCATAACCGCCTGATTTTCAGTGTTCAGTGCAGGTTATGCAGGAAAAAGAAAAGTCCAGAGCAGGCACAGCAGTCCTGCTCTGGGCATGTGGTAATAGAGATATTGTGTGAGTTATCCCACCTGACTGCCGGGCTTCACATCCTTCGTCGTGGTGACCACGCTGAGCGTCTCGTCGGCGTCGACAGCCGAAAGAATCATGCCCTGGCTCTCAATGCCCATCATGTTGCGGGGTGCGAAGTTGGCCACGAACAGGATGCGGCGACCCACCAGTTCCTCGGGGTTCTCGTAGAAGGCGGCAATGCCCGAGCAGATGGTGCGATCGGTGCCGCTGCCGTCATCAATGGTGAACTTCAGCAGCTTCTTCGACTTCTTCACCTTCTCGCAGGCTTTCACCAGGCCCACGCGGATGTCGAGCTTCTCGAAGTCCTCGAAGCTCACCGTGTCCTTCACGGGAGCGGCCTTGTAGGCGGCAGCCTCGTTGGCCTTCTTGGTGGCTTCCAGCTTGTCGAGCTGGCGCTGTATGGCCTCGTCCTCAATCTTCTCGAAGAGCAGCTGCGGCTCGTTGAGCTGATGACCGGCGGGCAGCAGGTCGATGCTTCCCAACTGCTCCCAGTCCAGGTTCTGCTCGTTGATGAGCGAGCGCAGGCGGTTGCTCGAGAACGGCAGGAACGGACCGAAGGCAATCGACAGGTTGGCCACGAGCTGCAAGCAGATGTTCAGCACCGTCTCCACACGCTTCGGGTCGGTCTTCCACACCTTCCACGGCTCGCACTCGGTGATGTAGCGGTTGCCTATGCGGGCCAGGTTCATGGCCTCGAACTGTGCATCGCGGAACTTGAACTGCTCTAACAGCTGCTCCACCTTGTCCTTCACGTCCTTGAACTCCTCGATGGCCTTCTTATCCACATCGAGCAGTTCGCCGCGCTCGGGCACTACCCCACCCCAGTATTTCGTAGTGAGCTGCAGGGCACGATTGACGAAGTTGCCGTAGACGGCCACCAGTTCGTTGTTGTTGCGGTCCTGGAAGTCCTTCCACGTGAAGTTGTTGTCCTTGGTCTCGGGGGCGTTGGCGGTGAGCACATAGCGCAACACGTCTTGCTTGCCGGGGAAGTCCTCCAAATATTCGTGCAGCCAGACGGCCCAGTTGCGCGAAGTCGAAATCTTGTCGTTCTCCAGGTTCAGGAACTCGTTGGCCGGCACGTTGTCGGGCATGATGTAGCCGCCATGGGCCTTCATCATCACAGGGAAGATGATGCAGTGGAACACGATGTTGTCCTTGCCGATGAAGTGGATGAGGCGCGTGTCGTCGTCCTGCCACCACTGCTGCCACGAGCCCCAGCGCTGCGGGTCGCGCTCGCACAGCTCCTTTGTGTTAGAGACATAGCCGATGGGGGCGTCGAACCAGACATAGAGCACCTTGCCGTCGGCACCCTCTACGGGCACGGGGATGCCCCAGTCCAGGTCGCGCGTCATGGCGCGGGGCTGCAAGTCCATGTCAAGCCACGACTTGCACTGACCGTAGACGTTGGGACGCCACTCCTTGTGTTCTTCCAAGATCCACTTCTTCAGCCACTCCTGATATTCGTTCAGGGGCAGATACCAGTTCTTCGTTTCCTTCAGCACGGGTGTAGAGCCGCTGATGGTCGACTTCGGGTTGATGAGCTCTGTGGGCGAGAGGTCGCGTCCGCACTTCTCGCACTGGTCGCCATAGGCGCCTTGGTTGTGGCAGTGGGGACATTCGCCCGTGACGTAGCGGTCGGCCAGAAACTGGTGGGCCTCCTCGTCGTAGAGCTGCGTGGTGGTCTCCTCGGTCAGCTTGCCCTCGTCGTAGAGCTTGCGGAAGAAGTCGGCGGCAAACTGATGGTGTGTCTTGCTGGTAGTCCTTGAATAGACGTCGAACGAGATGCCGAAGTCCTCGAACGAGTCCTTGATCATCTTGTGGTAGCGGTCGACCACGTCCTGCGGGGTGATGCCCTCCTTGCGGGCACGGATGGTGATGGGCACGCCGTGCTCGTCAGAGCCACCGATGAACATGACGTCGCGCTTCTTCAGGCGCAGATAGCGCACGTAGATGTCGGCTGGCACGTAGACGCCTGCCAAGTGTCCGATATGCACCCCGCCGTTGGCGTAGGGCAAAGCCGAGGTGACGGTGTAGCGTTTAAACTGTTTCTGTTCCATAAAAATTACTTTGTCTTTTATTTTGCGTGCAAAGGTACGCAATTTATTTGAGAAAAGCGCAGTGCGTGCCCGTTTTTTTCGGCAACCTTGCCACCCACAGCGGGCAAACCATTTACTACGAGCGCACATCATGCGCACTTTTTTAGTGTTGCAGGCCCATCTTTCCGCCCCTACTTGTTGCGCGTTTGACGGAAAATTGCTAACTTTGCAGCCCGAACACCTAACCATACAGCTATGGCTACTGAGAACAGCAGACCTCATCTCGCCGCCTCTATCTGTAGCCCACAGCCCAAACACTGAAGGACTATGGCACAGCAAACACTACGTTTTGCCCTCTTCGGCAACGTCTACCAGCAGCACAAGTCAGCGGCGGTGAGCGATTTGCTCGACTGCCTGCACAAGCATGGTGCTGAAGTGCTCATAGACGAGGAGTATCACGACTTCCTGACCTGCTCCGAGCTGATAGACCCGGGGGAAGCCACCCTCTTTGCCAACGACGAATTCGAGGCCGACTTTGCCCTCTCGGTGGGCGGCGACGGCACGCTGCTGAAGACGGCCAGCCGCGTGGGGCGCAAGCAGACCCCCATCCTGGGCGTCAACATGGGGCGTATGGGCTTCTTGGCCGATGTCTCGGTCACCTACGTCAGAGCCAGCATCGATGCGCTCTACCGTGGTGAATATACGGTGGAAGACCGCGCCCTCATTGAGGTGAGCACACCACTGCCGCCACCCGACGGGCTGAGCGACACGTTCGCCCTGAACGATGTGGCCATACTGAAACGCGACACAGCCTCGATGATAAGCATACGCGCCACCATACGCAGTGCGCAGGAACGCCAGCAGGGACTGCCAGGAGACTATCTGACCACCTATCAGGCCGATGGTCTGGTGGTGTCTACGCCCACTGGCTCTACAGCCTACTCGCTGTCGAACGGCGGCCCCATCATTGTGCCTGGCACGGGGGTGCTGCTGCTCACGCCCGTGGCTCCTCACTCACTCAACGTACGCCCTATCGTGTTGCCCGACTCGTCGGAGGTAGAGCTGACCGTGAGTAGCCGCAGCCACACCTTCCTCGTGGCTGTCGATGGCCGTTCGCACAAGATGCCCGAGGGCACCACACTGCTGCTGCGCCGTGCCCCCTATGTGGCCCGTGTGGTGAAGCGCAGCGGCTCGCGCTACTTTGCCACCCTGCGTGAGAAAATGATGTGGGGTGCCGACGTACGCTGACATTCCCTTTCACCTCTCACCCTTTCACCACTTACCAATGACCCTATCCAAGATGTTCCATCGCGACGAAAGCCACTACACCATCGCTCAGATTGTGCACTGGCTGTGGGGTGCCTGGCGTGGCAATCGCTTGCAGGCATGTCTCAATGCCGCCATCGGACTGGCCGGCGTGGGCTGTTCGCTGGCATCAGTGTGGGCCATACAGCGCGCCATCGACACTGCCAGCGGCGTCAGGGAGGGGTCGGTTTATGGCGCCGTTGCCGTCATGGCCGTCATCATCCTGGCCGAGTTCGCACTGGGCATCTCACGCGTATGGGTGAAGAACATCCTGGGCATACGCGCCCAGAACCGCATGCAGCAGGACATGCTGGCCCGACTGCTGCGTTCGCAGTGGCAAGGGCGCAGTGCCATGCACTCGGGCGACGTAATCAATCGTCTGGAGCAAGACGTACGACATGTTGTCGACTTCCTCACCGAGACACTGCCCTCTACACTCTCTACGCTGGCCCTCTTCATCGGAGCCTTCTGCTATCTGCTGTCCATGGACGTGTGGCTGGCCATCATCACCGTGGCCATTCTGCCCCTGTTCATACTGATGAGCAGGTTCTATGTCAGCCACATGCGCCGCTACACACGTAGCATACGGCAGAGCGACAGCCAGGTGCAGAGCCTGCTCACCGAGACCATGCAGCACCGCATGCTGGTGAAGACGATGGAGGCCGACTCGCTGATACTCGACCGCCTCGACGGCACGCAGACCGAACTGCGACAGAAGGTGAAGCGGCGTACGGCATTCAGCGTGGCCTCTAACCTGATGCTCAACACGGGCTTCTCGCTGGGCTATCTCGTAGCATTCCTCTGGGGTGCACTGCGCCTGCAGGCCGGCACGCTGACTTTCGGTGGCATGACTGCCTTCTTGCAGCTTGTCTACCGCATCCAGGGGCCTGCCCGCAGCCTGGCAAAACTGGTGCCTGCCTTTGTCGGTGTCTTCACCGCCGCCGAGCGTCTCATGGAGCTTGAGGCCGTCCCTGAAGAAGAGCAAGGCACCCCCATCATGCTTGATGGCCGCTGCGGCATCACCTTCGACACTGTGTCCTTCTCCTATGAAGCCTCCACTCTGTCTGACGATTTAACCGCTGAGGGTAGGAGCGCCCCCTCTGCTGCCATGCCCCTATCGACCTTCTCTGCCGTCTTTGCTCCAGGTACATGCACCGCTATTGTCGGCGAGACGGGTGCCGGCAAGACCACCCTGATACGCCTTATGCTGGCGCTTGTCCGGCCCACCGCTGGCAGCGTGACCATCTGCAATGAGCAAGGACGTCGCGAGGTCCTCTCGCCACGCCACCGCTGCAACTTCGTCTACGTGCCTCAGGGCAACACACTCCTCAGCGGCACCCTGCGCGACAACTTGCTGCTGGGCAACAGCGAAGCCACCGACGAACAGATGCGGCAGGCACTGCATGCGGCCTGTGCCGACTTCGCCCTACAGCTTCCCCAAGGCCTCGACACATCGCTGGCCGAACAGGGCGGAGGTCTCTCCGAGGGTCAGGCCCAGCGCATAGCCATTGCCCGTGCGCTGCTGAGGCCAGGCAGCATCATGCTACTCGACGAAGCCACCAGCGCCCTCGACCAGCAGACCGAGTGCGAACTGCTGCACAACCTCCTTGCCGACCAACAACGCACCGTAGTCTTCGTCACCCACCGCACAGCGGCACTCGACTATTGCGACCACGTAGTGCAGCTGTAGCGCCCGCCTGGCAGCAGCCTCTCCGAAAGCCACCCTTAGCGTTTTGTCGGGCATTTTCTTGGCCGAAACGCAAAAAATGCGTATCTTTGCACCACAAACAGCAAACCTTTAATACTGACAGAACATGGCAAAAGCTTATGTATTCCTGGCCAACGGCTTCGAGGACGTCGAAGCGTTGATTCCCGTTGACGTGCTGCGTCGCGGTGGTGTGGATGTTGTAACCGTGAGCACCCTTGAGGACTCGCAGGTGGTCGAGTCGGCCCACGGCGTGAAGATAGTGGCCGATGCTTATTTCGACGAGTGCAATTTCGACGACGCCGACCTGCTGCTGTTGCCTGGCGGCATGCCCGGTGCCAGCAACCTGTATAACCACGAGGGGTTGCGCCAAGCACTTGTAGAGCACAACGCGGCCAACCGCATCATTGGCGCCATCTGTGCGGCACCTGCCGTGGTGCTTGGCCAGATGGGGCTACTGGAAGGTGTACGCGCCACCTGCTATCCAGGCTTCGAGCGGATGCTGCAAGGCGGCCACTACACGGGTGCAATCTGTACAGTCGACGGCAACATCACCACAGGCGAGGGTCCTGCTGCAGCCTTCTCCTTCGCTTATAGCTTGCTTGCTCAGCTCGTCGACGAGCCGACTGCACAGCAGATAGCCGAGGGCATGCGATTTGTTCACCTCATGCAGGGCGACCGGTAGGCGCTCTCACAACAAACAGCCTATATGGACTACGTTATCATCGTGGCAGGCGGCAAGGGTCTGCGAATGGGTGGCGATGTGCCTAAGCAGTTCGTGCCCGTTAGCGGATTGCCTGTGCTCATGCGCACTATGTTGCGCTTTCGCGAGTATTCGCCCCAGCTAAACATCATCCTCGTACTACCCAAGGCCCAGCAGGACTATTGGCACGGACTATGCAGACAGCATCAGTTTGTGATGGACTACCAGTTGGCCGACGGCGGGCGCACACGCTTCCACTCCGTGCAGAGCGGTTTGGCACTGGTGCCCGACGACGCCGAGGGCGTGGTGGGCGTACACGACGGCGTGCGCCCCTTCGTCAGTGTCGACGTCATCAGCCGTTGCTACGAACAGGCACGGCTCAGCAAGGCGGTGGTGCCAGTGGTGCCAGTAGTGGAGACCATCCGGCAGGTGGAGCAAGACGCACAGGCCTCGCATACCGTGCCGCGCGACAGCTACCGACTGGTGCAGACCCCGCAGGTGTTCGACATACAGCTGCTGAAGGCCGCCAATAAGCAGCCCTACTGCGATGCCTTCACCGACGACGCCTCGGTTGTCGAGGCTTACGGTGCAAAAGTGACACTTGTCGACGGCAATCGAGAGAACATTAAGCTCACCACACCCTTCGACCTGCACGTCGCTGAGGTGCTGGCAGGCCTATAGGACTTATAAGACCTATAAGACTTATAAGCCCCATAGGTCCCATAAGACTTACCTCAACAATATGGACATCCTCCAGCAGGACATCATGTATTTGCCGGGCGTAGGCCCAAACCGCAAGAAGATGCTGAGCGCAGAGCTTGGCATACAGACTTTCGGCGACCTGCTGGAGTACTATCCCTACAAGCACGTAGACCGCAGCAAAGTCTACACCGTGCACGAGCTGACGGGCGACATGCCCTTTGTGCAGGTTGTAGGGCACATTCTCAGCTTTGAGACTTTCGACATGGGGCCACGCAAGGAACGCGTCGTGGCTCACTTTACTGATGGAACCGGCGTCATGGACCTCGTATGGTTCAACGGCGGCAAGTATGCCAAGCAGAACTATAAGATAGGCACCGACTATTTGGTATTTGGGCGCCCGTCGGTATTCAACAGCCGCATACAAGTGCAGCATCCAGACATGGACCCCGTGGGCAATGCCGACGATGCCGAGGCTGTGAAGGGCGGCTTTTACCCCTACTACCACACTACTGACAAGATGAAGAAGGCAGGTCTCAGCTCGCGGTCGGTGGAGCGGCTGGTAAGAACGCTGCTCGACAAGCTCAAGGAACCACTGCCTGAGACCATCCCGCCCTTCATCACCAGTCCCCTGCACCTGATGGCTCGCGACGAGGCCATGCGTGCCGTTCATTTCCCACAGAATACAGCCCAGTTAGAGAAGGCCCGAGTTCGACTGAAGTTCGAAGAGCTGTTCTTCGTACAGCTAAATATATTAAGGTACGCGAACGACCAGCGTCGCAAGTACAGTGGCTTTGTGTTCAACCGCATTGGCCCAATATTCAACTCTTTCTTCCACCAGAACCTTCCCTTTCAGCTTACAGGCGCTCAGAAGCGGGTGATGCACGAGATACGCCGCGACGTGTGCTCTGGCCGTCAGATGAACCGCCTGTTGCAAGGCGATGTGGGCAGCGGCAAGACGCTCGTGGCCCTGATGGCAATGCTCATTGCACTCGACAACGGATTCCAGGCCTGCATCATGGCTCCCACTGAGATTCTGGCTGAACAGCACCTGCAGACCATACAGGCATTCCTTGAAGGCATGCCCGTCCGCGTAGAGCTACTCACCGGCATCGTGAAAGGCAAGCGCCGCCAGCAGGTGCTCGACGGCCTGCTCACGGGCGACGTACACATTCTGGTGGGCACGCATGCCATCATAGAAGACACAGTGCAGTTCGCCCGACTGGGCCTCGTAGTGGTAGACGAACAGCACCGCTTCGGCGTAGCGCAGCGGGCAAAGCTCTGGAGTAAGAGCAGGTCTGCCCCCCACGTGCTCGTGATGACCGCCACGCCCATACCACGCACGCTGGCTATGACGCTTTACGGCGATCTCGACGTGAGCGTCATCGACGAGCTGCCACCAGGCCGCAAGCCCATACGCACCACCCACGTGTTCGACAGTCGCATGACATCGCTCTACGATGGCATACGCCGACAGATACACGAGGGGCGACAGGTATACATAGTTTTCCCCTTGATTGAGGAGAGCGAAAAGATGGACCTGAAAAACCTTGAGCAGGGTTTCGAGGTGTTATGCCAGGCATTCCCCGAGTTCCGCCTGAGCAAGGTGCACGGCAAGATGAAACCGAAGGACAAGGAAGAGGAGATGCAGAAGTTTGTGCACGGCGAGACGCAGATACTCGTGGCCACCACCGTCATCGAGGTGGGTGTCAACGTGCCCAACGCCTCGGTCATGGTCATCCTCGATGCACAGCGCTTCGGCCTTTCACAGCTCCACCAGCTCAGGGGCAGAGTGGGACGCGGTGCCGACCAGTCATACTGCATACTCGTCACGCCCTACAAGCTGAGCGACGTCACCCGCAAGCGCATCGACATCATGTGCGACACCAACGACGGCTTTCGTATTGCTGAGGCCGACCTGAAGTTGCGCGGGCCTGGCGACCTTGAGGGCACCCAGCAGAGCGGCATGGCCTTCGACCTTAAAATTGCCGACATAGCCCGTGACGGACAGCTCGTGCAAATGGCTCGCGATGAGGCACAGCGCATCATCGACGACGACCCTAACTGCCAGTCGGACAAGTACGGCATGCTGTGGAGCAGGCTGCGCGAACTGCGCAAATCCAGCATCAACTGGGCTGCGATTTCGTAATACTGAAGGCAGGACACAGGCAATCGGCATGGCTGATTATCTTTGGGAAAATATATGTTAAAAGTAACCAAAGATAATAAATTGTGGTTCGCGTTACACTTATTTTTATTACCTTTGCGCCCGAAACCGTAAAGCGAACCTAATAAGCAAACGACAAACTGAAAAAATAATGATGAAGAAAGCATTTTTGTGCATGCTCGTTATCTCGTTCTTTTCGGCTGGAATAGTGGTCGGACAGAAAAACCAGACAAAAGCTGCCAGTGTGGTAGTGGCTGAAGACGAAGACGAAATAGAGCAAGTAGCCAACGACGACGAAATAGACAATTACGATTTCCTATATAACGACGGGGAGACCTTTAATTATGACGAGATTCTTGTTGAGAATCTCATGGACGAAGCTATGTCGCATCTTGGCGCACGCTACAGCTTCGGCAGCAAAGGCCCCTATACCTTCGACTGCTCCGGATTTACCAGCTATGTCTATCGCCAGCAAGGCTCTGGCAACATCGGTGCCTCATCGCGCGACCAGTATGCGCGCAACGTGCCCATCAGCCGCAATGACTTACAGCCTGGCGACCTCGTGTTCTTCACCAGCCCCCGCTCGGGCCGTGGTGTGGGTCATGTGGGCATCGTTGTCGGAGTAGATCCTGTCACTCATAACTTCGAGTTTATTCATGCCAGCACTTCTAAGGGCGTGAAGATCAGCAAGAGCACCGAGAGTGCATACGCTCGTCGCTATGTGGGTGCCCGCCGTGTGAAGTAACATTCCCCCCCTCTTTTAGCTTATGAAGAAACTGGCTGCCAGTATAGGCGCGACATGTCTTGTGGTGTTTTGTGTATGGGCCATCAACCTTTCGGCAAGCTCGTGCCACAGGCCTGCCCCAACGGGTAATGGCGTTTCTGCAGAACAGCAAACAGACACTCCTTCACCCCAGGAGTCTGCCCAGCAGACCCTTGCCGATACCCAGCAAGAAGTTTCAACGTCAGATACGCTCACCATTGCGATGGTGGGCGATATTATGATGGGCACCACCTTCCCCTCGATGATGCTGCCCGCCAACGATGGTGCCGACCTCTTTCGCGACGCCGAGCCCATCTTGCAGCGCACCGACCTCACTCTCGGCAACCTTGAAGGCACGCTCTGCGACGGTGGTCAGAGCACCAAAGGCAACGGTCCCAACAGCTACTCTTTCCGTACACCTACGAAGTATGCCCCGCTGCTGAAGCAGGCAGGCTTTGACTATCTGAGCATGGCCAACAACCATGCCAACGACTTCGGGCTGGTGGGCATCGAGAGCACCGAGCGCTGTCTGCGCGAACAGGGCATCCTGTTCAGCGGCATCGCTGGCCGTGTGGAGAGTGCCGTCATCGAACGCAACGGCCTGAAGATAGGTCTCTGCGCCTTCGGCCACAACAGCTACACGCTGAAACACACCGATTTTGGCACGGTGGGTCGCATAGTCGACCAGCTGGTGGCCGACTGCGATCTGGTCATCGTGTCCTTCCACGGCGGTGCCGAGGGGCGCACCCAGAACCACCTGCCACAGGGTTCAGAGACATTTCTTGGCGAGAACCGAGGTTCCCTGCGCGCACTGGCACACTACTGCATAGACCACGGCGCCGACGTAGTCTATGGCCACGGTCCCCACGTTACACGTGCCATTGAGGTCTACAAAGACCGTTTCATTGCCTACAGCTTGGGCAATTTCTGCACACCCTATAACGTCAGTCTCACAGGCATCTCGGGCTATGCACCCATAGCAGAGATAAGCATCGACAAAGATGGGCGTTTCCGTCAGGGCAAAATACACTCTTTCCTACAGACTCGGGGCATAGGACCTCGCACTGACAAGAACGAGGGTGCCGCACAAGAGATGAGCCGTTTGTCGCAGGCCGATGTGCCGCAGAGCCAGGCACTTGTCGATGTCCACGGCAACATCTGCTTGAAGACGCCGACACCTAAGACTCTCCCTCTGGAAGGCGAAGCCACACATTCCCAGCACTCCCTGTAGAAGACTTTTTCTGGTATGTCTCTGCTGTTTCTGACGTCAGACTTTCTGAGCGTCAGCCATGTAATGAGTGTTAAAAGACCCCAAAAAGTATTCCAAACCTATCGTCACTCGGAATATTTTTCGTAACTTTGCCCCCGACATTTTGGTTTCTGCGGCTCATCCGCTTCTGATGAACCTACAGGATACCCCTTAAAACGATAATAAACAAAAGACTATAGCCGAATGAAGATTCTTAAGACAGCAAAGAAAATAGCCCTTATGGCCCTTGCCACAGTGGCAGCAGTTCCCACCAACGCACAAGACCTGCTGGCCAGTCAGGCACCTATCGACCGCAAGATGAAATCCGTTGACTCCATCGCCCTGCAGCGACTGCTCGACCTCGAGGAGTGGGATTCGCCTGCTGCCGACCTATACGAGGACTGGAACAATGTCTATGCACACCGTCCGACAGCGCTGCCCGACACGTTCCGCATCGACCTGCGAGACTTCCACATGCCCACACCCAGCCGCGTCATCACCTCAAACTTTGGTGCACGCTGGGGGCGTCAGCACAAGGGTCTCGACATCAAGGTCTACATTGGCGACACCATCCGCGCCGCCTTCAGCGGCAAGGTGCGCATAGTGCGCTACGAGGCTAAGGGCTATGGCAAATATGTGGTCATTCGTCACCACAACGGTCTGGAGACCATCTACGGCCACATGTCGAAGCACCTGGTACGCGAAGATCAGGAGGTGCGCGCTGGCGACCCCATCGGCTTAGGCGGCAACACCGGTCGCAGCACAGGTTCTCACCTGCACTTCGAGACCCGTCTCTGCGGCGTGGCCCTGAACCCCGCATTGATGTTTGACTTCCGCAACCAGGACGTTACGGGCGACTTCTACACCTATCGCAAGTCTACCTACAGCCGCGAGTCGGCACAGGCCACCCGTCTTCGTGGCGTGCCCGGTTCGAGCGCCAGCGTTGAACCCGACTTCAGCGTAACAGCACAGGCCAAGGCAACCACTACAGCCCGTCAAAAGCAGCGCCAGGCAGCTGCCACTACCGCCACCCGCTATCACAAGGTGAAGAAGGGTGAGACCCTCTACGCCATTGCCCGCAAGCACGGCACCAGCGTGGCTGCCCTCTGCAAGCTGAACCGCATAAGCCAGTCGGTGCGACTGAAGCCTGGTCAGATTCTGAAGTACAACTAAAGAGAATAGCACATAGTAATATTGCTGCCCATTCTTGCTGTTTGCAGGAATGGGCAGTATTTTTTCTTTCTTTTTCTACGTTGGGTGTCAGATAACGGCAGAAAAGCGGACGTGCATCATCGGCAACGGAGAGCTGGAGCTACAGGGGCAGGGTGAGTACGAAGCGGGCGCCAGGGGCATAGCTGGTGTCGAGCACCACGTCGCCACCGAGACGGCGGGCCAGCG
>ERZ842401.4945-NODE-4945-length-15094-cov-4.634018_pt1 | contig 15094 bp, 9 predicted proteins | sample MGYA00521270_ERZ842401 | MGnify/ENA primary metagenome ERZ842401 (study PRJEB31892, sample SAMEA3878208) | bioreactor metagenome | biome: Moose rumen | place: Sweden | collected 2011-10 | study: EMG produced TPA metagenomics assembly of the PRJEB12797 data set...
TTCCCTACACGACGCTCTTCCGATCTAGACTATTACTCTCTCCGGTTCAAGGACCTTCTTATAACATATTCCACCCCTGCCCAAAAAAAGCCCAAGATGAATCGGCAGGATCCTATGCGGATAGAATGCATGCCTACCTGGGCTGTCTCAATCGGGAAATTCAGTCTCTCCGGTTTGAAGACAAAATGGAAATAGGGTGGTCCATCCCGTTCAGAAACTATGTTAAAACTTCTCTGTCTTCGCTTCTGATCCAGTTTAACGACATCCAACCGACGGCTACATGGAGGATATCTCGTGAATTAGACAGAATCCGGACAAAGATTGATGTCTTCCTGATGGAACTTGATGAAGCCCAAGAACTGGATATGGACGGGAATACACTCTTGCATCTGTTGTCTCAGCAGGAGGATGAGTCCATGGTAGTATCTGAAATGCAGGAACTGTTCATGAACTGGACAACGCAATCTCAGGAAATGCTCAATTACCCAAACAGATGGTCCCAGACTCCACTCTATATGGCAGCTCGTGCTGGACATTTGCTGATTGTACAATTCCTGGTCCAACACGGAGCCCTGCTTAACTGCTCAACTGAAGACGGAGATAGTCCGCTCGCTGCATCAATTCGGAGCAAAAACTTTGCTCTTGTACAATATCTTCTTCAGGAGGGCGCTGTCGTCGATCCGCTTCAGAGGACCGGAGACACTCCTTTGCACATCGCTGCACTGAGTGGTGATTCTGCCATTGTATCGTATCTACTTTACCGTGGCGAAGATTTCAATCGTCAGAACAACTTTGGAGACACTCCCCTAACACTCGCATTAGATGCCGAGTCCTCAGACATCGTTCAGATGTTTTTGGCCTGTTGGGACGATAATGACGATTTGTAGCCACTTCACATCCAGCGTTATTTTCCCACTCGATTGCACATCATAAAAAATAAACCAAGAACTCCTGGTTTGAAAAACTATGATTACCCCATGTCCTTAAAGTGTTCTGAGAACTTGAGGTCGGAGGATTGAGTTCGTTATACGATTGTGTCACGTATTCCGAGCTCTACTGTCTTCGACGTTCAGATCTGAGAAATAAAGTCAACCAGCGTTAATGCCTTATGAAATTCTTAGATGAAGAATTGTCATGCTGGTTACCATTAGATCTCAGGGTGCTTGTTCGCGGGCAAATTCTATATTATACAGGCATTCTTCACTTTCCTTCACAGGATGAAATTGTGAGAAGTGCTGGAAACAAGCTGTAGCTTTGGAATGTTTCCTTCATTGGCTTAGAAAGAATCCAGTTGTTATGCAGACCTTTAGCCAGGATTAGCGGATCCAGTACAACTTTACTTCGCAACACTTACACTCAAACCCAATCTCTATTGAAACTAACAAAGGTAGGAGATGTTTCAATGATTACTTTTGGTGGATATGAAGTAGAGAATGACACTTGAATTCACCACTGCAAAAATCAGACACGGTTGTCGAATACTCTTTGCAGTCCCATATAAAACCCAATCTAAAGAACTGTGGTTTCGTCAGCTGCAGCGAGTTCCAGTTGTCAGACAATATCTACGTTTGATAGCTCATTGCCTCCTGGATTAAAGAATAGTAAGGCGGGGTGTAAACTGTCAGGTCTTTTGAAACCCATTATAACCAGAGATGTTTCTCATGCTACTAATACAGTTCATCATAAACAGTTATTCAAATCAACATATCCTCGTCACTGGAGGATGTGGATACATTGGATCACATACAGTTGTAGAATTGTTAAATTTGGGATACGAGGTTAGTATAATTGACAACCTATCAAATAGTAAACTCTCAGTATTGGACAGAATTGAACTGATCACCGGCAGGAAACCTACTTTTTACCAGGTTGACTGTACGAACCAAAAAGCCTTGCAAGCAGTTTTCCAGAAAGGATCCTTTGATGCAGTGATTCATATGGCTGGTTACAAATCCGTATCTGAATCCATCATTAATCCTGTGAAATATTATGACAATAATGTGGTATCCACATTGCGTCTAATAAAGGAGATGTCTAAAAATCATGTACGTAAACTGATATTCTCCTCGTCAGCAACTGTCTACGGTTCAGCAACATCCCCTGGATGCACAGAGGATCTTGAGACTGGGAGGGGGATCACAAATCCATATGGTCAAACAAAGTATGTGATTGAACAACTGTTAAAAGATGTTACGAAAGCGTCTTCAGACTTTGAACTTTCTATTCTCCGATATTTCAATCCTATAGGAAATCATCCATCTGGATTGATTGGAGAGGATCCGGCGACTATCCCAACTAATATAGTGCCCGTACTTGTCAGAGTAATGACAGGCATGCAAGATCATCTAGATATTTTTGGAATTGATTATGCCACGAAAGATGGAACTTGCGTCCGAGATTTTATTCATGTAGTTGACTTAGCAAGAGGTCATATTCAAGCTTTAGTCCATAGCAAGCCGGGGGTAAATATCTATAATTTGGGAACTGGAAAGCCACATTCTGTGCTGGAGTTGGTAACCTTGTTTGAGTCCAAGCTTGGAAGAACGCTGTCAAAGAGAGTAGTTCCTCGACGTCCAGGAGATATAGCAATAGTGTTTGCAAATGCAACAAAAGCTGAACAACAGCTGAACTGGAAAGCTCAGTTTTCAGTTGGTGATGCGGTCGATAGTGTTCTGAAGTATCTGGCTATCACGCAGCATAATACAAGTACGACCCAAGGTTACAATTGGCTGCCCCTCATATTTCTGTACATGTTTATACTAGCAACATTTCTAATCCTATGTGCCACACATTTTTCGCGATCAAAAAAGTAAAGATATGGACGACAACCTCTCTGATCCGTCCCTCTTGATTAGGTAATGGGTTTCTATCGAGAATTATGCAGATGTTTCCTGACACCGGGAGTTCTTCCAAACACAAGAAGGACTTCTACTTGGCACTGTGTTTCTTAACCATCGCAGTTTTAGTTGTCCTGTTAGTGATTCCTGTGAAGTCCCAGCTCAGCGTAAGGCCGGTTCCTCGGACGCTTTATTGTGCTTGGACAGGTAATAACGAAATGTCTCACGCACGAAAGGCCTGTTTGGAAACAATCAAAACCTCTGGGCTTAATGTCGTCCTGATCACACCCCAAAACTTATCACTTTTTATTCTTCCCTGGGCCCCCCTCCATGAAGGTTATCACTATCTCAGTGAAACTCACAAGTCTGATTATTTGCGCTGTTATTTCATGCATTTCTACGGTGGAGGATATACAGATATTAAAAATACAACAAAATCATGGCTACCAGCCTGGGAGGAATTAAATAGTAAACCGAGTATGTACGCAAATGGTTATGCAGAACCAAGTCCGGAGTGTGTTGATCATCACAAGAACCCAGTTCTGAATAGACTCCTTCACAAACATTATTATCAGTTAATTGGAAACGGAAACTATCTCTTTCGCCCTCAAACCCCCCTGACAACTTTGTGGTATAGAACTCTCATAAAAACATTAGATGCACATATCGAGCAACTCCGCAAATATCCAAGACGACATCCACAACAAACATTCTCACCAGAGTATCCATATCCGTTTAAATGGGCCGCATTTTCTGGTCAGATATTTCATCCGGTCTGTTACAAATATCGATCTCATCTCTTACACACACTTCCTGCTTTTGTTCCAAGCAACTACAGATAGAATAATTCTTTTCCCTGACCCCATCCTTCGAACTCCTAACAATAGAAAGTATCGTGAGTTCCATGGTAAAGCTGTATTACCCTCTTCCTTAAATAATCAAAAGCCAACAGCTTTCTTCAAAAGGGGGATATGTGAAAGAAGCGCGGTAAGCATATATCCTATCGTCATGACTATTGCACAATACATATTCCCGACAATCATAATGTTTATCCTTGTTTTGCGCAGTGCTGTATAGACAACTTCCATCCATGGAATTCTCAGAATCATTATATGGAAGAGATAAATACCGAAGGTCGCTTGCGCGACTGAATGTATCATTGTTTCCCAGATCTTGGGAGGTGACCAATTGCGCAAGAGGTACTTTATCCATAAATGCAAGCACCATGCATTCAACATAGAAAACCTACGATAAAACAATTCTTGATGGCCTCTGCCATGTTTCTCCTGATTGAATTGGTATACTGTTAAACCATCTACCAGGGCAAAAGAAAGAAGCGCCAGTCCAGTTACAAACAACAAGTGCTGAAGATGAATCCCATCAGAGTAAACTGAATGTTCAATTACATATCCAATACATGGGCATATACAGATATTGTTGATAAACCAGATACTTTCTTCTGTTCCAAATAGTGTTAACGAGCTAGGGCCAAAAAGATACTCCAGCATGGGCCATAAACCATGAAATAATATTGACGCTCCAGCTAAGTACATGCTTTCGGTTCCGGATAATTGTTGAGCAATATGTCTCAAAAATGGAAGACTCAACAGATAGTATAGATATCCATACAGAAACCAGAGATGAAACTCAGGACCGGCACCCCACATGTGGATGACGTAAGGTTTGACTGAAAAATAGCGATGCTCTCGAGTTGCGCGTAATATTTCATACACGAACGAGAAGGGAATCAAACTTGATAAGATTTTTGTAATTCGGTACTGCAGTTCTTTCGGAAATGCGACCGACTGTTGTCCAAGTAACCCAGAGCCGGATAAACTGAAAAACTCTGGTACTGACATTTTTGAAAACACGCTAACGGATAGATAAGCTACAAATCTAAAACTTCCCGTTGGGTAAGTAGAAAAGAGGGTATATCCTTTAGATGACGAATGGTTAAAGATCACAAAATAGCATGAAACAATTCTGATAATATCGATATGCAACAAGCGTTCTTTTCTCATCGGTGGTTTGGCCTACTTTCTGAACTATTTCTGAGAGTCTACAAAGATGTGGAATGGAGTATGAGTATGGTTGTTGCCAAACGGACCTAAAACTTTTATGGTTTACAACACAAGCTGTTTTATTGTTGCTCATCGCCACTTCGTCTGTGTGTCCATCCTCATTCGCAGAATGCAGACCAATTCATTTATCTCTATCCCGTGGTGGTAATTGAAGTGATGTATACCGTCCATAAACTATCACATTTCAACACAAAGCTGGTTTTATTGATGAGCTTAGTTGCTTTAGTGAACAAAGACGTAATAATCTTTGAGAAATGCACAGGACACTCCTCTCTTGGTTGTACTGGCTTGCCAAGGCATCTCGCTATCCTCTCTCCTGCAGTAACACAAAGGAGCCGATTATTATCCGATGTGATAATTGATTTCTCATATCCATGTCATAACACTGGGATCTCAGTAAGTCTCATCACGCTTAAAGCATTCCTTTACCAGAGGGACTCTTTCAAACCTATCTCTCTGTCCCAATTGTTGTAACCTGTTCTGTGCATCATCAAGAATTCTTCTCCTTAACTGTTTCAATATTTTACGATACTTTACCTCCTCGCCAATACTCTTCAAAAAATCTTGAATAAGGTTATGCATCATACACTCACCTGAAGTGTGTAAGAAAAAGCGTTGTAACGTCATCTCCCGTCCGTTTGAAATGCCACTACCATACCTATAGGCATATAATGGATTCGTTCGAATCCCGCGATATGTATTGGCATGGACTGCGATTAAAAAAAAGCAATACGCATCTTCAGCCATGATAGAATACGTCTCTCTGACATTAGAGAAGCCTATTTTACATATCTCAGTCCGGTAGACTTTACCACAGAGATTCCAACAGTAAGAGGATCTTGCAAAGCATCTATCGATAATGTTGTAAGCTCCTTTGATTGAATGGCGGAAAGGTTTAAACCATCGGAGCATATTATTCTTCTCTGTCCTTGATACATTTCCGAATGTGGTGATGCTGAATTGTATGATATCCGCTTTTGTATCTGTAAGTCTCATCATTTCTTCAAGGCTACTGGACGATGGAAGAAAATCGTCTGCATCTACGAAAACACAATAGTCATTCGTAGCATGTTCAACAGCGGTCTTCCTTGCAAGGAGACTGCCTCTATTCCTGGAATGATGGAAGACTTTAATCCGATTATCGCGTTTTGAGAATAATTCGGCTATCAAACCGGATCTGTCTGTACTACAGTCATCAACAACGATTACCTCAAAAGTCTTGAAAGATTGAGCTAGAATGCTCAACAAGCAATCTTCGACATACAATTCGTCGTTGTAAAGTGGAATAAGAATTGATATCCCGGATGTATAGATTCCTCCGGAACGTACAACTCGAGCGCTTCTTAGATAAGCAAGTATCGACAATGTGAAGAGGATCGAAACAATTAGTAGAACAGAATGCATTATGGTTTTCTGAAAGTATTATGACGATATTATTGTTCCAGAATAATAGATTGAAAGAGACTTTTAAATCCTAAATCTCTGCATTCTTTTTTCCAAAACCTGCTTCCTTTGTTCTTCAGAATTCAGAATTCAGACATGACTGTTCGGAACAAAAGGTTAATACAACCCAGTCTAATCTTTCGACGATGAAAGCAAGACAAGGGAATCATCATCGCAAGGATAGATATAACAATCAGTCCTTTATTTTGAGTGGGGTTACAACATTTCAAACGTATATCGAAGTTGTCTGGAGTAATAAGAAGATGATGTAATCTACGCTGGTGATATCCTTTCACAAGCTCATTGAGATGAAGATGACAGACAACTCCACCATTCATCGTGTTCATGTTGATGTAAAGGGAAATGAGAGATCCACATTTATATATCCACTCGAACTTAATATATCGCTCAACTTCAATTGGCCCAAACATAGTCTTTTGGATGTTGGATTTCTCGGTAAGATATGATCCATTGAGCATGGTATCGTCAATTCGTAATAATACTTGATAGCTCTCCGGTGGTAAAGGGCATTCATCTTTAAAGACAATCATTACTTTATCGCTCGATATTTCAAGAATAGAGTCTACAAGTAGTTGAGAAGATTCATGTAGATTGATAATCTGTGCTTGCTGTGTAGAGACTATACCAGAGTCCGACATTAAAATCCAGTTATCTGGATATTTCTTTGATATGCATAGGATTTTCACACAAAGTGGAATGTCGGTCTGAAACAGTATGATTGAATCATCGATAGATCGAAGGCTATTGGCGATTAGGTGCTGATAGAATAGAGTTTCTGCTGGAGAAAGAAAGGAATCCACAGGGCGCATCAATCTCCATTTTATTTCGTACATAATAGTGTGTTGGATAAACCGTGCTATTGTTCCATAGTAAGTACGAGAAAGATTGTATAAATACTCATGATAATAGATAGGCGAATCAAAAAGGTATGATCTGGACAGTATTTCTCGATCCAATGCTGATGATTTGTCTCTCCGTTTCCGAACAAGATATACAGCCTCCCTAACCACGCCAAGGCTGCACCGGCTCAGGAGAATTGAATTTATAAATTGTCCATCTTCCCCATATTGGAGCTTTGTACTAAAACGACGGCTAGTTGCGGTTGCTGCTTTGATAAATGTGTATACAGCTGACAATTGGATATAGTTTGGGTGTTTCAGAAGATCGACTATACCTGTAGAATCGTATTTAAAGTCCAATTCCGGATATCCATTCCATGCTTCAAACACCTTTATTCTTGCTGCAACGACGTCGAGACGAGAATGATGTTTTTCAAAAAAGGAAAACAGATGTGAAAATGCATGGAGATCCCATTTATCATCCGAGTCCAGAAATGTAACATATTTTCCGGAAACATAATCGAGTCCCAGGTTCCTAGCTGAACTCACTCCTCGATGCGTCTGTTCAAGATAGATAATATTGTTTGGATACAACTGTTGGTATCGAAGACACAAGGGTTTACTGTTGTCGGTACTTCCATCATTAACGATAATGAGCTGAATATTATCGATGAATCCAATGGTCTGTCCGATTACCGAGTCTATTGATTCTCGAATGTAAGTCTGGGTATTGTAAACAGGCATAATTACACTAATCTTGTATTGATGTGCTGATATTGTCATGAGATGCAACAAAGACAGCAATACAAATAGGTGAATCATTAGAAATAGAGATTTCTCAATACAATAATGGTTACAGTTACCTGATTCTCAGATGATATCGAGCTTTCTATCTATTCTCACGATAAGCTTTATACTGTTTGAAAATAGTTTCGAGAAGAATTTGTACTTCACGTGCTGATACCTGATCAGACTTCGGTAATGTTTCCTTCGTTTCAAGTTTAGTGAACAACTCCTTCCATGCGCGGGTTTGATCATAGGCTTTAAATGGAGCCAAAGAAAGTTTGGCTTCCTCCGACAAACGGTGACATAAATCATCATCACTTAGTAATCGGACAATTGCATCAGCAGCCATCTGATACTCATATTGAGGAACCTCGATATAGCCTCTTTTATCTTTCAGTAGTTCCACATATGGTAATGAGAATGTGACGAGCGGAATTCCATACGCTTTTGATTCTAACACAACCATCGGAAAACATTCAGAGTGGGAAGTAAGAAGATGTATCCTGGCCTTTTCATACCACAAACTTATGTTATCAACATGCCCGTAGTAGTGAATGTTGTTCGATAGTCTGTGTTTCTTCACATAGCTCAATAGAAACTGTTTGTGTTCTGGTTTGTATGATTCACCAAGCATCACCATCTGGGCATCGGGACGTTGCTTTACAACAAGATTCATTATTCTTAAAGCAGCACTGAAATGTTTATCTGCATCCATCAATCTACCAACCCACAGAATTATCCCCTCATTGTTCTTATAATTGTGACTGATATTCGCAAACTGTACCGGATTGGGTATGTATTTAGTCAAAACTCCCATCGCCTGAAGATATGCTTCTTCAGTACGTGAGATTACGATTGTTATATCTGCAATTCTAAATATCTTGTGAAAAGTTAGAATTCGTGGATCATCGATAAAAAGGCTTTCGAAAATCACCATGTGACGGTAAACAATAGTGAACACGTTCAAAGATTTGAGAAGAACCAGATCGAAAAGCAGATTGTGTGAAAGATGAGAGTGGTGAATAAAAATATCGATACCTTCTTCTCGAACCGTGTTTGCTATTACTGCTGCCCGTCCTCTAGAGTATTGTGACGGGAGCAATACTCTCCTAACTCGCTCATCCAACTGATATTCTGTTTCGGGAGTAATGACCTCTGTAAATAATACCACACTGTAACCCATCTCCAAGTACAGCTGGATATGTAAACTCATTACTCGTTCAGTCCCGCCATGAGAATAACGCTCGTAAAACAACCCGATTGTATTGATAGTATGCGAATGCGTTTGAAGAAAAGGACCAAAACTATCTGCAAGGCTGCCAAAAGTGTCTTCCGGAACGACTGCTTCGAGAGAGGTTATGATATCTATCACTGAATGCTTACTCAGGATATCTTCAAACATCTTTGTGTTGTTTGTTGGAGGCCTTTCAATCCATGCTTTCAACTCTTTTTCTAATCTGACTTTCTGTATCTCAGCGAAGATGTTCGTTGAGTAAAATGCCAAGAAAGCCTTCAAAAATACAACCCAGAGAAGTATCTGAAACAGAATGAAAATTTTCTGCATGAGAAAGGAGTAAAGGGAGGCTTTTATTGGGATCCTCCTGATAGATATATGGGAGCTCCCATAGCAACAAGTCCCATCTATATGAACGCAATTGATGAGTTGTTCCAACAAACGATTCTGTCCTTTTTACCAGTGTTCAATTCAGTTGACATGGACGAAATTAGTTTGGGAAACTGTCCTTCCCAAAGTTACAATCAGGGTTGTTCTGGGGAATCTTTCAAGGAAATTATGACGAGATATCGACAAACACTCAGAATCACCAAATACTCAAGTTCTGGCTCAGCGTAAAGTCAAATGAAAAACTAGCTCGATAACCTTGATGGTGGGATTTGCTATTTCATTCGCATCTGTGTTCGGCCGCATGGTGTGGTCAACCCGCTTAAAACTGTTGGATCTTCTGGTTTTGTTAGTTTCACTATACATACTTCAACGATTATCCAATCAACTGTCATCATTTTCAGCTATCACAAAGGAGTTTTTGATTGATGGTCCGAATAGAAACCACCCGCAAATGAGTCAGAATTCCCCTATTCTACTCTCGAAAACAAACCGGGACGTCTGGATGGTGTTGATAGATAACGACTATGTATCGAATACTATCAGGACAACAGGAGAGTGGGAACCTGAGACGTCAACCTATCTTGAAAAACATGTTAAGGAAGGAGAAATTGTCATCGAAGCGGGGGCAAATATTGGTTATTATACGGCACTCTTGGGGAAATTAGTCGGAGCTAGTGGACAGGTGTACTCCTTTGAGGCAAATAAGGAGACATATGAATTGGCAACATTAACACTTAAAATGAATGATCTACAACCGCACGTCCACCTACAAAATTTAGCTGTTAGTAATCGTAACGGGTTGGTAAATTTCACATATCAGCCTATCGCTTCAGCTAGATCACACTATATCAATACAGGGGGGTCTCATATTCTTACAAAACACACGAAACAATTGTCTCACTCAAGATCTGTTCAAACTACAACCTTAGATAGTGCTCTCCCCTCCGTTACAAATGTTAGTTGGCTGAGAATGGATATTGAGGGAGCTGAGATTATTGCAATAGAAGGAGCGCAAAGAATCATTCAACACTCTCCGAGGATAAAGATTGTAATGGAATGGAATAGACTATATTTGGAAGCGTTTAGTGATGTCAATAGATTTATAGATAGGATGCACCAAAATGGATTTCAGTTCTACTATTTGAGTTCAACAGAAGACAATCAGCATCCTATCTCGAAAGAAATGCTCTTATCTATGGGACAGACTGATAAGGATCTCCTTCTTATGCGTGGTAGTGCTGAAGCACTTTAACGCATACATCACATAATAAGTTACACCCCTAACATGAATGTCATGAACGATGTATCATATCATTATAAGAGACATAGACATGACCTTGCTCTTCTATATTCCTATTTCTTAGCCTTATTTATCATATTCCTGATTATCATATGGTTCGGAAGAGAAACCCTTGATCCATCGATCCCACAAGAAGGCCCTCCACTTTCGAAAATTATTTATTGTTTTTGGACAGGTAGCAACACTATGTCAAACGAGAGAAGGAACTGTTTTAATACTTTGCACAATTCAGGATTAGAGGTTACATTAATCACAGCAAATAACTTGTCTTCATTCATACTTCCTTCAGCCCCACTTCATCAAGGATTTCCCTATCTGAGTGAAACACACAAAGCGGATTATCTCCGAACATATTTTATGCACTTTTATGGAGGAGGTTATACAGACATAAAGAATGTAACTCAATCGTGGATCTCTGCATGGGAAGAGTTAAATAATGACTCCTCTAAGTATGTCAACGGTTACCGAGAAGGAGGACCTGGAAAAGTAGCTATCGTTCCCAACTCTAGAGTGAATAGGATTATCCACAAGGAATGGTATTACTTAATTGGAAATGGCAATTATATTGTAAAGCCCCGGACTCCATTTACCTATGATTGGTATAATCAAATGATAAAGGTGATGGATAAGAAACTGCCTCTTCTCAGGCGATATCCTGCACGTCATCCACAGGAAGCGACTTCTAAAGAGTACTATTATCCATTGAGATGGACCGAGTTGTTGGGTGAAATATTTCATCCCTTGTGCTATAAATACCGGACACATATCCTCCAAACTTGTCCTTCTTTTACTCCTTCAAAATATAGATAAATATCATCAGGAGGTTTCATGTGCAACCCTGGACTTGTGATTGTGATGCAAAACGACTATAGTGGCATCTATTCAAAAGCATAGAGTAAAACTGGTTGGGTGGTCAAAGTAGGGAGGAAAGATTTCTACACCAACAGAAATTTCATAATCAAGCACATTTCAAGTATACATTGGCGATATGCAGATCAAAAGGTGTTTGCACAGTAGTAATGCATGATAAATCTTCCAAACCCGGTACACTGTGATTACAATTCAACTGAAGTCTAGGTGATGTGCTTGGTCTGCAAATGATCGTGGTTAGGAAGATTGCTTTTATCTTTTCTTTCTCTCATTAAATATGAAAACGATATTCAAAAAAGATCAGAACCTTGTGGGTATTGCCTAGAAAGGTTGGCAGATGCTCTCCGGATTCGTACGAAATTATATCCGGCTGATAAGAAACTTGAATGTGGATTATGTCACTGAAAGGGAGGAATGAAATGAAAACAAGGATTCTCATACCAATCGTGTATCACTTAGATTCCTGATATTATTCTTGAATAGCCTCTTGATGACTCAGCTTTCTCTTGAGGTTATCTTTAACGTTATGGACTCTTTCAGATAGATTATGAGAAATTAATGAAGTTAATAAGCTTAATATAGTGCTACATAGCCACAGAAGTATCATTTAGTAAAACAACAGAATTTTATCTTCAGTGTTCGGATGGAGGATTCTACTTCCACGGTATGTCAATACCTCAACCTTTCGTACAGACTGGTGTTGGTATTGAATATAATTATTGTGCTGATACCATTTCACAAGTGGGATTCGACTCAAGCCACAGTGAAAAGAGACTAATTATGGCGCAGTGAATCAGGATTACTCTCTTTTACGGAATTACTTTAATGCATGTGGGTGCGATGAGTCTACAACTTATTCAGGAAACAAGCTCTATGCATTTCACTAGAATAGTTATATGAGTGTCAGAAATTGTTGCTGATCAGAAATTTGATTCTGAGAAGAGTTTCCGAGTCATCAGCCAGAAAATATGGCCACTGGCTCCTCTGAACTCAACGTCATTCTCTTGCTTCCCCTGACACGCTAAGCTGAGAATATCAATGATTAATGGTTGTTGATTAATCCAATACATTTGGTCAACTATTATTGTTATCAACGTATTATTGTTACAGAACATAATTCAATCATCTGACTAATCAACAAATAAAGATCTTTTATAAACAATACTCCAGAATCTTTTAAGATTAATCTATTTTATGGTGGGAAATCTGTCTGCAACAACATAGACTATTATATATTGCCTTTACGCTATCTCTTTTGTGCAAACCAAGTTCAGATGTCAGAATGCACTCACCGAGAGATATCAGTTGAAAGCCATGCTTTACACTTCGGTGAGTAATAATCCATTCAAAGAAGTCCGGATCCAACATGCGGTATCTCTCTATTCCCTATTGATAGATATGGTATCTGTCGTCTGCCCTAGAGATTTAACTAATAACAGTATTGTACCATCGTTGTTCAGTGGATATAACAATTAACTCACAACTTAATCTGATATGAGTTGGTGGATATTCTAACAAATCCAAACTGGGGATAGTGTTGGATATCGTTGGTCTTCCAAGTAACAAGTGCTCATTATCTGTGCTTTTTGATGATTTTGTATTTGAAAGAAGAAAATGAGCTGTTTAGTATCTGGTTCATGTTCTCGACCGCAAACGGTGATAGTGCTCTATTGCCATAAGTTTCACTATGAAAAGCACAATCTTTTCATCAGTAATACTGAGAATAGTATATTAATTATAGTCTACTCTTTTGCAAGGATTCGAAGTTTTGATAGACGTTATAGAGTAAAAACAAGTCTAAACAGGATTTGAAGCTATATCGTAAAAATGTAGTAAATGTGTGTCTGCAGAGTCCGTTCAAGCGCAACTCAGCAATGGAGTCGATAAAAGCAAGAGAGTAGTAGTTGATCAACAACAGTATCCTTCAAATCACCACCCTCAATCCAGCAATGGGTCAAAGGAAAAATCACATCAGAATGTGCATCAAGTTGTCTCCTTCTGGAGTTTGTGAAGCCTAGGTAGTAGCTCCACTCACCCTCTCTAAGGAAATCAAATATATGATGGTTGATGATTTGCAAAACATTTACTCGCCTTGATTCCTCAGACGTCAGAACTATCTTTAAAGCAGTCCCCACTTATTAGCTAGAGAGTATTTCAGTTCTCAAAAGCTCTATTAGACAAGTATGGTGTTTAGCTGGGTTATCGTTGTTATTGATGGTAGATACAACATGAAAATGTGAGACAATAAGGAAAAGGAGGAAGCAATAATCGTTATACAATAGTAATCTCATCTACAACCTTGGTTTCTCCTTTTCTGGTTTTTACTATCCTGAAGGATCTATGTGGACGTAAATCATAAGGACATGGCTGACTACCTGTATCTGAGGGTTTTCGTTTGAAGACCAATTGTGGATGATGAGTCTTTTTATTGGAAGATTTGTTCAGTGAATACTTTCCATCTACTTTCAGTATTTTAATCACAGTATTTGTAGACATGAAAAGCACACTGGGAAATGTTACAGGATGTTCTAAAAGTACTGCCAATAATGGGAGTCATTATTTCTATGAATACATCAACACAGATAACACTCCCCGATGGGAAGGTTCCACCTTTGCTGCGAAACCTGGTGCAACAATATCCACCCAAGGATCTCTATTATCTTACCCCGTCCATAATCGACTTTCAGACAAATCAGCTATATGGCCCCTGGGCCAGACTTGCTGAAAAGTATGATGCTGATAAGGAAACAGTCATCAAGGGGTTGTTTGGGGTTAATCTGAGAAAGGCCTACACGACTTGGCCCACAGATCGCCCGATTCCAAAAATAGCCGTGATGGTCAAGGGGTTGGAACGAGAGGAAACATACCTGCCAGGCATCACCCCACATCTGATAAGACTCACAGACGCGACTGGAGACATGCTGGCCAGCGTTCAAGAAGCAGCATGCAAGATCTATCCAATGATCCTTGATGAACGTACAGTTGTCGTGTTGGAAAATGTTCCTATCTTCCATAGGTCCAGATTCAACAAGACTTTTCTCGTTGGCGTATCTTGCATTTCTGATGTGTTTCCGGAACATAAAGAAGACAGAACTGTGACGATATCTTCTCAGGAAACTCAACTATGGAGTTCTGTCTTATTCAGTCAGGATGTACCCCAAACACAAACACAACCACAGCCAAAGCCACCTGAAGCAGAACCCTATCATGTGGATGAGAAGCCTGAACTACATGTTCGATCTCAAAGCGCAGATTATCCTGGAACCACCACAACTACTAGTAGTAGTAGCACC
>ERZ842401.4946-NODE-4946-length-15093-cov-9.276034_pt1 | contig 15093 bp, 14 predicted proteins | sample MGYA00521270_ERZ842401 | MGnify/ENA primary metagenome ERZ842401 (study PRJEB31892, sample SAMEA3878208) | bioreactor metagenome | biome: Moose rumen | place: Sweden | collected 2011-10 | study: EMG produced TPA metagenomics assembly of the PRJEB12797 data set...
TTTATCAAAATTTTTTCAGATTGCGGTTAATTTAGAAAACTCGAATTTCGGGCTATAAAACGAAGTCTGCAAAAAATACAAGACGAATTGCATTTAGACGATATTTATGCTTTAGAAATCTCTGTTAACATGGGAGTTCCACTAGAAAACTTTTATGAAGAGAAGAACAAGAAAAACAAAGGTCTGTATCTTGATATTCTTGAAAATGCAGTAACTTTAGCTGGTGGAAGTAAAGTTCAGGCAATAATTCCTGAAAATCAGGTTCTCCTATCCAATCTAGATGAGGTTTATTCAGAAATACTTTGCAAAAAAGCTTTTTTGAATTGGAAAGCAAATGTTTATCCCGAACTTGCAGCAGAACTGTTGCTGTATCATGAATCGGATTTTGTTCATGATGGGCTGTATGCTGTTGTCGATATTGGTGGCGGAACTGTCGATATGGCATTGTTTCAGAAGAGTACTGATTTTTCAACTAAAAAGAAAATAATGGATTGCATAAATCAAGATATTCAACCCTATGGCATTGAAGTCAGAAAGTTAAACTCTGTTTCAGAAACCAAATTGATGAAAATGTTTGCAGGAGTAATAGCTGGGGCAAAAAAACACACCAAAGAAAATCGTCTGGTCTCTTCTAAAAATTTTGAAAAAATTGATATTTTCTTTTTGGGAGGCGGTGCAAATGATAATTGGTACTTAAAAACAATAAAAAGAACACCGTCTGAACATAAATGGGAAAGCTCAGGAATAGGAACTGATTTTGATAAAGATTTAACTGGCTTCATTAAGGATGATAATCGGATTATCGAAAAGGAACAACGATTAATTATTTCCCAAATGCTAGCACGGCATCCAGATGAAATAACCAATGTAAAAGGATTCCCAAACTTTTATTCAAGTCCAAATAATAATTCGTCAGATTCTCCAAGTCCTGATGATGAAATGTATGAAAGAGGAAAAAGAAGCGGTTACATACTATGATTGAAAATATTGAAATAAATTTTCCTGAAGAACAGGAAAACATAACATGGGAAAAAAGAGAGTCTCATAAAACTGTAAGCACATCTAAATCAAGCGTTGTGCAAAAAGACTCACCTCATCGTCTTACCGAAAAAAAATTATTGTACCAATTGACAAAAGAGAACAATGATGTATCTGATACAACAAAAAAATCAGATTCACCAACAAATACCTCCAAAAAATCAAAAAAAAGACTGAGCAACAAGGAAGCTTTGGATAAAGCAAAGCCAACTTATTCTGATGAAGAAATTCAAAACATTACTCGGAGCAGCATTTCCATAAATTCAAAAATTTCAAGAATACAAGGCAAAAAAAATGAAGTACTTTTTTCTGAAGGTGATGAAGTATTTGTAAAAAAGTACAAAAAAACTGGTATTCTCTTAAAAAAGGATAAGAATAATGACTGGACAGTACAGATAGGAATTTTGAAATTTTCAATAAATCAAAAAGATTTGAGATTGATAAAATGAAAATGGAGAAATTTACATGACTGACATATCTGACACCATCATAAAACGACTCCCTCTTCTCCACGAATGCGAACTATCAGCAAGAAAATGCTTCAAATTTCCAGAATAGTAAATCAAACTTTTGAATGTAATTTTCAACTGACATTCAAATCCGCATGTCGATATCCAACAAAAAGAATTTTATTGGCATGAGGATTCCATAAAAATCAAGGCAACTTCAAACAAAAGTCAGGTGAACTTTAGTTCCTAGCCTCCTCTTTCTCCTCAATACATTTCCTCTAATGTAACAAGCGTCATGTTTTTGGAATTCTCAACGACATAATCCGTAAAGCCTGAAAGAGAAAATAGCATTAGCTTTAGATTTGTGCCTGGAAAATAATTCAGTTTATCCAGGAAGCTATCAAGCTCTTCTTTGCCGAATTTTTCTGACTTGAACTTACACTCGCCCGCCAGAACATAATTTTTTCCATCCAGTCCCAGCAGGTCGATTTCAAGAGGCTTTATCTCTTTGCCGATTTTTACAGTGCCCTGATATTCAACAACATCGGTCAAAAAGCAGGGGATTTTCTCTGTTCCCACATTGCCCAGTATATAATCCTTTGCCATTCTTTCAAAAACGTTTCCCATAAAATGATGCAGATTCTGTTTTACCTTCTGCTCATAATAAATCTTTCCCTTGCCGCTGTTTATAAGGCTTGCACCCGGGGCAACATAAGTGAAATAAAACCTTATCATTGAATCAGAGATTATATAATAGGGTTTTGGGCTTTCCCGCCGCTCTACGATTTCTGCCGAAATAAGATTTTTCAGGCAGAAACTGATGTCGGACATTCCCGTGGTCGTTTGGATTTCATTGTATTTTGTCTTTCCCTTTGCGATTGCATCGATTATGGAGTTGTAGGCAACAGGATTTGACTTTTCTGCCGTGATGACGGTCTTAATTTGCTCCTCGGAGAAAAAAGCATTTCGTGAGAAGAAGAGTTTTTCAATATTCTCGTCAAGTGAAAGCCTTGTGTCAAACTGTTCCAGATATTTTGCAACGCCGCCTGTAAGACCATAAACAATTGCCTTTTCCTCCGCGTTAAATTCGGGAACAAACAAAGCCGTGTCCTTGTAATCAAAAGGTTTGATTTTGAATTCAAGGTTTGCCCTTCCGTGAAGCGGAGCCGATGAGCCGAGAACTTCTTCCCTCATAAAAGAAACAAGAGAGCCTAGCAAAATAAAATACAGGTTTGATTTTTTCCACTTGTTATCAATATATTTCTGCAGCAGCGAATTCATATATGGACAGGATTTAGCAAGATAAGGGTATTCATCAATCACAAAAACAATCCGCTCTTTTGCGGACTCCTCTGCGATATAATCAAATATTGAATCAAAGGAATCAAACTTTAATTTCCCGCTGAGATTTGGGGCAAGACTTTCCAAAACGTCATTTCCCATTCTTTCAAGAAGCTCTGCTTCTGTCATTTCTGTGCTTACAAAAGACACGGACTTGCATTTGTTTGTTTCAATGACTTTGTTTACGAGCGTCGTTTTTCCGACTCGCCTGCGGCCAAAAAGGACAACCATCTGAAAACCTTTCTTGTCATAAAGCTCTTGAAGTGAGGCAAGTTCTTCTTTTCTTCCGATAAATTTATCCATAGTGACAATCCTTTTTTGCAACGAGAAATTCCACTAGAGTGTGTTCCACTAGAGTGCGTTCTACTAGAGTGAAGTCTGCTAGAGTTCACTCTAGTAGACTTCACTCTAGTAATTTTATATAAAAAATGTAATTTGTCAAGAAAATTTTTCTTCAAAAGCAAGTGTCATGTTTTCGGAATTCTCAACGACATAATCCGTGAACCCTGAAAGAGAAAAGAGCATTACACACTCCATTCCCGTGACATGGGAATCACTCTCCGTTAAAATCACTTCAGAAATTGCAGGAATCCCACGCCCTTTTCCGCAGTTTCAGGAGGCTTTCATGAAAAAACAAATCGCCCTATTTTTCACGCTGTCCTTTCTTACTGCCACAGTCTTCGCACAGAAGGCAAAACATCAAATCTCACCGCGCATTAGTGCGCGCATTAACGAAATGATTGTCGCGACGATTATCGAGGCACAGGAAAATGTCTACGACTATGACGGTGACGGTCAGGTCAACTGCCTGGACTATTCCTGTGTCTTCAAGCTGACTTGGGACAAAAAATTCCCCGGGGAAAAATACCGTTGCACTCTCGTGAGGAACTATCAGCCGAATGTGATGAATCATCTTTTTGCCCAGGTTCAAGATGAAAACTCCCGTAAAATCGAGATTGAGACCTGGACGGACAATCCCTATCACTATCTTCTGACAGAAATTTGGCCGAGTGACAGATACAATCCGGCTTTCAACCGTTATGGTGAGACTGAACGCTGGCTTTCTGAGGGGAACAGGTCGCTAAAGCCAAAAAAGGCCGAAGTCAGGATTGCAAAATCATATTCTTCTGGCTCATCAGGCTCTTATTATCATGATTACTCTTCATTCAGCGCGTCCGACACAGGATATTTTTCTGTGGGCTACACGACAAGCATTTTTCCATCAGATTCCGGAAAATCCGGCAAATCCTCTTTCATAAATTCTCAAAAATTCGGAATCGAAGTCTCCACCGAAACGGCTTTCCGCAAGGGTGAACTGTTTGCGGCTTTCGCTTTTGATTATCTTCTTGACCACACGGAAGAAAAATCCGCCGATTCATGGCTTCTGGGATTTGACTGGGGCTACTGTCTGATTTCATTTTTCCAGCCATATTTTGGCCTTTCAGCCGGGATGAAGTGGCAGGACTCTTTTTCTTGGGAAAACCTCGGCTTTGCATGGAAAGTCAGCAACGGTTTCAGGTGCAGTTTTTCCTCAATCAGCCTGCGGGCAGAAGTCTCTTACGGCACGATTCTGGGAATCGCGGGAACAGTTGCGGCGGGATTTTCCTTGTAAGAAGCACAAAGTCGCCTGAAAGTTGACCAAATTCAAATTATTTTATGGTAATATCGAATTATGAGTGAATCTGACGAAAAATTTTACGAGACAATCAGGATTAACGGAAAAGACTACGAATACATGATGACCAGCAACACTGAAATTCTCAGGGTTGAGCTTGAAAAACTCGACTGCCGTCTTCCCATGTATTACGATTACAGGCTTAATCCAAATCTTTCCACAGACGTGCGGAAAAAAATGGCGGAACACAAGGCAAAATGGTCACTTACCACGAGCCACAAAACAGCCGTTCTTAATTATTACACAGAAGACGAGAATGGAAAGGGAATGCCATATATCATCCATCTAGCCGAGCTGATTGACCCTAAAAGAATCCGCTATAACTACTCAAAAAAAATTTTCGAAACATTCAGGGTAATCGGGAATCAGACTCTGGACCGCCGATATTCTGAGTGGTCAGCCCTAATGCTTGCTGTGGGCCAGCGTAAACCTGAAATCGTCAGGTTATTTCTTGAAAGCGGAGTTGACGCAAATCTCGCCGACAAGGAAGGTTTCACTCCCCTCATGCTGGCGGCTTTTTTGAACGATACGGAAATCATGAAACTCTTGATTCAGTACGGAGCGGATGTAAACGCCCAGTCAAAAAGCGGATTTTCTGCCCTCATCTACGCGATTTATATGAATTCCATTGATGCGGTCAAACTCCTTGAGCAGAACAAGTCAAATCTGAACATCTCGATTTCCCCCAAATTAATAGAAGAAAAACGCTCGTTTTTGAAAACTTTTGAATTCTACCTGAGCAATTACTCACTGAACGGACTTGCCGACATCAGCCTTATCTACAAAAGGGGCGGAATGAGCAAGCAGACTTTCTCAAAAATCAGAAGCAACGACAAAGACGATTATCATCCCAAAAAAGTGACCGTGCTTCAGCTGGCAATCGGGCTAAGGCTAACGCTTCCCCAGACAGAAAGCCTCCTGAGCAGCGCAGGCTATGTCTTCGATGAAAAAAAGCCGGCGGACATAATCATAAAAGAGCACATCAAAAACAGGGACTTTGACATCAACAAGATAAATGAAGAAATCTGGAAAGAGACCGGAAAATCATTTCTGCGGGAAGAAAAGTGATAAAAAACTGCGCTTTAACTGCGCTTTAACTGCGCTTTAAATGTGCTTTAAAAATAAAAGATTTTGAGATTTTTTCAAAAGTCGCCTGCAAGTTGACCAAATAGACTTTGGCTTGGGATAAAATCAAGTCATCTTCGCTTCGACAAGGGCGGTGAATTCTGAAAGAGAGAGGTCAAAATATCGTGCGACTTTGTAAAGAACGGTCAGGGAGGGGATTTTCTTTCCGTTTTCGATTTCGGAAATGTAGACCTGATGAGAGTCAATCGCATCGGCGAATTTTTCCTGAGACACACCTTTTTTCTTTCGTAGCTCCCGCAGAGTCTCTGCAACCGCACTGTTAATCGGCATAAGAACAGAATAAAGGCTTTTTAATTGAAAAGTTATAAGCGATAGTTTATAATGAAAATAAGTATAAGCGAAGGCTTATCAAATCTATGGAGGAATGTATGAAGAAAATGAGTTTGGCTGTTGCCTGTATTCTTGCGGTAGCGATGATTTTTGTATCTTGTGCTTCAACAAAAAGTGCGGGACAAAGTGCGGTGCTAAAAAGCAAAGATGTAAGTTTCAAAAGCGAGCAAGGCTCACTCACCGTCAGTAATGAAACATCAAGCGATTTGGTGATTTTTGTGGGGCGCGTTGAAAAATCTGCCGTTCTTGGCGGAATCTCAAAGAATTCAAGCAGAACATTTGACCTTTCGAAGATTTCTGGCATCTCCGACAGCGGTTCGCTTCTTATCCGTGCGGCAACTTATGAGCTTTACAAGGGAAAAGCCCGCATTACCGAAGAAGATGTCATTTACACAGGGCTTGTCGTCTACAACTTAAAAGACCCAACTGACAAGAGCAATATTTCCATTTTCAGAGGTGTGGACACACAGCAGCAGACTTGTATTTATGTGAGCAATGAATCAGAGAATTTTGTTTTGGAACTCCGTATGGACAATCCAAGCCAAGGTGAAGTTCTTGCGACACTTGCTCCGCTCACTACGAACAAACGAATTTATCTTGCTCCGCGCGATGACGGACTTTCCTATGATTTCTACCCGACTTTCGTTTATGTGAATCCAAAAACAAACGAAAAAACTTCAATGAACGCAGGAAAAACGGACAGAAAGCGAGCCGTTCCAGAAAAAGTTGGTGGAACAATCACGCCCATTCGCTTTACAGGTCCTTCGGCGTCCTCAATCGGATATGATGTGGCATTTATCAGTTTGCAGAACGACACAGGAAGCGGAATTGAATTCCGAAATGCAAGCACAATCTTAAAAGACCAAAAAGGCGTTGGCTTTACGGCTTCTGGTCGCTCCGCCGTGTATGAAGTCACCTCCACAAACGGCGAATCTGGTCAGACTTATTCTGCACTCACAATGGTATTTGATGATTTCTCCGAAAAAACAATCGCTCCTCAGAAATTCAAGCCCGGCTATAAATATGAGCTTATCGTAACGGCAATGAACGGAATCTATCAGTACGACATCCGAGAAGTAGGAAAGAAAAGCCTTGTTGAAGATGCCCGAATCGAGCTATTTATGGAATAAATAATTGTAATTGAGCTGCTTGTTTTGCAGGTCTGATTGCAGACAAAATTGAAATGAAAAGACAATTTCTGTTTTTTGTTTTATTATTTTTTCTTCAAACATTCTCTATCACGGCTTCTGTAAAAGACAATACTTTTTCCACCGTGATAGAGAATGTTTCTGATTTTTATGTCACCATCGACAATGAACGGCTTGCCCCAAGAGGAAAGGCAAAGCATCGCTTTCCTCTCCACGAAAGTGCATTGTATGACGGCTGGCCTGTCGAGTATGAAATTCCGCTCATGGAATCCGTCAATTATATCTTGCAAGAAAAGTTGTATATCTCCGACGGACAGAAAAATCTGCGAATCACGAATCCCAAATCAGAAAATACAGGCGACTGCTTCCTTGTAATCCATAATTCATCGTCAGAGAGTTTTCAAATCACAGATTCAAAAAAAGAAGCGGTTTATCCATGCTATGCTTCTGGCACAATCAACAAAAATGGCTCGCTTCCCATTTACAATATCGCCTCTGGAAAATCAGTCGTCTGTTCAATTCCACCGACTGAACTCTACGCGGCAAATCCCATTCTGAAAAACAAGCCCATTATGAAAATAGACTTTCCCCACAAAGCGGGATTCGTATACAAAATCGACTTAACGGAAAACGGCATGATTTTGATTGACAAACGACCGCTAGGCAAAATATGCGAGCCTTTATGGTCAAAAGAAGTGAAAAACGAAACTGTCCGCTCAATAATCCAAAAAGACGGAAAAACATTTTTACTTTCGACAAAAACCGAGAAGGACAGAAAAAGGAATTTGTTCACGACGGGTATTCTTAAATGCATGGATTCTTCGGGAAATGAAATCTGGAAGCAGGAATACGCGCAAAAGGGCACGGACACTTTCCTTTACGATGCGGCTTTTTCAGACGATGGAATTATAGCGGTGGGGCAAAGCATAGGCGAAAATATGAGCGGGCTTGTTCTTTTTTACAGTTTGGACGGAGCGTTGGAAAAATATAAAATCGTTCCCGAATCAATCGGACTTGAAATGATTACACCGTTTTCTGACAAATCATTTTATGTTCGTGGCTATGATTCTGACGGAAATTTGGTTTACTTTCAATTTTTTGCTGACGGAGCATATCATAAAACAAAAGCCATTGCCGGCGAAAACGAACTCCACTCGGTTCTGCAATCAGAAAGCAAATTCATCGATGACGGAAACGGCACGATTTATGTTTCGGGAGAAACTTCCTATTCAGAACGAAGCACGGCTTCAATTGTTTCTGTAACTTCAAACGGAAAAATAACCGCACTTTACACATCGCAAGAGCCGTTCAGCTTTGTGAGCGATATGTTTTTGGACACAGAAAGCAATCAGCTTATTTTTTCGGGCTTTGTCAATGCGGCTGATTCATTCGGAAACGGCGGAAAGCCCTTCGTCCGCTGTTTGGATTTAGGCTCAAAAAAGATTCTTTGGGAAACCGTTTATGAAAATTCAGCCTATGAAGTTTGCGCAAAAATCGCCCCGTGTGCAGATTACGGCTATATTCAGTTTTTTGTGAACGCAGATTCAGAAGGAAACGTTTGCGAGCCGTTCTGCATTTCAAGGACAAACGCAACTGGAAAAATCGAATAAAGGAATTTATATGAAGAGAAAAATTTTAGAATTTTTTGCCTTGCTGTGTACAAGCCTCATTTTTGCTCAGGAATCTATCCGTGAAACTATAAGGTCTTTTGACGAAGACTTGATGAAGGCTCAAAGCACAACGGCACAGGTGACAATCGGTTTTATAACTTATGCAGATTCAAATACTTGCGGAACGATTGTACCTTTTTTGCAGGACGAGATAAAACAGGCGGCAGAAAGCACTCGAAGAATCTCTATCGTAAAAACGACAGAACTTTCTGAATACGAGCAGGCTGGAATAGCGACGCGCGGGCTTACAATGGGTATGAGTTCAAAGGCAAAGAAATATTCAGAAAAAAACTATATTTTGGACGGAACTTATTGTGAGCGGGGCGAAAACATTGAGCTTTTGCTTACTATGCACGATGCGGAGGGAAATGTCTTTGGGAAAAAGACCGCCATTTTTGAAAAAAGCCTCGCCATAGAAAATAATCTTACGCTCTTTCCGAGCAATCAGAAAACGGCGAAAACAATCCAAGAGGATTTTGAAAAAATACAGACCGAAGAAGAAAAATCAAAACGGCAAAAAACGGCAAGAATCGGACTTTCCGCTTCAATGCTGGATTCTGGCGGTTCACTGGTAAACATTTTGCATCCGAATGACATCGTTCGCTTTAAAATCAGCGCGGACAGCGACTGTTACATTTCGATTTTGTGCATAGACGCGAATGGCGTAAAAACATGGCTTCCCCTGAGCAATAATTTTCTGGAAGCAGACACTCCAAGGCTTTTTCCTGACATTGCTGGGGCAGTTCTTCGTGTTGCAAATGACGGCGTTTTCGGGGCGGAGCAAGTCGTGATTTACGCTTGTTCTGAAAAAGAGGGGCTTCCAAGCCAGACAGAAAGCGGAAAATATTCTAGCCAGGATTTGCATCTGATTATGAAAAAGCAGCAGAACGCGAAGAAAAACAAGAGCTATGGAACAGGAACATTCAAAATCACATACACAATTATGGAGAAATAGCATGAAGAAACTGATTGTTTTTGCAGCAGGATTATTTTTTGCACTTTCAGCATTTTCCGAAAGCCGAAACGCGCTTTTGATAGCGAACGGAAAATATAAGAATTTCGGAAACCTTGCCACACCCGTAAGTGAGGCAAAGGATTTGAAAAAAGCACTTGAAAAACTAGATTTCAAAGTTACGCTTGTGGAAAATTGTAATCGTGAGAAAATCAGTGATGCCCTTTACGACTTCCAGACAAAGCTTGAAAAATCAGGCGGAATCGGATTCTTTCACTACGGCGGACATGCAGTACAGGTAAACGGAAAGAACTATCTCATTCCAGTGGACGCGGACATTCCCGACGAGCGGAGAGTTGCAAGCCGCGCAGTTGATGTGGATGAGGTTATGGCGAGTATGCAGGCGGACACTAATATCGTCATTCTGGATGCTTGCCGAAACAACCCGCTCCCCGCTTCAAGCGGACGCACTGCCACGCGCGGGCTTGTAATCACTGAATTCAAGCCGAAGAATTCGATAATCGTGTATTCGGCACAGCCAGGTAAGGTGGCTCAGGACGGAATTTTCACGCCGATATTGACAGAAAAGTTGCTGGAAAAGAAAGAATTCGGCGCGATTTTGCGTGATGTTCGAAATGCGGTGAGTACGAGAACAAACGGTGAGCAGAGTCCAGGCGAGTATAACGAACTTATAACGGATGTGTATTTGGCGGGGTATAATGTTCAGAATCCTGTTACGAAAGACGATGTAAAGCAAATTGAAAAAAACTCAAGCATTGATTATGTAGACCTTGCGAACAAAGCATACGAAGAGAAAAATTATAAACTCGCTTTTGAATATTTCTCAAAGGCAGAAAAAATTACAGATTCTTATTCACAGGGAAATCTAGGCTGGCTTTACCAGACAGGCGAGGGCGGATTTCAGAATTACGCGAAGGCGTTTGAATGGTACATGAAATCTGCAAAACAAGGAGATGCTTTTTCTCAAAACAAAGTCGGCATTTTTTATTTCAATGGTTACGGAGTCGGACAAAGTTATAAAAATGCAAGGACATGGTATGAAAAAGCCGCAAAACAAGGTAATGCTAGTGCACAATGCGATTTAGGTTATCTTTATCACTATGGATTGGGCGTTTCGCAAAATGCAAAAAAAGCCTACGAATGGTATGAAAAATCTGCTAACCAAGGAGATGCCACTGCCCAATATAATATCGGAGTTCTCTACAACTTAGCGGTAGACGGTACATCAGATGCGAATACCGCCGCCGAGTACAAAAAGCAAGCAAAAGAATGGTTTGAAAAGGCAGCTGCACAAGGATATGAGCAAGCTGTTGAAGCATTGAAGAACTTTAAGGAAGATGAAAAAATCGAGAATGTAAAAACAGAAACGAAGAAAATTGATGTGGCTAAAAACGAGACCAAAAAACAAGCCGATAATTCTCAAACCGAGCAAAAAGCTTCTTCTGCATGGCTGTTTCCCTTGTATGGTTGTGAAATCGGAAAGACTACAGTAAAGGAAATGAAGAAATTGGGGAAGAAAAAATGGTTCGAGGACTATTATATAATAAACGGCAGAAACTTTTACTACAACAAATATACAAAAGTTTTTGACCATATGTATATATCTCGCTATAATTGGATTTCAGAATGGGAGAAATTAGGGTATTCGCCAAGTCTTTCTTATAATGAATGGATTTCTTTGCTCAAGTCTCAAGGATATGAGGTAAAAATTATAGAAGCACCACATGTGTGGCAAGGCAGTCTTTACGCAAGACTAATAGCATTTAGACAAACCCCTATAGAGCATATAATTGAATTAGATTTTAGATATTCAGGTTGTTCAAATCTTACGGATAAAAACACGCTTTTTTCATTTCTCATTTCAACAGATGATTTTAAAATCGATTATTGGGAGTCACAGGAAAATAAAGAAGAAGAAATCATCTCAGATGAATCTGATGAAGTATCTATAACTCGGACAGAGACATTCTTTCCCCTGACTTCACATCCGTGGACTGAAGACTGGACTTATACTTATAACATCAATGATACAGGGTGTTTCGATGAAAAATCAATAGAAGAGTGGAAAAATTACTATAAAAAACAGAACATGAATATAGCAGAAGTATTCGAAACTGTAATCAATGATGAAACAGAATTGCAATATGCTACAGAACTGTTAAAAACATATTCAACCGTACTTGTTAGCTGCAAGGGAAAAGAAGCAACTTATAGTGGATTCAGAGCAATAAAGTTGAATGGTGGGCGGGTAATTATTTTTTACTTTGAATAACATGAGAAGGAATATTAAAATGAACAGTTTTAAATGGCACAGAGAATTTGTTACACCAGAATCATACATCCGCAATATGGGAATTTCAGAAGAAAATGAAGACGGCACTTCATTTGATATTCCATTAAAAGATTCTGCAAATGGAGGAAATATAAAAACAATCACAATTCCTCAAAAATTTCTTGACGCTCTTCATGGCTCAAAAGAACTAACGGCTTATACCGTTGCTTCGGATATCAGAAAATTTGAAATAGAGTTGTCTTGGAAACGGGCGACTTTCTTCTGGGCTTTCATCGTAGCGATTTATACGGCGTATTATCATGTGCTTACAAAAATTTATGATTTGGGGAAAAATCATACACCTCGCTTTGAACATGGCACTTTCCCTTTGATTATTCTATCAGGTCTAGGTTTATTCTTCTGTTTTTCATGGCTTCTTTCAAGTATCGGCTCAAAACACTGGCAAGAAAATTGGGAGAGTCATCTGGACTTGCTTGAAGACAGCGTGACGGGACCTTTGTACAAGACTTATAAAACACATAGCTATTCAGTTTCAAAGATTGTAATAATGTCTGGATGGACTGTAACAATCTGTTCGTACGGATTACTGATTTATGAAATTGCAAACTTGATAAGAGCAAAAATGGGAGCGGGTACTTTACAATTTACACTTTCGCTGATTTTTGCTTTTACAATACCATTAATGCTGTTTGGATATTCCCGATTGATTATGGGAAATATTGCAGATGAAGGAGAGATTGAATTTGAAATGAAAAAATATGAAGGATTTGATATATGACTGAGAAACAAATTAATAACTTTATAAAATTGTCATTGATTATGGCAGGAATAATAATAACCAGCATTTTTTTATTTTTGTATATGGCGGAGAATAATATGAAAAAAGAAATTCCAATACTTCCAATTGTTTTGTTCATTATTGCGATTGTTTGTATGTTTGTTGGCGTTTGTGTTTTGATTTTCAAAAACTCTGAAAGCAACAATTTCAAATTTGACAATAACCCTTTTATTCTTGTGAAAAATGATTCATCATGCTCTCAAAAATCTTATGATGATATAGCGGAAGCTCTAAAAGAAGCGGAAAATGGAGACAGCCTTTATATATTAGAACCTGGTGCAACTATAAGTTCTAATGATTTAGTTATTAAAGATAAGTGTAAAAAAATCGAAAAGAAAATTTCTTTATCACTTGAAGAAACAATTCCTGTTTTCTCAATAACGGTTACATCAAAAAAAGTGAAAGAAAAAAATTGAAATTTGCACAAGAACAAAAAAATGACAAAAATACTGAGAACGGCAAACAAGATATTAGTGCAAGCGAGTCTAAAAATGAAGAATAAATATATTTTGATAGCCAGCTATTTCTTCACAGTTTTGATCTTTCCTCTCTCCGCCTATGACTCCAAAGATTTGGATTTTTCCATTGCTCCAAAGACAACTTTCACAGTTCAATCAAATAGTACGCTTCTAAAAACAGGACTTGTTCCGCAGTCAGAAAAATCCAGCCAAAACAAAAAAGATGTCGCGCTGCCAGACAAAAAACTCCTTCGTGGTTTTGAGCGTTTTCCAAAGACAGATGCATTCGGTGACACTTTGCCCGATTCGTTCCTTTTCTACAGGCAGAATCTTAGTTCAAACCAAAAATCGGCTTACGATGAAATTTTCAAAGCCGTGATGAATGCGGAACAAAATCTAACTATTATCACGAGAATTTCCAGCAAGGAAATTGGTGCGGTATGCGAAGCCGTTTACTACGATAACCCCGAATTGTTCTGGTGGGATGGAACCTTCAGTTGGTATTACAATGCAAACGGAACAGTTACGGCCATAAATTTTTTATATCTGTTTTCTTCTAACGATTTGAAACAGTGCAACAAAGAATTCCTGAATATGTCTCTTCCGATTATTTTCTATGCGAATCTTCTTGAAAATGACATGGGCAAAATAAAGTATGTCCACGACTATCTTTGCCTTTCGGTTGATTATGATTATGAATCTTATAAAGCGGGAAATTGTGGCGGAAAATTGCAGACCGCATATAGTGCTGTCGTTGAATACAAGACCGTATGTGCGGGATATTCGCGGGCATTCGCTTATTACATGCAGCAACTTCATATTCCCTGCACGGTATTATATGGAAGTGATCATGCTTGGAATATGATAAAAGTTGGTGATGAATCTTATCAAGTTGATGTTACATGGGATGACGGAAACAAATTTCCGCCGTATTTTAATCTCACGCACCAAGCAATGCAAAAGGTTGAGAGCCATTCGCTTTCAGAGAATTCAGCAAAAGTTGTGAATCAGAATCCGTCAAAATCGGACAGTGCGACATATTCAAATTATTTTGGTCGGATTCCAATTGGATTTCCGTACACCTACCAAGAATTCAACAATATTGAGGAAGACATTGAAAATCCTGAATATGCGGAAATATACACAAGAAAGTAAAACGAGGAGATAAGATTATGAACAATTACATTATCGAAGGAACAGTTACGGAAATTAAAGTTGAAAGCACAGACTGTATTTTCAAAATATGCGGTTCAGAAGGTTACTCTGTAAAACACGGTGAAAAGAAATGCAATGTTTTGTATTCAGAAGATGTAAAAGAAAAAGTTGATAAAAATGCGATTTCAACTTTTATTTTAATTGATGATAGAAGTTATAAAGCAAACGAAAAACAGGGATGTTTATTAGCTACAGCTTTGACAAACGGGAAAAGAGTTCGTGCCATAATTGAAGCAGAGGAAGAGGAAATAAAAACAGGCATAGGGGAATTATCCGTTACTTCCATCACCCTGCTTTCGGACTAGCCCATGCTTGCTGAATACACTCCCACAAATTCCGAAACACTCGTTTTCATCGGTGCAGGGGCAACGGCATCGCTTGGAATCCCCTCAACTGATGAGCAGACAAAAATCTTTCGGGCTTTGTGCGGAAACGAGAAATCAAAAGAAGAAATTCTCTCGTCATATTTTTCGGGAAGTGACCTAACAAAAGTCATCGCTTTTCTGGATTTTCTTGACA